>Ga0272442_10002010_pt1 | contig 30021 bp, 33 predicted proteins | sample SSMForm2O_FD_200262 | JGI IMG/M metagenome (GOLD analysis project Ga0272442, IMG submission 200262) | Marine sediment archaeal communities from Little Sippewissett salt marsh, Falmouth, MA, United States - SSM-Form-2O | ecosystem: Environmental > Aquatic > Marine > Wetlands > Sediment ...
AGTCATACATCTCTTTATTTGTAGGTAGTGAGAAGAGGATGATGCACTGTGTTTAATGATGGGCTTGGTAAAAGAAAAGATGATGCTGTTTTTGAGGAATGGACAAAGGAATTAAAAGAGGAACTTTCGCAGTTTTGGAATGATTTTACAAAATGAATAATATTTATTTTTTTTTCATTATATTAATAATTTGACGAACCAATATTGTTATAAACAGATTATGCATTAATTGCTAAGCCGAGTGTTTTTATACCTTGGGGAGGAATAAGGATATGCTGAGTGCTAAAGTCAAATCAGATGTTATCAAAGGGATTATTGATGTGACATCTCCTCTTGTGAATGAGGCAAAGTTTAACATAACCTCAAAAGGCATTTCATTACGAGCAGTTGATCCAGCTCATGTTGCTATGGTTGATCTCACTGTTGATAGTAAAGCATTTGATGAATATAAAGCAAAAGACGTAGAGTTAGGTGTCGATTTAGATAAACTCAGCGGTATTATGCGTCTTGCTACTTCTGGTGATATGATTACGCTAGATTATGATCAGGAATCAAATCGTTTGATTGTGAAAATCGGGAATCTTGTCCGAAGGATGGGATTAATTGATACTGCTGGTATGCCTGATTCTAAAGCTCCCAATCTTGAACTCCCTGCAAAAGTCATCATAAAAGCATCCGAGTTACACCAAGGAGTACGGGCTTCAGAGGCAGTATCAGATCATCTAGCTTTAACAATTGATAAAGATGTGTTTGAATTATTTGCAGAAGGTGATACCGATACAGTGAATCTCAAACTTCCAAAAGACATGCTCCTTGAATTAGCTTCAAAGGGGAAACATAAAAGTTTGTTCTCCATTGATTATTTTAGTAATATGATTAAACCAGTGCGAAGTGACGATCCTATCACCATATTTATGGGAACAGATAATCCCATTAAAGTGGAATTTGATATCGCAGAGAAAAAAGGCCATGTTACCTATCTGTTAGCTCCTCGCATTGAATCTGAATAAAAGTACAGGTGATTGCTCATTATTAAAGCGCACAGACGTAGGCGCTATCTTGCTTTTACTATTCAGTTTCAAACTAAGAAAAGTACGATTTCTCGTAACACAATGATTCAAACCTTATACAAGACATGTCAATCATTATTTTCATCTACTTGTAAAGAAAAAGGATTTTTTCTTGTTCATTTCAACGGGAACGCAGGAATTTTACGCTGTCCTCTCACTGAGCTTGAGAATGCGAAAACCTTACTTCAAAAGATTGATACTATTAATAATACCTCTGTTACGATAAATACATTAGCTACATCAGGGACCATTAAATCCCTCTTAACCACATCGTTGAAAGATGAAAAGTTTTAAGTGCATATTTGTATACCCCGGTCATTAATCAAGGGAATCTCTATGGAAGATGATCTAAGTATACTTGGTGTTAACACATCAGACCGTAAAAAACTCGAACATATGGGTATCACCACTCTTGAACAAATCGCTATGATGACCGCAGGATCATTAGGTCTTGGGAGCTCAAAGGGAAATATGTTAATTCAACGATCGCGAAATATTCTTGCGAATCGTCATATTACAGATGTAGACATTGAAGACCATGATCATGTAAAAGTCACCGTTAAAAAAACTGATAGGGCCACGATTCGCTCTGTGTTAAACGCTTTAGAGGTGAATGCTGGTGGACAGGGGAATTCTTCTCTGGAGATTCAGGGAACAATGTTGAGTCTTTCTAGGCGGTCACAAGGATTTAATAAAGTGTTGAATAAAGCTGATGCATTAATTGAAATTCTCGATGCAAAAAAAGAAGAACAACGTGAGAAAGAAGGGATCTTTCTGCCTAATGATGATCTTAAACAGTTTGCTCAGGATCGTGGATTTGATGGATTCTGGAAGACGGTGTTTTCAGAAATTCAAGGCAATGATATTATGAAACAGGTGCTGACTATTAGTGTCTTCAGCACCTATCATGAACCTGTTCATTCCTTGGTTATTGGTGAACCGGGTAGTAGTAAAACTATGGCAAAAGAGATTATCAATGAGCAATTCTCTGATATTATCAATGTAGGAGCGAATACAACTCGTTCAGGTTTAGTGTGTAATTTAGGGACTGGTGATCTTGGTGCACTTCCTCATGCGCACCATAAGCTTGTCTTGGTTGATGAATTTGATAAGATTCCAAAAGATGATATTGAGTATACCTATGAGTTGCTTTCAAATGGGAAATGTACTATACACTCTGCAAAGATTCATAAGAATATTACCAGTCATTTCATCATGATTGCTTTTGCCAATCCAAAATCACGGGTCTTTGGGAAGAATGCTTTGAAAGATATTGGTTTATCCCCGCTGCTTATGAGTCGCTGTGCCTTTATTGTAAAAGTAGCTGATATTAGTCGTGATGATCGTATTGATCTTTTCAAAAAGAAATTCTATGGTAGTAATGAACTGAAAGAACATCATGATTATTATAGTCAATGGGTGAAACTCGCCCGTACATTCACTCCAGATATCACAGCATCTGATGCTACTGTTGAACGATATATTCATGACATGGATGCTATTGTTGAAGAATTCTATGCAACGTCTTTACGTCGTGATCTTCGTATGGGAGATTATATTCGACGGATACCTATGGCGATTGCACGAGCAGGTTTTAAATCCGTGGATGATGATGTCGTAAAAAAAGCAGGTGATATTGTCCGGGAATCTGTTAATACCTGGAGGTGAACATTATGAAACATGGCTTTAATTGTGAAGAAGCTCTTCAAATAATCCAGGATTTTCTTACAACCTATATTTCTAATGCACAGGCAAAGAAAGTTATTATTGGCCTGTCTGGGGGTATTGACTCTGCTGTTGTTGCAATTCTTTGTCAAAAGACTTTTGGATCAAATAAGATCCAATGTTATTTTTTACCTGAAACAGTCACACCAAAAGAAGACGTCGATCATATGCATCTTCTTGTTGACACATTTTCACTTCCATGTAAAGAAATAGATATTACGTCACTTGTACAGCAATTCAGAACGATAGTACCAGATTCTGATAATAAATTTATTTTAGCTAATATTAAAGCTCGCATACGCATGGTACTTCTTTATCAACAAGCAAATAAGGTTCATGGGTTAGTCTGTGGTACTTCAAATAAATCAGAGATTCTCATAGGGTATTGTACTAAATATGGTGATAGCGGTGTAGACATCCAACCTCTTGGTGATGTGTATAAAACTCAGGTCTATGAACTCGCAAAATATCTTGGTATACCTCATGAAATCATCAAGAAACCACCAACTGCAGGATTATGGAAAGGTCAGACTGATGAAAAACAACTTGGTATGTCCTATGAGACAATAGATGCAATACTGCAGGGTTTAGAAAAAAAACAGGAATTTCCAACAATTGCTCAACAATATAAGATCTCTTTACGAGATATTGAAAGAATAAATAATATGGTTATCATTAGTGAACATAAACGTCGTGCTCCTTTAATTCCTAAAATTGGTATTCGCACCCCTGGGTTTGATTGGCGTATCCCTATTCAAGAAGGATAAGCATTATTTTTTCTTGAGGATTAGCTCTGCTACTTTCTTCCCGGAGAGTAACATTCCCCCAAAGATGGGCCCCATTCGATGGGAACCATAGGCTGCATTTGCTGCCATCCCTGTGACATATAATCCTGGATAGACTTCTTTGGTATTTTCTACAACGGTGTGCTCTCCTTCAGCTGCGCACATTGAACGTTCGCATTCAACTTTTCCGCTTTTAGTGTTCAGTGGACCAAGTTTCTCTTGGACTATGCGACAGATCTCTGTTGCATGTCCCGTTGCATCTATACAAGAGGAAGCTCTTATAGAGAGTGGATCAACATGTAAACCAGCTATTTCAATTGCACTCCAATTAATAACAAACCCATTCACTTTTTTATCTGAAACTAACACATCTTCTACTGAGATAGTTGGAAAGATAGAAGCACCTGCATCAAGAGCTTTTGCACACAGTTTTGTCGTCGCCTCAACAGAGTTAGCACTGTAATACCCTGGTTGTTCTTTAGTAATTTTTATTCCTGCATTTTCAAGAATATCCTTTGATTCTTCCTGAACAACGATAACAGGAAATGTCATTCCTCCGCCCCACATACCACCTCCAATGGAAAGTTTTCTTTCAAAGATGACTACCTTTTTTTTCGCTTTTGCAAGATAATACGCAGCTGTTAAACCTGCAGGTCCTGCTCCAGCAATTGCAACATCAACATTGAAACTGTTATGGAATTCCTTGCTAAAACGCTCAAATATAATTTGCGTGACAACGACATCATCTATCTTCATAAAAACCCCGTCAGCCCAGATGCAGAAACTTACAAAGCTTCTTAAATATACCGCTAATCATATAAACAAAAAATAATGTTCCAACTCTCTGTGACAATGATTCGACCTTTTCAATCAGATGATACCTTTTCGGTTATCAAATTAGCTTATGAAACTCTCACTGAACGATATACCCCTACTCTTTTCAACTATTTTTATGAAACTTTTCCACAGGGATTTCTAGTAGCTGAACATCATCATCGCCTTATCGGTTTTGTCATTGCTCTGCCTGTTACAAACACTCTTGGAAAAATTCTCATGCTATCTGTCCAGGCAACTTACCGGCGGAAAAAAATCGGATCAACATTGCTTTCTCAAAGTCGAGAGGTCCTTTGCAAACAACAAATCCAGCGTATAGAATTAGAAGTCAATCCAAAGAATACAGCAGCAGTCCAATTCTACAAATCACATGGATTTACCATACAACAAACACTTTCTGAATTCTACGAAAATAAAGATGATGCATATCTAATGAGTTGTCATTGTTAAATAATGAATTCTTCTTTTTCCCGCTCGGTCATAAATCGTTCAGACATTTGCTGTAGACGACCATGGATTTTTTCAAAATATGGTCCATCATTATGACATAACGTTTTTGCGATTCCTGAACTCAGTTTAAACACAGCAAGCGTATGTTCTCGTTTTGATTTATGCACTTGATAAGGAGTAATTTCAAGTGTCTCATATTCATGAAAGGCGTTTCCATTATTGTTGTCACAAGTTTGCTCAACATAATTTCGTATTTGAAATAAAAAGGAATGCAATTGTATCAGTTCGTCTTTTTGCATGAAGCCTTCCACCAACCACCGACGACATGTTCTCCAGTATTTTTATGTCTTTCTACCCTACTATCAGTAATGAAAGAAAAGAAATTTAAAGAACAGATAAATGGTATTTTTTCATCTATTCGAAATCACTTTTTGTTAAAATCTTTACGGACTTTGGTAATTTAACAACGTTACCAGTTTTGATACCTACAATTTCCTTGACATTTTTATTATTGGCAATATCAAGCAATCGTTGTGTAATGATACCATCAAAAACAACTGTTGATATGTTATTTCGTTTTTTAATCTCATCAGTTAATTCTCGGACTGGGATCTTCTTTAATTCCTTACCTTTCTCATCAAATAATACAGCTTTTAAGGAACCTGAAATATCCTTGAGAATCTTCCCATAGTTATTTTGCTCCTTCGTCATCATTTTGTCATCTTCTTTGTCTTTCTTTTGTTTCTTGTCCTGTGAATCCTTTTTTTGTTGTTGTTTCTGTGGTGCTTGTTGTTGTTTCTCTTTAGGTTGATTTTCTTTTTTATCATCAGCGATTTTTATATTATACATATCCATGAATTGTTCTTTTGGTATCTTGTTTTTCAACGCTTTCATGATGAGTTTCTGTGGGATTTCTTCAACTTCTCGTGTTTGAGGAGCGCGAGCAACAAAATCAATATCTGCAACTTGAAGAATTTCCCGTAGGATTAATTCCCCGCCTCGATCTCCATCGACAAATACTGTTGAGATCTTTTCACGAGTGAGATCTGCTACAGTCTTGGGAACATTTGTCCCACCAACTGCGATTACATTTTTTATACCATATTTTAAGAGATTTAAAACATCTCTACGTCCTTCAACGATTATGATAGCATCACTTTGATCAACATTGGGTCCAGCAGGACATCGATCCTGACCATAGGTTGTAATTTCCTCAACTTGTACTGCTTGTCGAACAGTATCAGCAATACTTTCTCCATCGGTTTTACTCTTTTCCATGATGTCATTGAGTAATTGTTTTGCTCTGTCAATAACATGTTTTCTTCGAGAAACTCGAACATCTTCTACTTCATCAACGCTGATAGTAGCTTTACATGGACCTACACGGTCTATGCTTTCAAAGGCTGCTGCCATGATCACCGTTTCAACTTTATCAAGCGAAGTTGGTAATGTTATTTCTCCTTCACTTTTTCCATTCTTTGATTCGAGTTCAACTTCTATTCTTCCTACTCTAGCTGAGCGTTGTAATTCCCGAAGATCAAGTTCATCTCCAAGCAGGCCCTCTGTTTGACCAAAAATTGCTCCAACGACATCAGATTTTTCGATAATGCCATCTGCTTTAATATGTGCTTTAATCATGTATTTTGTTGTGGATGGATCTATAACCATAAAGTTCACCTTCTGTAAATTTACTTTTTTTTTGAAAAATAGCACTTCTCTCCTGCTTTTACCTGTAGGACAGATTTGGACTCTTTACTTATGAATTGTGTCCAAAGGAATTCAATGAACGGTGAAATGAGGTAAATCTCAAAGCGATTAGCACGGAGTTATTCTCGTGCTATTCTTCAATTTTTAGTGTAATTGAATGTATGTAGTTTTGCGTCATATTTAAATGTTGTGCTTTGTATTCACTCCAGGATTACTTCATGTCAGAAACCATATTTATTGGCGTTGCTTGGCCCTATGCTAATGGGTCATTACATCTTGGACATGTCGCGGGTTGTTATCTTCCCGCTGATATTTTTGCTCGTTTCAATAGGTTGCAAGGAAATAAGGTATTGATGGTATCTGGCAGTGATGAACATGGGACTCCTATCACGATAACAGCTGATCAAAAAAAGACAACACCTCAAGCGATTGTTGACATTTTTAACAAGGAACACACACAGAATATGAAGCAATTCGGAATCTCTTTTGATTTATTCACCAGAACCTCTACTGATCATCATAAATTAGTTGTCCAAGATATCTTTAAAACATTACTTAAAAATAATTATATTTACAAACAAGAGGTTGAAAATTATTACTGTGAAAAATGTAAAAAATTTTTACCTGATAGATATATTGAAGGAGTCTGCCCTCATTGTCATAAAGAAGCGGCTCGGGGAGATCAATGTGATCATTGTGGTACTTTACTCGATGTCTTTGAACTTGAACAAGTCGTCTGCAAACTTTGTGGTGGAACACCTATTGTAAAGACAACTGAGCATTTCTTTTTTTCACTCAGCTCTTTTGAAACACGTCTTCTTGATTGGATTCAACAAAAAGAGTATTGGAAGCCCAATGTCCAAAAATTTACCTATAACTGGTTAAAAGAAGGTTTACATGATCGAGCGATCACCCGTGACATGCAATGGGGTGTCCCAATACCATTGGAAGGTTATGATGATAAACGCATTTATGTATGGTTTGATGCGGTCAGTGGATATTTTACTGCAAGTAAATTATGGGCAAAAAACCAAGGGAAACCTGATGCTTGGAAGCTATGGTGGAAAAATCCAGAAGCAAAACATTATTATTTTTTAGCAAAAGACAATATCCCTTTTCACTCTATTATCTGGCCTTCTATTCTGATGGGATATGATGAGGATTTGAATCTCCCTTATGATATCCCAGCAAATGAATATCTATGTCTGAAAGGGGAGCAGTTTTCAAAAAGTCGGTGTGTTGGTATCTGGTTACCAGATATCATTGAGGCCTTTGATCCCGATGCTGTTCGATATTATCTTTCTATTAATATGCCTGAAACAAAAGATTCAAACTGGTTATGGCCTGATTTTATAGCCAAGAATAATGATGAACTTGTAGGTACCTATGGTAATTTTGTTCATAGAGTCCTTACATTCACCTATAATAATTTTGGAGACATACCCAAATGCGGAACTCTCACTGATATGGATACTGAAGCACGGAGACGAATCAAGGAGACATCAAAATCTGTGATTGCTTCTCTTAGCAATTGTTCATTTAAAAAAGGTCTACGTGAAGTAATGAGCCTTGCTCAATTTGGTAATGTATATTTCGATCAGCAACAACCATGGGCATTGATTAAAACAGATCGAGATCGCTGTGGTACGGTTCTTCATATTTGCCTAGAATTGGTACAAGCTCTTGCTGTTTTTATGGCTCCCTTTATTCCTTTTTCGTCAAAGAGATTGTGGGAGTTACTTGGTCATAAAAAAAATCTTACATCATGGGACCAAGCATTCAACGATCTCAATGTAGGTCAATCTATTGAGAAACCCAAACCATTATTTACAAAAGTATCATTAGAGGAATGTATGATGGAAACAGATCCTTTTTCGAAACTAGATTTGCGAACAGCAAAAATTATGAAAGTGAGTGATCATCCAAATGCTGACAAACTCTATGTTCTTGATGTAGATGTTGGTGCATTAGGAAAACGAACTCTTGTAGCAGGATTGAAGAATCATTATCAAAAACAAGAGTTAGAGGGTAAAACTATTGTCATTGTAGCAAATTTAAAACCAGCAAAACTACGTGGTGTTGAATCAAAAGGAATGCTACTTGCTGCTGAGGATACAAAGGGTGTTGTGTCATTATTAAAACCAGGGGAAGTTAAACCAGGTGAATCAGTTACTATCAAAGGTATCCCTAAAGATGTCAGTAATATTCTTGAATTTGATGATTTTATGCAAGTGAAAATGATTGTTGATAGTAAACAAGAGATTAGTTATAATAACCAAAAGATTCAAACAGATCAGGGGACAATCACTGTTGATAAACCAGTGGAAGTTGGAGCAGAGGTGCATTAAATGCCATCTCTTGCTTCTGCAGTTGTAGAAACTAATTTGCCTCTTCCTGTGGTGAATAAAGGAAAAGTTCGTGATATTTATGATGCTGATACTTCGTTATTAATTGTTACAACAGATAGGATTTCTGCCTTTGATTATGTTTTACCTGAACCGATTCCCTCAAAAGGAATTTGCCTTACTCAATTATCTAAATTCTGGTTTGATTACACCAAAGAATTAGTTCCGAATCATCTACTCTCAGTTAATACAAGTGATTTTCCTGATGAAGTATCAGACTTTGCAGAGCAACTCAATCATAGAACAATGATGGTTAAAAAAGCGAAAGTTATCCCAATTGAATGTATCGTTCGAGGATATATTTCTGGATCTGCATGGAAATCCTACCAAAAAGATGGAACAGTATGTGGGCAACAACTCCAAAGTGGCCTTCAGGAATCTGAGCAATTTAATGAACCACTTTTTACACCTTCAACTAAAGCTGCTGAGGGTCATGATATCAATATCTCTATAGAACATATGAAAGAACTTGTAGGTACTGATATCGCAGAGCAATTAGAAACGCTATCATTGAAATTGTATAACACAGGAGCTGAGTATGCTCGTAAACGAGGGATTGTCATTGCTGATACCAAGTTTGAATTTGGTACAACCTCTGATGGAGAAGTCATCCTTATTGATGAAGCTTTAACCCCTGATTCCTCTCGATTTTGGCCGGCTGATCAGTATGAACCAGGTCGATCACAGCCTAGTTTTGATAAACAATATGTTCGTGATTATCTCTCAAGTACTGGGTGGGATAAGAATTCTTCTCCACCGCATCTTCCTGAAGAAGTTATCAATGAGACACAGCGAAAATATCAAGAGGCTTACACGAAAATCACAGAGAAACCATTCTCATTCTCCTAAAAGGGTTATTTGGCTTTTTCCGAACAAAACCAAACACTATTTAAGCAAACTAAAAGATAATTAGTACAAGGGTATGCCAAAAGTTACACTCAATCGGGATATGTTCAAAGCACTTGCTTCTGATACACGGTTAGAAATTCTTCGTGTGTTAGATGGCAAGAAGATGGGATTAAATGATATCTGCAAAGCAACAAACTTGAATAAAGCAACCCTGCATGAACATCTTGGAAAGCTTCATGAAGCGGGCTTAGTAAAAAAACATGAACGTACTGGTCATAAATGGGTGTATTATCAATTATCATGGAAAGGGGAAAGTCTTCTTCACCCCGAAAACACACGTATTGTTGTTCTCTTTTCAACAACATTTATTCTTTTACTTGCTGGCCTTATTCAAATGTACTGGTACATTAAAGGAAGTATTATGTCAGTGGGATATGAAACGTATAATATGGGAAAATCATATCTTGTAACAGATGGTATGTCGGTGCCGGAGGCTGCAGATGTTTACCGAAATTGTGGAAACATGACCTCGATACCTGAACCGTTGCAAACATTATTTACTCAGATTTCGGAATCATCGACAAATACCACAGGTCTCAACGAATATGCGACAAGTGGAGGATCGCTTTCGCTTGATTCAGAATTATATGTCATGCAATGGTATTCTCAAATGCAGACTCCTTTTGAAAAGGTTACAAATAGTGGTGGGCAATTCTTTGTTGATGAATCTGAGGGTATCATCCAAGCAATTTATCAAAATCCCTTTTTCCTTTATGCTGGTATCATTTGTATCTCTGCTTTTGTAATCATTCTTTGTTATTCTCTCTGGAGATATTGGGAGAATAAAAAAGTAAAAATTTAATTATAAAAATTATTAACTGAGATAAATAAAAAAGAATTTAAGCCCTTCTATGAGGATGAATTTCTTACGGTTGTTCTTCATCTTCAAAGGGATTTTCAAAGAAATCAAAGAGCGTTTTTTGCATCAGCCATCACCCAATTGAGAATAATACACGTCTGTATTTAATTGTTTGCATCCAATATTTATGAAAAATAATTGATATATGTATATTTATTTTATTGTAAATATATTGTTAGTTTTCCTCGAAAATAATATAAAGTAGAAATGACAAAATATATCATGATAGAATATGTCAATATTCTACGGTTATATACGAAGGTGATTTGAACGACGTGTAACGGTAAATTCACATACAAGAATCTGTGTTCGGTGGGAGGGTACTAAGTACATGCCTGCTATGGCCTTTGTTCTTATTGGGTTTGTAGCAGGGATGTCCACAATGGTTATAGTACGATTGTATCAATATCTTTTTCAACATCAACTATCAATTCATAAGTAATCGTACTGAGCCGTAGGTATCCTCTAAAAAACTGAACCCTACTTCTATCTTTTTTAGAAAGTAATCACTATTCGTAGGGTGCTGCTTCTTTTAATAAATCAACATGTGAAAGAATCATGCGACGACAGCAATAACGTTCTAATCCAAGATCATCAAGAATCTGCTTTGGTGTTTCTTTTGGTTTTTCACCAGCTGTTACTGCTTTTTGATACGCATCATATCGGGGTTTAAATGCTTCATATGCAGGTGCAATTACTTTTCCGCATGTAAAACATCGAACAGGTATTATCATCTCTTCACCTATAGGATTTTTGTCGTTTCTTTCGAGCTCCACGACCTAATGGTTTCTTTGTTTCTTTTACACGATCATCATTGACTAAAAGATTACGATCAAAATCAAGAAAGGAGACTTTCAAGCTTGCATCTCCTGTGAATTCAAGTAACCCTCGAGCTATAGCGGTACGAATAGCATTTGCTTGACTCATGAATCCTCCACCACTGACTGAAACATCGATATCAACATCTGCTAATTGTTTTTTAGCTAAAAGTAATGGTTCTTTGATCTTCCAACGAGCAATTTCAGGTTCGAATAATTCTACTGGTGTTTTGTTGATGCGAACTCTACCTTTACCTTTTTGTACTGTGGCTTTGGCAATTGCTGTTTTACGTTTCCCTGATGTATTTACGATTTTTTTTGCCATTAAAATGTCGCTCCTAACGATTGCGATAGTTCTTGAACTGTCATATACTCAGCAGGTTTTTTCATAGCTGATGGAATAGACTCATGTTTTTGTCCTTCAAATTCTTTTGGGACGCCAATATAACATTTTAATCTTTTAAATGCAGCACGACCATGAGGTGTTTGGTAGGGAATCATACCTCTTATCGTCCTTTTTACTAATCGATCAGGCATTCTAGGGAAGAAAGGTCCTTTTCGATAGGTTCCTACTTCGCGTTTTTGTTTATAACGTTGTTTTATCTCTGGTTTTTTTCCTAGAATAATTGCTTTTTCGGAATTAACAATTGCAATCTCTTCCCCATTCAATAAACGCTTGGCGACTGTTGTTCCAAGACGGCCGAGTACTGCACCTTGTGCATCAATAATGTTTGGCATAGATTATCCCACAATTCGTATATTTTTTCCATCAGGATGTTGTTTAAGTATTTCTTCAAGTGATAGAGGTTTCCCACCAGCTTTTTTTATCTTTTCTTTTGCTTGTTCAGAAAATGACCAGGCTGCTATTGAGATTTTTTTTGTCAAATTTCCAGATGAAAGAACTTTTCCTGGTATCAAAGCGATTTCTTTTTCACCGACTACTCTGTCGATTCGACTGAGATTGACCTCTGGCCAATTTTGAAGAGGTTTTTCTAAACGTAATGCAATATCTTTCCAAAGCGGTGTTTGTTTTTCGTAAGACTGTTGTTTCAGTGTTTGGATCAATGAACACAACTGTGGATTTGTCTTTTTATTTTCTCGTACCATACAAGAATCTCCAAGATATGAGAGGTGTAGTGAAAGAATGGGGTATTTATAAGATTTGTGGGAGAAAAAGAGACGCTATCTCTAGAGTTTACAAGTCTTTTTCAATGGTGTTTCATACTTCATGATGACTCTTAAATAGACTACATGTTATTCTAAAATTCAATGGACTATCAAATCCCTAAGTTAACAGTAGATGGTATTCTAATACAAGACAATATGATTTTATTAATAAAAAGAAGGTTTCCTCCATTTCAAGGAATATGGGCATTACCTGGTGGATTTGTTGAATATGGTGAAACAGTAGAGAAGGCAGTAATCAGAGAGATGAAAGAAGAAACAGGTTTGGAGACAAAAATTCAACATCTTTTAGGGGTGTATTCAGATCCGAAAAGAGATCCACGAGGTCATACCATCTCTGTGGTCTATCTGCTTACATCACAACAAACGATTCCGAAAAATGGTGACGATGCAGCAGATGCAAAATTTTTTAATCTCAAAGAGTTACCTTCATTAGCCTTTGATCATGAAAAAATAATAAGGGATGCAATAGAGAGTGGGTAATAGTATGATGTTTTGTCCAAAATGTAAATCATTAATGTTTCCAAAAGATGATAAGTTCGTGTGTAATAAATGTGGGTTTGAAAAGAAAAAGCAGGGAACGAAAAGTAATATTGTTGTAGAAAAACAGCATGAGAAAGAAACAATTATTCTTGAAGATAATAAGGATGATGTTCTTCCTAAAACAAGAGTCGAATGTCCAAAATGTGGGAACAACGAAGCGTACTGGATTTTACGACAAACACGTGCAAGTGATGAACCTGAAACCAGGATTTATACCTGCACGAAATGTAATCATCGATGGCGTGCATATTAACTCTTTTCCTTTTTTTATTGTCATAATTCTTATATGCACTTATTGTATTCAGCCCCATCATACGGGAGGTCAGGTTATGAAAGCATTATGGGATAAATCCGTTGAAACATTACCGATAAATGAATTACAAGCATTACAGACAAAACGTTTGAAAAAATTAGTTAAATATGTCTATCAGACAAATCAATATTATAAAAAAACATTTGATTCATTAAAACTCAAACCTGATGATATTAAGACATTACAGGATCTGGAAAAAATTCCTTTTCTTACAAAGCAACAACTTCGGGAATACTATCCTTTTGGAATGATGTGTACCCAGCAGGATGACATTGTCGAAGTTCATGCCTCATCTGGTACAACTGGCAAACCAGTTGTTGGGCCATATACAAGAAATGATGTAGAACTCTGGGCTGAAGTGATGGCTCGTTCATTGTGGGCTAATGGATTACGACCTGCTGATATTATGCAAAATTCCTATGGATATGGCTTGTTTACAGGTGCCCATGGATTTGAAAAAGGTGCACAAAAAATTGGCGCCACAGTTATTACAATAAGTTCTGGAAATACAAAACGTCAAGTAGATATTATGAAAGATTTCGGTAGTACCGCTCTAGCATGCACCCCCTCCTATTCTTTGTATATTGCTGAAGTTGCCGAAGAGCAAGGACTCGATCCTCAAACTGATTTCAACCTTCGTCATGGATTATTTGGTGCTGAAGCATGGAGTGAAGAAATGCGGGAAAATATCCAAAAACGTTGGGGGATTGTAGCCCATGAGCATTATGGTCTCACTGAAATTATTGGACCTGGAGTTGTTTCTGAATGTGAACATAATAGACTTCATGTGAATGCTGATCATTTTTACCCTGAAATCATTGATCCAAAAACAGGTGAGACACTTCCCTATGGAGAAGATGGAGAATTAGTGTTTACAACCCTTACAAAAGAAGCATTTCCCGCGATCCGATTTCGTACACGAGATTTAGCATCACTCTCAGATGAACCTTGCGAATGTGGACGTACCTTACCTATTCAATCACGTATTAAAGGACGAAGCGATGATATGATGAAAGTGAAAGGAGTAATTGTGTTTCCCTCCCAAATCGAAGCAGCTTTGATGCAGGTTCAGGGAGTGTCTGATAATTACCAGATAGTCAAAAGCAAAAAAGGTGACATGTACTCATTAAGTGTTGAAGTAGAACCATCAGAAAATCGATATAAAGAAGGAGATCTCGATAGCTTAGAAAAACAAGCAGAGGATGAAATTTATAGTATCCTCAACTTACACGTCCCCGTAAAAGCAATACCTCCCAAGACCATTCCCCGAAGTACAGGAAAAGCAAAAAGAGTTATCGAACGTTAATATAAAAGTTGGTGACACGTTCTTATGATTGAAGTACTGCAAGCGATATTACCATATATCTCAGGATTGTGGACCTTACCATGGATAGCTGTCGGTTTTTTTGTAACGATTGTGATAGCTCATTTCATCGGTAGAGAAAAAATTGATCGAATTATGAAGAAGATAGGGCTTATCCTACTCTATTTTTTTATACCCGTATTGTTGTTTAGAATTTTTTTAGATTTATTTCAAATAGAACAAGTAGGTTTTACTCTCCTTGTTGCAGTTATTATAGCTTTTATGTATCTTCTCGCTGTTTTCTATGCTCGCTATAGTGTAAAAAAATTACAGATAAAAACAACGAAAAGAAATCTCTATCTTAAAACACTCTTAACAAACCAAGGAAGAAGTACCGCATTTATTGGAAGTGCTATGTTAGCCTATTGGCCTATAGAAGCAGGGATCTTCATGGCTTTGGTAGGTATTGGTTTGTTTGCTATTATCCCCTATATCTTGTCTCATATGCATAAACAGGAAGCTTCTAAAACCCAGGGAAGTATTGATCATGCTCTTCCTTGGTTCCTTCGTCTGTATCCTTGGTATCTTATTCTCTTTGTGATTGCAGCTGTAGCAATTAATTTCAGTGCTGGGATAAAAACTTCTGATTTTGGAGATATTGGTTTTCTCCTTAAATTCTATACTGCGTTTACGATACCAGCAGCGTTATATTATGTTGGATCAGGTATTCATCCTTCTGATTTGAAAGTCAGTGAGTTAAAAAAATTAATAGGGATTGATAAAACTGGAGAACATCAAGATCATTGGTTGTGGGTTCGAAATATCTTTTTTCTCACTGTTATATTGACACCTTTAGTCATCGCAGGATTATTTGGTTTGTTATATTTTACAGAAATTATACCCTCATCTTGGTTTGCTGTTATATTAATTAATGCTGTTTTACCGATAACTAGTACAAACATGTTTTTAGTACCCTATGGTATTGATAAAAAGGCTACTGCTCATGCAATTACCTGGACGACGTTAGTATGTGTTCCTATAGTGGTTGTATTAATTTTCTTATTTGATTTTTTACTTGTCTAAAATGAATTATCAGAAAGATGAGTAGAAGTGTAAAGAAGGTGGGTACTAGTTGTACAACAATCGTTTATTAGATAGAAATATAAAATAGCAATAGAGTCTTATGTTGATTGTTGGACAAGTGTCAAGTAAGGAAGAAGCAAATGAAATCACCTTTATTGCTAAGCTTGTTGTTGTTGGTCAGCGGGCTCGTTTTCTTGCTCAACAAAATAATGATAAATAATCAATTTTAATTGTTGATATCTTTAATGTTACAGTTGCCTTTTATTCACTGTTTTCAATGATGTTTAAATATCGCTGTTTTTATGTCGAAGAGGCAAGATTGACATGATAGATTCTATTTTATTAACAAACACTGTACAACTGTTGAAAAAAAAGCATTTAACTCTTGCGACAGCTGAATCATGTTCAGGAGGGTTACTCGCTCATTCATTTACCAATATTTCAGGTAGCTCAGATTATTTTGATCGAGGAGTTGTCACCTATAGTAATCAGGCAAAAAAGGATCTTCTGCATGTAAAACAGATAACTTTAGAACGGTATGGGGCGGTTAGTGAACAAACCGCTCGAGAAATGGCAGAAGGAATTCAATCTCTCTCAAAGGTTGATATTGGTATATCAACAACTGGTATCGCGGGTCCTGATGGTGGTACACAAGAGAAACCTGTTGGTCTAGTATTCATTGGTTTAGTATTTAATGATACATCAACAGTAAAAAGATACATCTTCTCGGGGACAAGGCTGGAGAATAAAGATGCAACGGTAAATGCAGCTCTTACACTTTTACAAGCTGTATTACAACACTGATATCACTTTCATTGTGAGCGGCGATTGTTGCAGCTTTAAATTATCTCGTAAACTTAATGAACAGCTTTTTGTTTTTCATATCCAAGATCATATCAATAAAGGACGCCAAACATGGAGGAACAAGTACTAAAAGAGAATAAGGGAGATCATTCACATCAACAACCTATTGGTACTGATGAACGGTATCAGACCTTATTTGAGCAAGTTAATGCAGCTGCGTTACTCACTACCTACGAAGGAGAAATTTTAGAGGCAAACCTACGATCATGTGATCTTCTTGGGTATTCATGGGATGAATTACATAAATTATCCCTTCGAGATATTCTTTCTGAGGAATTAGATTGGTCTGATTTTAAAGAAGAAAATGCTGCTATGGGCGGTCTTCATCTTGAAACAGAGACACGGCGTAAAGATGGTGGTTATCTCCCAGTTGATTTGAGTACCTCTATGTTCCGTATGAAGGATAAAGTAGTGATGTTTGTTCTTATATGGGATATTACTGAACGGAAAGAGGCAGAAAAACGATTAAAAGAAAGTGAGAAAAAATACCGCGGTCTCTTTGAATATACGACTGATGGTATCATTGTTTTGGATGCTCGTGGGGACATTCATGATGTGAATACCACACTCTGTCAACTTGTTGATTGTAAAAAAGAGGAACTTATTGGGAAAAATCTGCTTGGTATGGAAATCCTTACTCCTACTTCAATGCCTATTGTCATGGGGCAATTTGAACAACTTCTCTCGGAGAAAACTGCAAAATTTTATACCACGGAAATCCAACGGAAGAATGGAAAGGTTCTTACTGTGGAAATAAGTTCGTTTTTCCTTGTAAGAAAAGATAATGAAATTGATAATTTTGTGTTAAGTTTCCGAGATATCACTGATAGAATTGAATCTGAAAAGCGTTTGTTGATGGAAAAACAACTCTTCCAGACGTTATTAAACTCCTTACCTGATTCTGTTTTCTTCAAAGATGATCATCATCGTTTTGTGTTAGTCAATCCTTCTAAAGCCAAACATTCAAATGTTGATCATAGTGAGATGCTAGGGAAGACAGATTTTGATTTCTACCCCGAAGAACAAGCTAAACGATTCCAAAAAGATGATCAATCTGTGTTTGAAACAGGCAAACCCATTATCAATAAAATTGAAGAAGTAACACGCAAGGATGGATCTTCCTCTTGGATCTCTGTTACCAAAGTTCCCTGGTTCAATCAAGATGGTGAAATCATTGGAACGATGGGAATTTCTCGTGATATCACCAAATGGAAAGAGATCCAACAGCAAGCAATTGAACGTCTTGAGCTATTGCAGACCTTGTTAGATACGATACCTGATTCTATTTATTTTAAGGATGATAAGCATCGGTTTGTGCTTGTTAATACTGCAAAGGCTGCACATCATAATACAACCCCTGAGAAAATGAAGGGAACAACCGATTTTGATTATTTACCAAAAAAGCAAGCACAGCAGATTGTAGAAGATGATGAACAAGTACTTACCACTGGTGAACCTATTATAAATAAAGTAGAAAAAATAACAATTGATGGTGAGGAACAATGGGTGTCTGTCACTAAGGTGCCCCGCTATGACAAAGAAAGTAAAATCATTGGTACTATGGGGATTACAAGGAATATCACTGAGTGGAAACGCATTGTTCAAAAAAAGACAGAATCATGATTTTTTTTTAATTGCACACCTAGCTACATATGTGACTGCATATCTAGCTACGAAAAAACCATTTAAAGCTAGATAAAATTTCTCATGGTAACAACAACTAGGAAGGAATGCAATGGATTTTTATCTGTATACCCCCCTATATCCCCCTCCTTCCTTCCTTGTTTTTGTCTCATTTGAGAATCTACCACAAAAAATATAAATAGAACCTTGGGTAAAGGGGTTCTTGTGTGCACCCCCATTTGAGAAAGATGGGCTCACTCGGATGGCAAACCTATGGATTTAAAGAAATCAGTATCAAGCAGATTCCCTGAACTTGATATCTTTAGAGGACTTGCCATCAGTTATATGATTTTCTTGCATGTTCTTTGGGATCTTGATTATTTTAATATCCTCCCTTTACATGGAGGTATCTATCAGTTTAACAAGATTGTTCCATTGATGTTTTTCATGTTGATCGGAATCTGCCTTTCTATAAGCTATAGTAAGAAATATCAACATGACACAAAGTTGATGATTCGACATCTGACTCTTCGTGGTCTCTGGATCATTGGACTGGGGATGATTATCACCGTTGTCACTTTAGTGTTTATGCCCGAGCGACCTATTTTCTTTGGTGTTTTACATTGTATCGGTCTTTCAATCATATTAACGATACCTTTTATGCAATTAAAGAAATTCAATGTTATTCCCGGTGCAGTGATGGTTTTAATTGGATTTGCTATAAGTATGTTCAGTGTTCAAAATCCCAGTGCGCTTCATCTTATCGTTGGTTTACACCCTGCTGGTTTCTGGCGATATACCATTGATTATTTCCCCTTATTTCCTTGGTTAGGAGTTATGTTACTTGGTGTCGCTGTTGGGAATCTATTATACAAAAATGGACAACGTCAATTCAAATTCCCTGATTTTATTGCTCATTATAAACCAGTATCAGCGCTGTCTTGGATGGGTCAACATTCTTTGATTATTTATCTTATCCATCAACCTGTAATTGCTGGTATTCTTGGTTTATATATTGTTATTTAAATTTAGATAAGTGTATTGTTCATTATGTCATTTTTCCACCATGCTTTTAAATAACAGAATAAACAAGTTGTATCATGACACATAGTAACACTATGTACTATCAAAGAGGAGATGACAACATGAAACATCCACGTCATGAACCTATAAAAGTCATTAGAAAAAAAGATGCTGAAGAACTGAAAAATGATCTTTTTGATTTACTCCTTGAAAAAGGATATATTGAAAAAACTCCTTATGGTTACTACTTTAAACCAGAATTTTACAAAACATTACATATTGAGAAATAAACCTCGTTTTTTTTATTTACAACCTTTTTTCTTGAGTTTTTCCCTAGTATATGGGAGAAGTCCACCCACTTCTCGAATAGCTAATATTTCTTTTGGTAGTTTCGGGAATGTATAGGTTTTTGGTCCTATCGTAATTTTTCCATTCATTAGATCAAGATCAACGGTCTCATCCTTTTGATATGCTTCAACTGCTTCAGCACATTCAATCAGAAGTAAACCCTGATTTATTGCTGCTCGGTAGAAAATACGGGCAAAACTTTCAGCGACTACTGCTTGGATACCTACGGCTTTTAATCCAATCACCGGTTGTTCACGTGAGCTACCGCATCCAAAATTCTTGCCTGCAAAGATAAGATCCCCTGATTGTACATTTGAGGAAAAGGAGGGGTCAAGATCTTCAAGTAAATGTGGTTTTATTTCTTCTGCAACACTACATGTGTAGGTGTATTTCCCGGGGAAAAGCATGTCAGTGTTGATATTGTCACCATATTTCCATACCTTCATCTTATATCATCTCCCTTGGGTCAGTGATGTGACCAGTGAGTGCTGAAGCTGCAACAGTTAATGGGCTTGCTAAATAGATTTCTGCTTCTTTACATCCCATTCTTCCTTTGAAATTACGATTGGCGGTGCTTAGACATCGTTCACCTGGTGCTAGAACACCTTGATGAGCACCTAAACAGGGTCCGCAACCTGGGGGTAAAATAACTGCTCCCGCTTTTGAGAGGATGTCAATAACTCCTTGTTCAACAGCATCTAGATATACTGATCTTGACGCAGGGATTACCAAAAAGCGAACAGACGGATGTATTGTTTTGCCTTTGAGAAGAGATGCTGCTTGGTGTAAATCAGAGAGACGACCATTCGTACAGGTTCCTAGCAGACATTGCTGAATTTCTATAGAAGTTACTTCTTGCACTGGTTTGACATTATCAACGGTATGCGGACAAGCGACAACTGGTTCCATATCTGAAATATCATAGGTTATTATTTGATCATAACAAGCGTCAGGATCTGGATTACATGATGTATCCATCTTGTTTTTCAAACCAAGTGTTTTTAAATATTTCTCGGTGACTTCATCAGCAGGGAACACAGCATTTTTTGCTCCCATTTCAACTCCCATATTTGCAATCGTAAATCGATCCTCAATAGTGAACTGCTGTACATCTCCATGGAATTCAACAGAACAATAGGTAGCACCTGATGCAGAGATATCACCAATTATTGAAAGGATAATGTCTTTAGGTGTTACGCCTTTTGAAAGTTTTTCTTTTAGTCTCATTTGTATACTAACAGGGACCTTTAACCATGTTTCACCAGTTAACAGAAGCGAAGCAGCTTCTGTCCTATCGATCCCTGTGGCAAAAGCACCAACTGCGCCATAGGAACATGTATGAGAATCACTTCCCACGAGAAGAGAGCCAGGTGTTGCATGACCTTTTTCTACAACAAGTTGATGACATACCCCTTCTCCCACATCATAAAAATGTTGTATACCAAACTCCTTTACAAATTCCCGTATTCGTAAATGATTTGTCGCTGTTTTTTCAGAGGCAGCAGGAATAACATGGTCAAGGACAATAAGTGAAAAAGAAGGATCACAAATACCATAGGTTTGCAGTTCAGATTCTATCTTTTGAATGATCGCAGCTGTATTATCATGCGTGAGCAAATGATCAGGTTGGACAGTGACAATTTGTCCAGGTTCAACTGAGTCTTGTTTCCCATATTTTGCTAAAAGTTTTTCTGCAAATGTAGCACCCATATGTCTCTCACCTCTCCAATAAACCCCCTCGTTCATATATGTTTTTTTGCACTTGTGAGAAAGATTTAGCTTGAATTGTTGTATTCTGAGACTGATTGATGATTACTGCTTTGAGAAGATCAACCTGTAGTGTATCACCTGTTTGTATCTTTGATGTAATCTCATCAGCCAATAGTATAGGGAGAGCATTATTGATAGCATTCCGTTCATAGATAGATCCAAAGGATTCAGCAATAATCACGGGAACACCTAATGCTTTGAAACAATCAACAGCTTGCTGTCTACTACTCCCACAACCAAAATTTTTCCCTGCAACGACGATATCACCAGTTTTTACCTTTGATGCAAAATCTTCAAATCCTTTTAGATTACCAAGACAGTATTGTCCCATTTCATCTAGATTTGTAATTGAGAGGTACTGATTATGATAAATCATATCTGTGTCGATATTATCTTTGTCAAGTACCCATGCTTTTCCTTGTAATACCATAGGAGTTGTTGTATGGTGCTTTGTGATAGCTGACGAGGATGATCCCATAGGAAGAATGGGTACATCATACGGTTTGGCTGGGATATGTTCTGCTATGCTTATTGCCCCTGCAATAAGCGAGGCTGCAACTGTTGCTGGGCTTGCTAAATAAATGTCTCCTTTCCCTTGTTTACCAACATAATTACGATTCCCTGATGATACTGCTACTTCTCCTTCTCCTGTTTGACCTATTTGACCTGCTGCACATCCTGCGCACCCTGCTGATCCAATAAGAGCACCAGCTTGTTTGAAGGTGGTAATGTAGCCTTTGTCAAGACATAATTTCCAGATGGAATCAGTACTCGGAACGATTTTTAAAATACGACCAGGTGCAATATGTTTTTTTTGTAAGAGCGTGGCTACTTGATGCAAATCCTCTCCTCTTCCATTCGTACAGGAACCGATAAATCCCGAATCTATTGGTGTTCCTTCAACCTCTGATACATCAATTACGTCTTCTGGGTGACCAGGGCGTGCGATTTGAGGTGGAATATCTTGAATATCTATGATTATTTCTTTCTCATATGTTGCATTTTCATCTGCACGTACTGAGGTGAATGAACGGTTAAAATTGGTTGTATAATAGTGTTCAATGGCTTGATTTGTTGGAAAAAGCATAATGATCCCTCCCATTTCAGTGGCCATTGATGCCATTGTTACGCGACCATCTAAAGAGAGCTGTTCAACATAAGGTCCATACATTTCTGCTGCATAACCAAGTAATCCATTTGCTCCTAAATCACGGAGCATTTTCAAAACGACATCTTTTGGTGTTGCTAATGCAGAAGGAGTACCTTTTAAGATTATTTTAACACTTGGAGGAACCTTAAACCACGTCTTTCCATGGGCAAATGCATGTGCAATATCTTTATCCCCCATGCCTTGCCCAAAGGCTCCAAGTGCACCTAGAATGTTTGCATGAGAATCAGTGGAAACAAAGGTGTCACCAGGTGTTATCAATCCTTGCTCAAACGCAAGATGCGTCCCTATTCCTTGTTGAATATCGAAAATTCGAATGCCATGTTGTCGTGCGTATTGACGGCAGATATGTTGATTGGCAGCATATTTTTGATCACATCCTCCAGGGTTACAATCAAAAGTGAAAACGGTTTTATTGGGGTCATCAACTGTTAAATTATGTTCTTGAAGATTTTTTACTACGTTTGCTCCCCCAAAATCTCGAGCAGCTCTAATATCAATAGTAATATCTACAATATCATCGATTTTAATAGGACTATCAGAATGTTTTTTGAATATTTTTTCAATAATTGTATTCCCCATACTGATCACCACATACAACTTTTTTTTATAAGGGGACAATGGCCATCACTTTGAATATTTTATGGTTCTTGAAGAAAATATTATATTTTTTATAGAAAATTTAATATATAATAAAATACCTTATACTACTTGGGGTAATTTTTTTGACAGAGTGTAAATACTGTCGAGTGTGTAAAAGAATCACAAAGCAAGTGCCGGTTCGCACCATTGGCTCCTATCAAGTCATGGAGTCTTACTGCAACAATTGTAATGAGTCCTATATTTGGTACGAACAAATTACAGAATAGCAAAGAAAATTACAGGCACAAATTTGCATGTTTTTCTAGAGGAAATAATACCTTTTTTTCTCTTTTTCAATGACACCGTTATTTTTATAGGACGATAAAATATACGTTTCTTGTCAGTGGGAAGAGAGATTTGACTATGGATGAGGACACTCACAACACACAGCATGTCGATGATTCGCGTGTGCGTACTCATGAAGAAATACTTGAGCTTTTTAAAGATCTTGAACAATTTGAAGAAGAACTTCCTCAAGCAATACCAGAAGTACCTAGTACCACATCAATACAACCAGAGATGGAAAAGCCAGAAATCAAACAACCCGAGGAGAAGCAAGAGGTCATCTTTCAAGAGGTTCCAGCAAAGAAAAAACTCAAACTTCGAAGGAAAATTAAAGAAAAAGAAAAACATCGCCTGCGATTTCTTAAAAAAACTGGCAAAGACCAACCGCGAGAAAATAAATTTCATCTTTTACCTGAACGAGAGCCTCATGGGACATTTACCTTACGATTAGACCCTGAAGGGAACCTCGTCGGTTTTAATATCAAGGAGCCTGCGCCAAAGCTTTCTGTTCAAATAAAACAGTTTATTGCATCGAAACGAAAAGCAAAGGCACCAAAAGAAGAGAAAGAACCTGCAAAAGGTATCAAAGGAAAACTTTTACGACTGATTCCAAAGCGAGGTGGGAAAAAAGAAGTAGAAGGAGAGAAACAAGGTCGTTTCTCAGGGATTGTAACTAAAATTAAGAACATTATCCCCTCACGAAAAACAAAAGAATAGATATTTTGTTATTTTATCATCGTAACAATTATATATTAAAGAATTGTATAACTGTATAGGGACTTTAAGGTAGATAGTATGAAGATTCAAGTTATTGGTGTGTTACTGGTTTTTGTCCTCATCATTCCAGGTCTTGGAGTAGGACATGCAGTCTCTCCTTCTGCTGAAGAACAACTATTACTTGCTGAAGAAGTTGAGATTCCCGAAGAACTTACTGAAGAGGATGTGCTTTTACTCCTTGAAGCAGTGACCATGGATGATATCTTCACCACTCTTGAAGACTTTTGTTCTACCCATGCGACGTCTCCTCTATTTCAATCCTCTCTGCTGAAAGGTATTGATCAAGCTGAACGTCTTGGCCTACGACGATCTCACACATTACGAGATATATTTTCTTTCTTGTTTACTCAAAAAGAGCTAACGAAACATCGATGGTTTCTTATGAGTATTTTACCTCGACGTGCTGTTGTCAATACGTATATGCAACCTATGGTTATCAATCTTACAAGTGTCAATACTTCCTTTGGTGAGTTTCCTATTCAACTTGAGCTCTTTGTTAAAACCATTCCTTTTCTTGACCGTATTCAAACAACACAATATGGAACCATACGTCCGCAATTAACACAAAAAACAGTCTGGTGGCCAGCGGTTGGTGGGAGAATCACCTTTGCTGGTTGGTTTACTTTGGGGATTCTTGCATTTGGCCCTCGCATAAAATGGACTCGTACCTCTGTTGATCGAGATACTGGTCGAGGATTATTGTAATTCTATGATGGTCTGATTGTTTTCTTCTTTGAGGATGATTTTTCCCTCTCGAGCTAACCATCCTAGAGCTGCTGCTACTTCTTCTACAGTTAGTCTGGTTAATATAGGGAGTTTCTCGATATCCACTGGTTCCCATACATGAAGCGCCATCCATACAGCACCAGCATTTTTGCCAATGGATGAGGTAAGATTCGTGGGACCAAGCTGATACATGTCATTATGTTTGCAGATCTTATCTTCGCGGGCTAGCCATCCAAGGGCTGCTGCGACATCCTCTGTTTTGAGCGTTCCTATCTCCTGAAGATGATGTGTGGCTAGATCTCCATGTTCGTTCAGTATTTCCCATATCTTACCTGCATGAGTCCCAATTTTAATGTCAGGATTTTTCATTACCACAAACCAAAAAAAGAATATTCTATGGGGTTAAAAGACTTTGTTGTTAACAAATAAAAAAATATAAACCATACTTCTGGTTACCCCCGTTACGGTGATTAAGTATTCCAACGATTCATCCAACTTGTTATATTCATCCAACCGCTGTTATTATTGGAAATGTAACTATAGAGGAAAATAGTAGTGTCTTTCCTCAAGCTGTTCTTCGTGGAGATCAGAATGCAATTACTATTGGAAAAAACAGTAATGTCCAAGATTGTTGTGTTCTTCATGTTAATACAGATAATCCTATTTCTATTGCTGATACTGTCTCGATAGGACATGGAGCAATCATTCATGGTGCTTCAATTAAGGATTGTTGTATTGTTGGGATGAATGCGACAATTATGAATGGAGCAATCATTGGTGAGGGTTCTATTATTGGAGCTCATGCGTTAGTAACAGAAAAAACTGAGATTCCACCAAATAGTCTAGTGATGGGTATTCCGGGTAAAGTGAAAAAGCAGGATGAACTCTATCGAGAAATGGCGCAAAAAAACGCTGCGACGTATGTGCAGCTTGCGCAGAATCATAAAAAAGGTCTTTATGATTCATATCAGCCCTTGTGATTTGTTGAACTTGTTATCAAATTGTTAGATTAGGTAACATTTTTAGTCATTGATTGTTAGTCTTTAAACTTAATAAATTCATTTTTATAAAAAAGTTTATATACTTATAAAATCAATATGTTGTATGAAGGATGGATAATGGATGGGGAAGTCACCCTTATTTTTTCCCATCTCTCCTCACCACCTCCACGCTTCCCCATCTTCAAATCCTTCCCTCACAACTCTTCTTATCATATGATGATGATTTTATATAGAACTGGTTCATTCAAGTCTTCATTCTATGAAAATACATCCTACTTGTGTCCCTTGTCTTTTGAAGAGAGTCCTGTTTGAAGCCAATCAATGTAATGCGACAAAAACCCAACAGCAGCATGCAATAAAGCAAGCATGTCGTCTGATCAGTGAACTCTATTCATCTGATATATGTAGTGCAGATCTAGCCACAAAGGTCCATAAACAAGTATATTCGATACTTGAGACAGATGATCCGTACAAAGAGTTAAAACAACAAAGTAATGAAGTTGCGCAATCTCTTGTTCCACGAGCTGAAGAATATATTCAAGCATCAGAGGATCCTCTGCAGGCAGCAATGTTGTGTTCAATTATTGGTAACATGATGGATTTTGGTATCGCTGGTGCAAGTGAAACCCCACAAGACCTTCTAGGACTTTTCAACACATCTTTACAAGAAGGATTAGGCTATTCTGATTATCCACAGGTTCACTCTTTGATTGAAAATGCCCAAAATCTTGTACTTTTTACTGATAACTGTGGAGAAATCGTGTTTGATAAGCTTCTGTGTCGTGAGATAAAACGTTTTCATCCAGAGTGTATGCTCACAGTTGTTGTAAAAGGAGAACCTGTGTTAAGTGATGCAACACTTGAGGATGCAGAAGAAATTCAGTTACATGAATATGTTAATGCCATTCTCACCACTGGCTGCTTTGCTGTAGGTGTTAATGTTACTTCCTTTCCATCAAACGTGTTGCAGTCATTGCAAGAAACAGATCTTATTCTTTGTAAGGGGATGGCAAATTATGAAGCATTCTCCGAGACTGATTATCATCCCATTGCGTATTTCATGCGTACTAAATGTGCACCAATTGCTACCTCAATGGGTGTTCCAGTGCATGCAAATGTTATTAAACTCTTTGAATAAAAATTAAAATTTTATTATTTTTAATAAAATATTAGAAAAATATATATATTATTAAAATCAATATATACATGCCGGGGGATTTTTAAATGGATAAGCCTGACCGAATCCAACTGTATGCTGATGCTCTCTATTGGCATTTTATTAATAAAGGCTATTCTGAATGGAGAGCACGAGCCGAAGCAGACCGCATTATCTCAAAGAAAGATAAAAGTGCTTTGGTCTAATACAGAAAGATATGGGAAGTAATGATTCAAAAGGGAGAGAGAATGGGATCTGGATGGCGGTTAGCAGAGATGGAAAGGAAAAGGAATTTCCAGATCCTCACGTGTTATACTTTGTAACTTTTAATATTTAAATATTATCATTCATTTTGTCAATATGGTAGATTCACATTTTTCTACATTTTTCTCTATACTTACAATAACAAATATTTAAAATAGAGGTTATTTTATTGTATTCTACTTATCTTAATCAAAAGGGGGATATCATGAAATCAACGCAGATACTCATCGCCATCGCATTGCTTTGTATTTTTTCTCTTATTACGCCATCTTTTTCGGGCTCTCATGTATCTTTTATCCCTAGAAAAGAAACATTGGATACCATCTCCCCCTCTGTAAACGAAGAACTCTCGCTTGCGATAACTTCTCCCCGATGTAGTGCTCCTGCATATACAGCTCTTAATGAAACCATCACAATTGATTTTACTGTCCCTTTTTTTGACCATGTATATTTCACGCTTGCAACAGCATATGAATCTGTTGTAGATACGATTGAACTACCCCTTACTCATCTTACACATGATGACTGCTGGACAGCAACAGTGAGTATTCCCTTGCATACTCCACCTGAGTTGTATAATCTCACAGTCACAATTGTTCATAATGGACGATTATATGCTGCTACTGAGCCTCGAGCAGTTAATGTCGTCTCAGCATTTTCTGATAATATTTCTTTTATCCATATCACTGATTTTCATGTTGGTGATCCTCGTGGTTTTCTAGAGAGCATCCAAGAGACACTTGGGTTTCGATCGATCATTCGATGCATTGATGAGATTAACCTTCTTCACCCTGATTTCGTAGTCATCTCTGGTGATCTTGTCTTTGGTCAATTATATCCTCGGGAATATGCACGCGAGTATCCATGGTGCTATGAGATGCTTCAACGGTTTGATGTCCCAACCTATCTTGCCCCAGGGAATCATGATGGATATTTTAGGATAGGTGAGGATGGACTAGAGTTCTGGGATCACTATTTTGGTGATCGCTACTATTCCTTTAACATAGGTCCATATCATTTCCAGGCTATCAACTCGTTTGATATGCCAAAGCTTCTGCGTTTCAGTGTGTTATTTCTTGCATTGAACTGGGGTGGTTATATTACTGATGAGCAGCTGGATTGGATTGAACAAGACCTCGATGCATCAGAGTCTCTAGCGACGTTTCTGTTTATGCATCATAATCCCTTATGGGAAACAACACAGGATTCCCTGATCAGACTTCCTTATAAGAACCGTCAGGAACTTCTTGATATCATCGATGATCATGAGGTTGATATGGTTCTTGCTGGACATGTCCATTATGATAATGTTACCACTGTTAATGATACCGTCTTTGTGACAACGACGACACCAGAAAGTGAGATACGGGTTGATGATGGATACTGGGGATACCGTCTGATAGAAGTCACTGATGGAAACATCACAAGATACAATTACAAGGAACCTAAGTATTCAATTCCCTCCTATCATCTCAGTGCAACAGTGATTAATCCCTATGCTATCACACTGAATAACGAATTAGAACAGAGCCTTCCTATATTGCTTGAGTTTTTTGTTCCCTATGGCAACTATACTGTCAATCAAGGTGAGATTCTTCTCCAGCGTCAACAAGAGTTCCTTCAACAGGTGTATGTTCGATTAAATTCACCTGCACAGAGTGAACTTACTGTTACACTTACCCCGCAATCATAAATTAGTATAAGAGACTCATCTGACAGAGTTTTTGTTTGGTCTATCTGACGGGGATTGCGTGCAATTCATCTGACAGGGTTTGCGGAAAACAAGCTTGTATCTGACGAGTTTTGCACGCAAAGGACGTCGGACATGAGTGGTGGTCGTCTCCTGAGACGAGGACCTTGCTAGAAGCTGTGTTTTTCTCCTGTTGAACTCGTTGCTGTATCTGACAGGGATTGCACGCGAAGGATGTCAGATGATATAGGGTGTGACTCAGGGGATGAAAAGCGGTGTTGGTTTCTAAAAATCAAAAGGAATGATAAAAAGAAGAATCTATGATAAAAATGGGTATAAAGTCATTTTTTTACATTTATACAAAGAACCTAATCAGTGGAAAGATCATCTTTTTTATTATTTGCAATATTTTCTAAATTATAAAAATAGTAAATTAAATTTTATTATTTGATTTGTAACAATTTTATTTGTAAATCTGGTAGATTTAACACTTTTATAGTTCGAAAATCACCAAAGAAAAAATATATATCATTATAGTTATTATTAATTGGGGATTGTATATGAAAAAAATTTTTCTTTTTGGAGGTAGTGTAGGAGTAGTGGTTCTTTTAATGTTAACGATGTTTCCATCTGTTGTTAGTTCAAGTGTTGTAAAAGAGCAGTGTATTGATCAATCCATCTATTCTGATTTCAAT
>Ga0272442_10002011_pt1 | contig 30019 bp, 19 predicted proteins | sample SSMForm2O_FD_200262 | JGI IMG/M metagenome (GOLD analysis project Ga0272442, IMG submission 200262) | Marine sediment archaeal communities from Little Sippewissett salt marsh, Falmouth, MA, United States - SSM-Form-2O | ecosystem: Environmental > Aquatic > Marine > Wetlands > Sediment ...
TAGGCTCATTATTTTGGGAAGACAGGGAGAGAAAACGGGGGAGAAAGACAGAAGACTGATAACCCGTTTTAAAAACGAACGTTAAAGGGGAATACGTACTGTTATATTTGACAGAACGGTTCCGAATACAAGGAGTTGGAGATGAAGAAATCGCTTTTGGTCTGTGTCGCGATCTCGCTGGCGGCTATGTCCGCCCCGGGCCAGGTAACACTCAAGCACAAGCTGGTAGAGGGCGAGAAGATCACCTACGAGACAAAGCTGCGGATGAAACAGACCATCTCCATTGACGGCGCCGAATTCACCACCTCAAACCGGCAGACCGTTGTTGTTTCCATGCAAATGGGGAAGAGGGACAAGAATGGGCTGTTGCCGTGCGATTGCGCCATAGCACACCTGAAGACCACGCTGTCACTGCCTGGAAGCATAGAGATCGCTTTTGATTCGGAGAAACCGGACACCGAGATGACCGATCCCAGGTTTGAGCCGATCATGAATGCGCTGCGAGCGTCCGCGAAGCTGAAATACCGGCAGGTATACGGCAAGAACGACAGGGTGATCAGCGTAACGGGGAGCGAATCCATCCTGAAGACGCTCGATCCGACCACCGCCGCGTTGTTGAAGGACCAGATAAACGCCGAATACCTGAAGATGGCCACCAACCAGGATCTCGACCAGATTCCCGGGAAACCCGTGAAAAAAGGGGATAAATGGCAGCGGAAGCGGAAGATGCAGCTTGGATCGGGCCAGACCATGAAGATCGATAGCGAATACGAATACCTGGGCACCGTACAGCACAAGGGGAAGACCCTTCACAAGATCAAGTCCGTCGCCAGGGAGGTCAGCTACGAACAGGACCCGGCCGCACGGTCCCAGTGGAAGGTCACCTCGAGCGACCTGGGCATCGAAACACTCGAGGGAGCCATGTATTTCGACCAGGAGGCCGGCCGCATATGCGAGGCATATAACAAGTCCAGGATATCCGGTGACATGAAGATGCTCATCCAGGGACAGGAGAAGGAATGCCGGTTGGACCTGTTCATAAGCGCGGACACCTCCACCAAGTAGCATTCTTTGTCCTACATCCTGTATCCTGCATCGTTCTTCCCCGCCCATCATTCCCTACTTGCGTTATCCCAGCCATTTTGCTTCTCTCCCGTGGAATAGATCTGTTACTTGGATTGTGACGAAACCGACAAACGGGAGGAAGCATGAGAAGAGTTGTTCTGATCGGGCTGGTTCTGGCGACGGCGGTGTTTCTGTGCAACGGCTGCGGCAAGGCTAAGAAAGAAGATGCCGGAGCGCAATCCATTACGATCTGGTGGGCCCAGTGGGCGCCCGCCGACGGGCTCCAGGAACTCGGCAACGAGTTCGAGAAGGAAACCGGTATAGCGGTCAAGGTGCACCAGATACCGTGGAGCTCCTACCAGGACCAGGTTTTCCTGAATTTCGGCAACAGGCAGACCGATTTCGACATCGTCGTGGGCGATAGCCAGTGGATCGGCCGCGGCGCGACACAGGGGCTGTACCTGGACCTCACCGACTGGCTGCCCGGGGCGACAGACATGACAAAGGTCCACCCGCGCGCCAAGAAGTACCTCTGCGAATATCCGGCGGGTAGCGGCAAGTACTTTGCGGCGCCATGCGAGACTGATGCCGTGGGCTTTTCCTATAGGAAGGATTGGTTCGAGGACCCCAAGGAGAAGGAGGCGTTCAAGGCCAAGTACGGGCGCGAGCTTGCGGTCCCCGACACCTGGGCGGAATTCAAGGACATAGCCGAGTTCTTCACGCGGCCCGGTGAGAAACGATACGGCTGTTCGCTCCTGACCGGGCGCGGCTACGATTCCCTGACCATGGGTTTCCAGCAGATCATGTGGGCCTTCGGGGGGGCCTGGGGCGACGAGGGCACCTTCAAGGTCAAGGGTTTCGTGGACAGCGCCGGCGCTGTAGAGGCGCTTGAGTTCGCGAAGCAGCTTCTCGAGTTCGCGCCGGAAGGCGCCGCCAACTTCGACTATGGGAAGAACCTGGAAGTGTTCATGAACGGTTCCGTGGCAATGGCCATGAACTACTTCGCGTTCTTCCCGGGCATATGTGCGAGCGAACAGATGACGGACAAGGCCGGCTTCTTCATGATGCCCGCCAAGGGCGATAACCGCGTCATAAGTCTCGGCGGCCAGGGCTTCAGCATTTCGAAGAAAGTTCCGGCTTCGCGGCAGGAGCTTGCCAAGAAATTCATCGCCTGGTTCCTGAAGACCGATATCCAGAAGAAGTGGATCACGAAGCCGGCCGGCTTCACCGCCAACACGGAGATTCTGAGTAGCGACGAGTTCAAGAACGCCACGGGCTACAATGCGCCGTTCGCCGGATCGCTCGATTACCTCCAGGATTTCTGGAACGTCCCGGCCTACAATGAGCTTCTGGCCGCCGCGCAGCGTTACATTGGCGAAGCGCTTGACGGCGCCAGGGAACCGAAAGAGGCCCTCGGCGAGCTCGCGGCCGAGCACGAGCGCATCTTCAAGGATGCGGGTCTGCTGAAGTAGCGGAACACGAGCGTGGCAAGAGGATCAGACAGCGGCAGGCGGCGCGGCGGCTTCATGAAGTACGGTTTCGTCGCCCCCGCGCTTGTGCTCCTCATTGCCATGAACATCTTCCCGCTGCTGTACAATATCCGGCTCAGCTTCACGAGTGCCAACCTGAGCGGCGGAACCGCCTCGTTCGTTGGTACGCGCAACTACGGTCGGGTGTTCGAGGGGTCGGATGATAACAGGTACGCGGCCGCGATCCGGACCACCGCCAAGTTCGTGGTGTGCGCCGTGGCCATCGAGCTGTTGCTGGGTTTCGCCCTTGCGATGGTCCTGAAGGACAGGTTTCCCGGCAAGACGGCTGTCCTGACGATCCTGCTCATCCCCATGATGCTCTCGCCGGCGGTTATGGGTCTCTACGCGAACCTGCTCTTCAACGAACAGTTCGGCATTATCAACAGGACCATTGCGTTCCTCGGCGCCGAGCACCCGCCGGCCTGGCTCACCGGGCCGGGCGTGAAATTCTGGACGATCCTGCTCATAGATACATGGATGTGGACGCCGTTCATGATGCTGATCGCGATGGCGGCGCTGAACTCCATACCACGCTACATATATGAAGCCGCGGAGGTGGACCGCGCCGGCGCGTGGCTGGTGTTCCGGCGCATCACGCTGCCCATGAGCGCTCCGCTCCTCGGTCTCGCAGCACTGCTGAGAACGACCGACGCCCTGAAGCAGTTCGACTACATCATGGCCGTCACGGGACCCAACGATGCCGCGACCCAGACGCTGAGCGCGCTCATGTACCAGGTCATGTTCAAGAATGCGCACACCGGTCTCGGCAGCGCCTACTCGTGCGTCGTGCTCGTGATCGTTATAGCCCTCGCAAGCGTATTCATCCGGTATATCGACAGGATACAGAGTGGGAGCGGGTAGTGGGAAAAGGTGTCTGGTTTCAAGTGTCAGGTTTCAGCTCCAGAGGCACTGGAGAGCGGCGGCTCGCCCTGCAGTGGCGTCTGAGCCTGCTGCATGGGGCCTCCGCCGCATCTGACCGTCGAACAGGGAGGGCGACGCTGTGCTGAGCCGCCTCAAGTACCTCGTTCTGGCGGTTTACTTCGTCTTTGCGACGTTTCCGCTGGTGTGGCTCGGGGTCACCTCGCTGAAGACGCGGGATGACGCCATCAGCCTGACACCGAAACTGGTTCCCTTGCCGGCCGAACCGGCGGCGGAGAACAGCGTCTGCTTCAAGGCCGTCACGGAAGGCTACCGCAAGCTGCACACGAAGTACGCCGGCTCCGATCACAACTTCTACCGCTACCTCGTCAACAGCATCATCATCGGGCTCCTCAGCACGGCGGCCGCCGTTGTGCTGGGCACTATGTGCGCCTACGGGTTCAGCCGCTTCAGGATTGCCGGATCAAAGGACTGGCTGTTTTTCATTCTGTCCACCAGGTTCCTGCCGCCGCTCGCGGTGGTGGTGCCGATACTCATAATGTACCGGCAGCTCGATCTGCAGAATTCGCACCTGGGGTTGATAGTCCTCTACACGTCGTTCAACCTCTCGCTTGCCGTCTGGCTGATGAAGGGCTTCCTCGACGAGATACCGCCGGCTTACGAGGAGGCGGCGCTCGTGGACGGCTACTCGAGATGGCAGGCGTTCATCAGGATAATCATCCCGCAGGCGCGGACGGGGATAGCCGTTACCTCCGTGTTCTGCCTCATATCCGCCTGGAACGAGTATGGCTTCGCGCTCACGCTCAACCCCAGCTCCGCCGTCACCGTCCCGAAATACTTCGCCGGACTGCAGGGCAACGTTTCCGGCATACCCTGGCCGCAGATCGCGGCGGGAGTGATCATTTTCGTGCTGCCGATCGTGATATTTACAGTGCTCGTCAGGAACCATCTTCTGCGCGGCGTAACGTTCGGAACGGTCAAACAATGAACAGAACCCCTGGAGAGCGGCGGGCCTCCGCCGCAGCTGAGGACCAAACCTGGAGGGCGAAGCTTTGCTGAGCCGCACTCTGCACAGAATCGCCGTGGCCGGTATGATGTCCGGCATCGCGCTAGTCGTCCAGCCGTGGTGGAACGATGGGCTGCGGATCGGCTTCTTCGTTACGCTGGTTACAACGATCATGTACATCGTGGTCTCGCACATCCCGGAAAGAGAAGAAATGCAGAAGTGTGCAGGAACCGCGCACATTGATTCGGAGTAGTTCCGTTTCTACAATGAGCTTCATCGAACTCGACAACTTGCGGATGGTTTACCCGGACGGGACCGAGGCCGTGAAGGGCAGCACCATCGCGATCGAGGAGGGCGAGTTCGTGGTCCTGCTGGGGCCGTCGGGCTGCGGGAAGACGACGACGCTGCGCATGATCGCGGGCCTGGAAGTGCCCACGGCCGGCACGGTCAAAATGGCAGGGCGTGATGTCACCCGGCTCAGCCCGTCGCGGCGTGACGTCGGATTCGTGTTCCAGTTCTATGCACTCTACCCGCACCTGTCCGTACGCGAGAACATAGCGTTCCCGCTCCGCGCGGCGGGCGAATCGGATGCCGCGGTGCGGGAGGCCGTCGACAGGGTGTCGCAACGGCTGGGGCTGGGCGAGCAGCTGTCCAGGTTCCCGCCCCAGCTGAGCGGCGGCGACCAGCAGCGCGTGTCGCTGGCGCGGGCAATGGTGCGGAGGCCGGCGGTCTATCTCATGGACGAACCGCTGGGCACGCTCGACAGCGACCAGCGCCTGGCGATGCGCGAGTTCATCCGCGAGCAGCAGCAGGAGCTGAAGGTCGCCACGATCTACGTGACGCACGACCAGGAAGAGGCCATGAGCCTGGCCGACCGGATTGTCGTTATGGACCGGGGGGACATCTGCCAGGTCGGAACACCGACGCAGATCTACGACGATCCCGCAAACCGCTTCGTCGCGGAATTCGTCGGTAGCCCGGGGATGAACTTCATGGCCGGGCCCGAGGTGGTCGGCATACGTCCCGAGCACATAATTCCGGCTGACGCCGGTCAGGTCGAAGGAACAGTTGCCATGAACGAATACATGGGCTCGCACAGGTTCGTGCACCTTGACACGAGTGCCGGCCGACTGGTGTTCCGCGCCGCCACCGGCTTCCATGCGGAACCGGGCGCGAAGCTGAAGGTCGAATTGGAGGAGGAGCACGTCTGTCGTTTCAACCCCGAGAACGGAGATCGAATCCGGTGAGCAACCCGGCCATAGCCCTGAGAGGGGTAACCAAAAGCTTCGGCAGCGTCCGTGCACTGCAGGGCGTGGACATGGAAGTCGGTTCCGACGAGCTGGTGGTCGTGCTTGGCCCGACCGGCGCCGGCAAGACAACGCTGCTGCGGACCATAGTCGGTCTCGAGACGCCGGACGCCGGCTCGATAGTCATGGCCGGGACGGATATCACGTGCCTCTCGCCGCCCGCCCGCGACATGGCGCTGGTGTTCCAGAACTTCTCGCTGTACCCGGAATGGACGGTGCGGCGCAACCTCGAGTTTCCGCTGCGCGCGCCGGGCAGGACCGAAACACGGAGCGACATCGAGGAGCGCATCAAGTGGGCCGCGGACATGCTGGGCATCACGCATCTGCTGAACAGGCGTGCGGTGCAGCTGTCCGGCGGCGAGATGCAGCGGGTGACGATAGGGCGCGCGATCGTAAGGCGCCCGAAGCTGTTCCTCTTGGACGAACCGCTCACGAACCTGGACGCCAAGCTGCGGGAAAGACTGAGAGTGGAGCTGGCGGTGCTGCGCCGCAAATTGGGGACCCCGATGATCTTCGTGACACATGACCAGGCGGAAGCGCTCTCGATGGCCGACCGCATAGTCGTGCTTTCGGAAGGTGCGGTACTGCAGACCGGCACGCCGGAAGATGTCTACCGCCGCCCGGCATCGCCTACCGTCGCACTGCAGCTCGGCCAGCCTGCCATCAATATCCTGGACGCCACCGTGAAGGACGGCAAGTGGCTCACGTCGGCCGGTGTCTCGCTGTTTCCCGCGGACGCCGCGGAAGGGGAGCAGGCACGGATCGGCATTCGGCCCGAGGACGTGGCGCTCTCGGACGGCGACAGCCCCGCCACTGTGAAAGTGGTCGAGAACATGGGCGCCGAGAAGATCATCCTCGCCGACTGGCAGGGCGACGATATCCATGCCGTCGCCCCGAAATCCACCAGCCTCAAGCCCGGCGATACCATTCACCCCGCCATCTGCCCGGAAACCGCCGTAATCTGGCCCGGTCCGTAGCGCAGGCATCTTGCCTGCAGCTTCTGAATGCGGACGCTGAATGCCGACACCAATACCCGTTGACGGCCACCCGAAACGCGGATATTCTTAGGCAATTCAGGTACGGTAGCAATCAAACGCAGCAGTAACATGCACCACAAATTACGGCGCCACCGGCCAAGCAGCGCCGTACTGTCGCTGCTCGTCGCGACCCTTGCGTTCAGTTCGACGGCTGTCGCTTCTATCGTTGTTGTCAATGGCGAGGACGGCGGGGCCTTCTCAGGTGGGGAAGCGAAGCTGTCCGGCAGGCTCGATAACTACCCGGGCATCGTGGATGGATCCGTCACGATGGTGTTCAGGGATTCGTGGACGATCGGCACGGCCGTAGATTCCGGTGGCGGCGTCCTGACCGGGACCTACGCTCTATCGCCTGTAGCGCCGCCAACTCAGGCTATGGTCGGGACCATCAACTACGACACCGGCCGGTGGACTATGAACCTGCAGCCGGGCGGATTCCCTGTCAACTCGGTACTGGCTATCGACTACACATACGACGACGGTTCCGGAGGCAACGGCGGCAGCGGGACGAACGCCGATCTCATCGTTTCCGCCGCTTCGGGTGGGAGCGTGATCCCCGAGGGCGTCCACACATACAGTACGGGCACGGTTGTCCAGGTTTCTGCAACGGCGTCCAATCACTGCGACTTCTGGCGTTGGACCGGTTCGTACGTGCCGCCGGGCGAGGAGACGAACGCGACCATTGACGTGACCATGGACCGGGACAGGATCCTCACCGCCAACTTCACGGTGCACAAGGCAGCGAACGGGACACCCGTGTGGTGGCTGGCCGCGCACGGGTGGACATCCTACGACGAGGCGGAATTGGGTGACCAGGATGGCGATGGCATCCCGACATGGCAGGAATACCGTTTCAGGACCAATCCCAGGGACCGCGACACTGACGGTGACGGGATGGACGACCCGCTCGAGCTGGAGACATGGGGGACGGACCCAGGATCGGCGGCGGACCCGGTCATAGTTGACGATGACGCTCCTGGCGATCCATTGCCAACGAATCCCGAGGTCAGCGACCCCGAGGAGGACGGAACAGCTGCCCACCCCTACGATGCAATCCAGGAAGCGGTGGACTCCATAGGCTCGGATTCTGGTAGCGGCACCACGGGAATCACGGACATCGCTATTCTGGGAGAAGTTGGTGATGTCTGCGAGGGTGGGCAGTCTGTCGTTACGGGCAGGCTGGGGGCACGCGACATCGTGGCCGGATCAGTGGCACTTGTGTTCAGGGGCGACGAGTGGATCATCGGCACCGTGGCTGACAACGGTGATGGTACCCTTTCGGGCATGTACTCCCTTGCTCCCCACAAGGAGCCGAGCCATGTCGCAAAAGGGGTTGTCAATTACGCGACCGGTCTGTGGGCTCTGAATCTCCAAAACGCCGGGTTTCCTGTGGACGCGCAAGCCCACAGTGACTACACGTACCACACGGACGGCGGCGAGCGTATTGTCAAAGTGCTGGCCGAGGATGGAGGTACGCACGATGCAGGAGAGACGCTGCTTGCCGGAACGCTGGCTGGCGGCGGTGCGGAGACCGGCTCCGTGACGATGGTGTTCAATTCGTTCTGGTCCGTTGAGGGGTGGGCGACCGATGATGGCCAGGGAGGTCTCTCTGGACGGTATGCGCTTGCTCCGGGCGCCGAGCCGACCATGCTGATGACCGGAACGATCAATTACGGGAACGGTGCATGGACGTTGTCCCTGGAGTCGAGTGGGTTCTCAACGGAATCATCTCTCGAGGTGGATTACCTCTACGCGGGTTCCGTGCCGGCAGAGCCTGACTACGTATGCGTGCGCCAGCCACTGGGCCCGGTCATAGCGGACGTATCGACCCCGGTGACCGGCGTGATACGGCACGATGACGACATAGAGCCCGGAACAATCAGTTTCCGGATCGGCAGCGTCATTCGTGCATCGGACGACGGTGCCGGGAGTCTCTCCGGGCCGGGTGCGGCAGGTACCGTGGACTATGATACCGGCCTGTGGGCGCTCACCCTCAGCGGCGGGGGGCAGTCGGGCCTGGTGACGAACCTGGTCGTCTGCCACTCCTGTGTTGACGCGCCGGACTGCTGGCACCAGTCGGTGACACGAAATGTGGTCCTTGTGAGAGACGGCTACTATTCGATGACAGGCAACTACGATGTCACGCTGACAAACGACCTTTGGCTGCTGTCGGAGCATGGTAGCGACCACACGACCGTCAATACCGATGGCATCGGCCCGGGCTTCGTGTTCGGAAGCAACACGACAGCGGAAACGGTCCTGCAGGGGTTCAGAGTAGAGACAGCCTCTGGGTTCGGTGACCAGCCCGGCATCGTCGTCGAGGACGGTGCGCCGACCATTCAGGATTGTCGCATCACTGACTGTGGCTCCTACGGCGTGGTCTGCTCCAATGCAGCGCAACCCTTGCTGCGCAGAGTGCTGATTGACCGGAACAACGGCGGAATTGCGTGCCTGGAAAGCTCTGAGCCACGCATCGAGAACTGCGTAGTCACCCGGAACACCAATCAGAACGACGGCGGCGGCATGTACGTGGCCGCGGCCAGCGCACCGACAGTGATGAACTGCACTATCGCCCGCAATGACGCAACGGGGAGCGGCGGCGGGATCGCGTCAAGAGGAGCGCCGAAGTTCCGGAATACTATCATCTGGGACAACCTTGCCGCGACCGGTGACAGCATACACCGGTTTTCCGGCACGGTTGACATCCAGAACAGCAACATCGAGGGCGGGTGGGCTGGACTCAACATCGATGAAGACCCGCTGTTCGTCAGCGTCAGCAACTGCCATCTGGTGGCCGGCTCGCCCTGCATCGACTCGGGTACACCCGCAGGTGCGCCGGGCTCGGACATGGACCGGGTGTCGAGGCCGCTGGATGGCGACAACGACGGCACGTGCAGCTATGACATGGGAGCCTACGAGTTCGTGCACTTCCTTGCCGACTCCGACGGGGATACTCAGTCGGACGCATCGGAGGTGATTGCGGGAACTGATGCCACGAACGCGCTGGATTACTTCTGTGTGTTCAGTCAGCACCAGCTTCAGCCCGGTGGTCCCCTCGTGATATCGTGGGAGAGTGTGCTGGACCGGATCTACAGCGTCAGCTTCCGGACCAGCCTCGTGTCAGGGGCATGGGAGTACTGCCCGGCCGCGACCAACCTGCCGGGCACGGGCTACCGCATGACCTACACCAACGACTACGGGTCGGTCGGACCCGTATTCCACAGGATCGGGGTCCGTCGAAGCCTCTGAATCCCGTGTTGAACGTTTGCCACGGCGTTGATACAATGCCTGCTTGTTCCTCTTTGTAACGCTGGAAGGAGATCTTCATCATGAAACGGACAGGGATTGTCCTCGCATTTCCGGCAATCGCCATGCTTGGCACCTCGGCTTTTGGCCAGGGAACGCTCACGCCGCCGGCAGGCGCGTTTACCAATAATCAGCCCAAGGCAACCATGAAGACGCTGGACCAGCTGGAGCCGAGGACGCCGATACGGAAGCTGCCGTTCAAGATCAAGGAGCCGGGGGCGTACTACCTGATAGGCACTCTCAAGGGGACAAACGGGAGCCCGGGGATAATCCTGGAGGCGGGCGACGTGCAGATCGACCTGAAGGGCTTCTCGCTCGAGGGAACCACGAACGCGGGACATGCGATCACCATCACGAACCAGGTCGAGGAATACCACAACGTGTCGATATTCAACGGCGCGATCGTGGATTGGGGCGGCCGCGGAATGGACCTCGCCCAGCTATTCGATTCCGAGGTCAGGGCGGTGAAACTCCACGGCAACATGGGTGGGGGAGCTGTCCTTGGCAATCACATCACGCTGAAGGGTTGCGCCGTGATCGAGTGCGGAGACGTGGGGTTCACCGTGGGCGACGCCTCAACGGTCGAGAAATGCCAATCCATGGACAACAAGGGGGACGGGTTCCAGGTCGGAATCGGCTGCCGTGTGAGCGAGTGTCTCGCCGCCAGCAACGAGGGCGATGGCATCGTCACCAGGCAATACTCCACGGTCTCCGGATGCCTGCTGGGGATGAACTGGGCGAACGGGATCGCAGTCTCTAACAGCTGCCTTGTTCAGAACAATAACTGCGGAGAGAACGGTGTCACCAACCAGCCGGGCGCCGGCATAAGGGTCGAAGGCCGCGGCAGCAGGATCAAGAACAATAACCTGAACGGGAACTACTACGGCATCCTGATGCTCGCCGGCGGCAACCGCATCGAGGGCAACAACATGATCGATAACTACGTAGGCATCAAGGACGCCAACGCCGGGAATCTGGTTATCCGGAACAGCGTCGGCGGGAGCCTGACGACGACCAACTACAACTTGTCCACGAGCTGCCGGTACGGCGCAATCCTGAATACGGCAGGCAACGGGTTCACGAACAGCAACCCGTGGGCCAACTTCGAGCTTCCGCCGGAACCGTAGACGGGTCAGCGCTGGGCCGGACCACCGTGCCGGGACGCGCGTGACGGCGGCTTCGCCGCCTTCTCGATCTTCTCGATCTGTTCGGGTGTGAGGATCGCGTTCAGCTTGCCCTCGTACAGCTCTCTCGTCTTCTCGCGTGCAATGCGAAAGGCGTCCGCGTCCTTCTTGTCGGCCGCAGCCCTATCGTCCGCGATCTTCTTGATCTTCTTCCAGAGGGCCCTCTGTTCCGGCGTCAGGAGCTCGGCTATGCGTTCCTCGTACTTGGCAATAATGGCGTCTTCCTTGGCCTTACGTTCCATGTAGGCGGCCCTGTAATCTTCGCGGGTCTTTCCCTGGACCTGCTTCCTGCGGTTCTTGGTCAGGGCCGATCTCTCGTTCTTGGCCGCCGAGCAGAGGTCCTGGATCGCCTTCGTCTGTTCTCCGGTCAGGTCCATCATCTGGTAGACCAACGGGATCCTGCCGTAGATGATGTGCCGCCCCAAGCCGTCGTAGGGGAGGAGCAGCTGGGCGGCCGATCTCGGCGATCCGCCGCCGAAAGAGATCGAACCCGATTGCACCTTCTTGACAGTCGCGCCCTCGCCATCGCCACCCACGCTGATCGAATAGTGCTGCTGTGCCGGCACCGAGCCCGCCGCGAACAAAACCAATCCCACAACAATAGTCCGTTTCATGTCTGTCCTCTCCCAATCAACCGTTAACCATCAACCATTCCCCATCAACCGTCCCGTTCTCGATCTTCCCTCCTCCTACATTGTCAGCAGGGCGCTGACCGCTTCGTCGTGTCCGTCTTCCGCCCGACGCACCCGGTGCAACTGCTCCTCGAGCCGTTTCCTATGATCGTCCGACGGTACCTTTGCGCGTTCGTTCAGAAATTCACCCAGGCGCTCGCGATGCGCCGTCCTGGCCGCCTCGAGGATGGCCTGCCGCGTCTTGAGCTCCTCGAGCTGGTCGGGGTGGAGCGCGTCCCCGGAACCTATCAGCCGCTTCTTCGCCGCCAGCTCGGCTTCGTAGCTCTGGATAACGTGCCGGTAGATCGAGATCTGCCTGTCGAGCGCTGCCGGGGCAGCGGCCTCGGCGCCCAGCTCTTCCAGAGCCTGTTCGATGAATACCGCGATATCGACCGGGTCCCGAGCCGGCCGGTCCACGAAAAGCATCTCCCCGGTGGTGAGAGATACCGCATGGCCGTTCACCCGCACCAGCGCCATCCCGGAGAAGACTGCGAGGAAGTCGCCGGTCATGACGTCATCCGCGGCCCAGGCGCTCGGCGCGAGTATGTCGCCTGCAGCTTCGAGGACGTTCCGGCTGACGACCGGCCGGGCGGACACATGAACGTACATGCACGTTTCGGCCTGGAGCTCGATCCTGAAGCCGCCAAGCACGACCTCCGCCACGTTTTCCCGTGCCGGGTCGCCGGCCATGCTCAGCACGTAGCAGGCACCTTCGTGGACGTGCAGGGCGCCGTTCTGTATGGAGAACGCGACGTTGTCTTCCAGCAGGGCACGGGCCCCTTCGCCCACGGTGACGGCCGTCGTTGTCGCCGTGCGGTACCGCGTGTTGCTGCTCACCACGTCACTGCCGTCGGCGAGCTTCCCCCGCAGCACTTTGCCGGCGGGCGTGCGGAACGAGTAAAGGCAAATCAGCACTACCGCCGCGGCCGCAGCGATGATCCAGCCCGCGCGAAGGACGGCGATATGACGCGCCATGTTGAGCGCCTGCAGGCGCGGGGCGTCGGCCAGTGACGCCACCATCTTCTCTTCCAGGGCCGCATCGGGTTCGTACGGTACGTGGGCATTGCGGAGCAGACTCAGCACGGCGGGGATTTCGACCTGCCATTCGGCGCAGTCCGCGCAGGTCTCGACATGCCGCTCAAGCGCGTCGCTCTCATCCGCGGCAAGCGTACCGTCCCTTCGAAGCTCCATCAGGGCCCTGGCCTGTGCGCAGTTCACGATACGTCCTTCCCTTTCCTCAGAATGGGACGCAAGCTGGTGCGCAGCATTTCGTACGCCCTCGACAGCCTGCTTGTCACAACTCCCACGCTTACTCCCTCGATCTCCGCTATCTCCCTGCAGGTATGCCCGCGCAGGCACCGCAAGTACACCGTGCCCCGGTAGGCCTCCGGCAGCTCCTCCATGGCCGCCAGTATCTGCGCGCGCTGCTCGTCACGCGCCATCTGCTCGTCGGGCGTAGCGCTGTCCTGATCCACGAGTTCGTCGCTCGCGGTTGCCTCCAGCGGGAGGCGCCGCCTGCTTGCACCCCGGCGCCGGGCCGTGTTGGAGACGATCGTCATCAGCCATGCCGAGAAGCGGTTGTGCTCTTTGAGCTGCCCCAGCGACCGATAGGCCTTTACGAATGCCTCCTGTGCCGCATCCTCCGCCTCGTGCCGGTCCCCGAGTATCGCTATCGCGGCCGCCAGCACCATGCCGGTGTACCGCTTGACGAGCTCCGAGAAGGCCTCCGAACTGCCGTTCCGGAGACACAGTGCAACCAATTGCGCATCACTCGCCACGGACCCCTCATTCTTGTCCAGAGCCACGGCAGGCTCCTCCGACATTGATTAAGACTCACGAAATGGACGAAATGCTGCAGAATACCCTGATTTTCCTGAATTTCCCAGACGAACCCGCAGGGTGCGGAATTTAACATAGCGCTAACATTAAATGGTTTGTAATCGGCGGGCCGGGGGTATTTAATCCCCGGGGAGTCCATGCATTCCGCAGGGGGGAGCAGGTCCAATGGCCGACGAGGAGCAGAAGTACTGGGTCGGGTTTGATCTTGGCGGCACCAAGATGATGGCCGAGGTGTTCGACGAGGAGTTCAAGATTCTCGCCCGCGAACGCAAGAAGACAAAGGCGCACGAGGGCGCCGAGGCCGGGCTTGAGCGCATAGCGGCACTGATTCACGAGGCCCTGGATGAGGCCGACGTCGGGTTGGACCGGCTTGCGGGAATCGGGTGCGGCGTACCCGGACCGCTCGATATCGACAAGGGCGTGCTGCTCGACCTGCCCAACCTTGGATGGCAGGATGTCCGGCTGAAGAAAGCGCTGGAAGACGAGTTCGCCTGTCCGGTCGCAGTGGCCAATGACGTTGACGCCGGCACATACGGCGAATACCGTTACGGCGCAGGCAAAGGTGCGCGTAGCGTCCTTGGAGTGTTCCCCGGCACCGGCATCGGCGGGGGATTCGTTTATGACGGCAAGATCCTCCGCGGGAAACGGCATTCGTGCCTTGAGATAGGGCACTGCCAGGTTGTGTCGGACGGCGCGCTCTGCGGATGCGGCCGGCGTGGATGCCTGGAGACCGTCGCCAGCCGGCTCGCGGTGTCGGCCGCCGCGGCCGCCGCCGCTCACAGGGGCGATGCGCCGCACCTCCTTGAGTCGACGGGAATGGATATTTCGAGCATCAAGAGCGGCGCGCTCGCGGATGCCATCGCCGCCGGGGACACCGTCATCGAGCAGATCGTGAGAGATGCGGCAAGGTGGCTGGGAATAGGGATCGCGAACGCGGTCAATCTCCTTGCGCCGGATATCGTGGTGCTCGGCGGCGGGCTGGTGGAAGCAATGCCGCTGCTCTTCCTCGAGGCGGCCGGTGATGCAGCGCACTCCCGCGTGATGCCTTCGTTCGAAACGATGTTCGAGGTCCGCGTTGCGGAGCTTGGCGACGACGCCACGGCGCTTGGCGCCGCGGCCTGGGCGTGTGATAGTATCAAGAAGACGGATTAGGAGGGGTGTCGGGTGTCGGGTGGCGGGTTTCAGCTCCAGAAGCGGGACTGGCTGGACGAGGAACGCAGTCCCGACGGGTTTTAGCGACTTAATCAGAAAGAGCTGCGATGAAAAACAAGATGATTTGGGCATGATCGGACACGGTCAGCAGTGAAGGTGGCAGGTCGAAGGTGCAGGCGCAGCGGAAGGCGGAGTCATTATTGAGAGCGTGAGAGTATCTTACCTTCACTTTCACCTGGCACTTTCACTGGCGGCCGGTCTTCCTTGGTTGTGGCCACCGGCCGCCTTGTCGGCTTAATCAATCTCAACTGCGACAAAAAACAAGATAATTTGAGCACGACCAGATACGGTCAGCAGTGAAAGTGACAAGTCACAGGTGCAGGTGCAGCGGAAGGCGGAGTCACTATTGAGAATGCGCCTTTCACTTTCACTTGTCACCTGCACCGGGGGCCGGTCATCTTTGGCCGTGTTCCTGGAGAGCGGCAGGCTCTGCCGCATCTGGAGTCTGCCGGTCCCTGGAGAGCGGCAGGCTCTGCCGCATCTGGAGTCTACCGGTCCCAAATGGGGCTTAACTAGCCTCGCTTTTGCCTGTTGACTGCGGCGGGGAATGAGGCTATGAAACTCCCATTGATTCCACCGGTGGAAATCTGTCATTTGGAAAGCGGCAAAACAGGAGGTGCAGCATGTCCCGAGTGAGAGTAGTGAGTGTGGTTCTGTTCCTGAGCATGGTTACCGCCGGGTTCTGTGGCGTTGAGCCGTCACCGTTCCATCGGAAGCTGGACGCCATGCTGGATGAAGTGTTGGTGAATCTCGAGAAGATTGCGGATCTCGATATCAGGTGGCCGGAAGATACGAAGCGCACGCTTGGCGAGATGACGAAGAGGCTGGCAGTGTTCGATGTGACGACGGTTCGACGGAGAACAGTCCTGGCGCGGCAGGTGAAGAAATCGCTCGAGGTGCTGGTGCTGGTGTCGGGCTCGATGCTGGATCCGGAATTGCCCCTGCCCGACGTCGAGGTCGTGTCGCGGAGCGTCGGTGTCATGGATCTGCTTTCGATCTACGGCTTCACGCCACAGCCCGAGCCACCCGGCGTAATCCTGAAGACGTTGGCGATTCTCGATGATATCTCGAGCTATGCGTTTGATTCGGCGGCCGTCGATCTTACCGAGGAGACGCGGGAGCAGGTTATCGGCCTGTTGGACGGCGTATCCATAGTGGGCTTCACGCCGCAGCCGGAGCCGCCAGGAGTGCAGTGGGCCATAGTGAGCGTCCTGGACAACATTTCCGCGCTGATGTTCACGCCACAGCCCGAGCCGCCGGGCGTTGACAGCCTGACGAACATGAAATCCATCATCGACGGCATGTTCGACCTGGCACTGCCCGAAGTGGAAGTGCCGCGGTAGACGGCGGCAAGCTCACGAATAACGAACACACGGTGTATGGATATGGCACAACGGACGAGCACGGTGCGTTGTTGACTGCTGTACTCGACGCTACCAATACGTTTCACGTATGGCCCGGGGACCGGGCCGGCAATATCGGTGCGGCGGCGAGTGATGCCGTGCTCGTCCTTAACCCCTCAGGCGATTTCGACGGCGACGGCATGAGTAATGCCGACGAGGAGACCGCCGGAACGGGTGCCGACGAAGGCACGTCGAGGTTCACAGTTGACGCGCTGGAAACGCCGGTAGGCAGTGGCACGTTCACCATAACCTGGTTCGCGGCAACGGGCAGGGCCTACTCGTTGCTCTACGCTGACGAATTGACGAACGGAACGGCATGGGCCGGCGTCGATGACTGGACGAATGTCGCGGGGCAGGGCGCCCTGGTAACTTACACCGGCACTGTCACCGGACTCGACCAGCGATTCTATCGCGTGAATGTGAGGAGAGCCGAATAGCCTTCGAGCCCCAATTCCGCAAGGGCGTGGGGTCTCACCTCGTCTGAGCGTCATTCCCGCCTACGGGATCCAGACCTTGACGCGGTAGAAGCGTCCGGGTTGTGCCGCGCCGTCCGGGTCGAAGAGCCGGAGTTCGCCGGCGTTGCCCGGTACGTCGTTTGTTACCGTGCCCCAGCCGCCGGACAGGAGGTAGTTCATGTACTCAAGACGATACCGCCGAGCGCTCGAGCTCAGGAAGCCGACTGCCGGCCGTGGTGTTGTGGTAAGGTTGGTTATGCAGAAGTAGGACAATGCGTTCGTCGGGTTGGTGTCGGCTATGTACTCGTAGAGATCGCAGAACCGATCGCCGTCTGTATCGTCGTCCGGACCGTCGTTGGCGTTTGTCGTGCTCAGGCCGTATTGTGATTCCCACACGTCGGGCATGGTATCGTTGTCGTCATCGGGATCGGTGATGTCCGGGTCGCCATCGCCGTCATAGTCGGAGAGAGCCGTCGCCGTGACTGTGTCCGTAGCGCAGGTTGTCCCGTCGGACACGACCACTTGAGCCTGGAAGACGCCGGCGTTGGTGTAGGTGTGGAGCGGGTTCTGGTCCGTGGACGAGGTGCCGTCGCCGAAGGTCCAGCTGAAGGTGTAGCCGCCGGCCTCGCCCTGTTCGTAGATCTTGATGTTGCTGAAGACACTCACGCCGTCTTGCGGGGTGTCATCATCGTCGTTTGCGAAGACGATATGCGTCATGGCGCCCGTGAAGTGTTGTCCCGCCGGGATAACGTAGTGCTTCACCCCGGGCGCTGACGAGGCGTAGTCGTTGAAGGTATCTATTCCCCACGTCTGGGTGCCGTAGAGCTTGAAGACCCGGGCCTGCGCCAGACCGGCGGTTTGGCTGTCCAGGCCGATCCCCTGGATCTCGCACTGCGCGCTGCTCGAGAAATCGAACTCAAGAATGGTATTGGTGGTGACAGTATAGTCGAAGGGATATGCCTTCCAGCCGTTACCGGTTATACGCACGGTTGCGCCTTCATCCTCGACCGTTGCCACGCCCGACAGGTCCTGGCTCGGATCGTATGACACGAACTGGTCGCCGCTGAAGGTTTCGGAGAGCGCCCCGGGGTTGCCGCCCCACGCGTCCGCGGTGAACTGGACCTCCAGCGGAACGGCCCCGTTGGTTGGGTACGCCGCAGCCGCGACCGTGAATGCCTCCCCGATGGTTATGGCCGCGGCCGAGGGCGATCCCAGCGCCGCGCCACCCATGACATTGGTCAGCTCGAGAGAAAACATCTCGTTAGTCTCCTCGACCTTGTCCGGGCTGATTGCTATCTCCACCGTCTTCACGGCGGTGTCGCCGTTCGTCCAGTTCAGTGTACCGGAGATGGTCGCGTAATCCAGGCCGCCGGTAGCCGTGCCGTTGGCCGTGGCATAGTCCACTGAAACGGGGCCGGTATTCCCCCCTGTTCGCGTGACGCCGACAACGACGCTGCCCGCGTCCTCATCGATGGTATAGGACGCTGCCGCAAGCTGAATCGAGCCATGGCTGTCGTTGTCGGTCACGCCGACTGAAACCGGCGCCACCGCGATCCCGTCGTAGTTCGTATCGGCGCTGGAGGCGGCGTGTGTGATCAGGCCGGTATGCGCTCCTTCGACACTGTCGTCGTCCGCCGCGGATACGGTCACGCACTGTGCGTTGCTCCAGTTCGCGGGCGTGAACACCAGGTTGGTCTTGTCGGCCGAGACCTGTGCGTCGGTCGATACGGTGACCGTCACGGTCGCCGTTGGCGCGGCGAACATGACTAACGTATAGGAATCGGTTACACCGTCCTCGGTGACGAGGGTGGAGCCGCCGGACTCTACCACGCCGATCCCCGGTCCCGCGCTGACGACGGTTGCCGCGAGCTCGTCGAAGGTCATTACCTGGCCGTCCCATGCGCTGAGGCGAATGAGATAAGACCCGGGCACCACGAAAATGGCGTCGGTATTGGTGGCCGCGGCGTCGGTGAAAATCACGCCCCCGGGGCCGTCGAAGACATGCCAGAGGTTGCTGACAGCGCCGGGAACCGCGGGCGCGCCGTCGTCGGTGACGGCGCCCGTAAGCGGCGCGGGTATGCCGGCGGAGATCCCGGGCAGGTCGGCGCCGGCATCGACCCATGGCGCCACGTTTTCGGGAGCGGTGATCGCCGCGAGCTCGGAGTCCGACAGTGCCCTGTTGTATAGTGCGAAGTCATCGATCAATCCGGCGAAGTGGTAGCCCGAGGACACGTTGCCGTCGTGGAAATTGCAGCTGTTGTTTATCCCGCCCAACCCTATGCCGCCGGTGTGGTCGTTGATGGTGGCCCCGTCGCCCTGGGCGAACTTGACACCGTCGAGATACCCGCGGAATGCATCGGAGGCCAGTGTCGTTGTGGCGTCCAGAACCAGTGCGACGTGGTGCCAGGCGGAGCTGGAAACGGGGGTGCTGAGATAGGTGGATGTCCACCCGTTCTCGCCGTTGTTCCATGCGCCGATGTAGAAGTTGCCGGCATCGAGGTAGAGGACCATGCCGCGCGTGTTGCCGCCTTCCTCGTACAGGACCTGGCGCGTCGTCACGTCATCGGTCTTGAACCACAGCGCTATCGTGCGTTTGTCGAAGGATCCGTCGTTGATCTCCGTTGTTGTCGAAAGCGTTACGATGTCGTCCGCGCCGTCGAATAGCAGGGCGCCGCCGCGTATCCCGCCGGCCGGCTGCCAGGCCGCGCCGGTAACCGTCCCGTCGTCGTTGCCGCCCGCCTCGTCGGCGGCCGTTGTGCCCGATGTCTCGTCCAGCTTGAAGTAGACGATCTGTGTTCCGGCGGGCGGCTCACTTGCGCCCAGGTCGCCCACATCGACGGTTATCTCATCGGAAGCGTTGGTTTCGGCATCGGTGACGGTCACCTTGAGCACGTACGTCCCGGTTGTGGTCGAGAACCGGGCGCCCGTGTCCGCGGCGGAGGCGTTGTCCCACGTGACCGTTCCGGGTCCGGACACCGCGGCCCACGCATAGGCCACAGCGTCACCGTCAATGTCGTCCCCGTCCGCGGCGAGATAGATGCCGACACCGGCGGGAACAGCCACGTCGGCTGCCGCGGGGTTGATGATGGTCACCGTGGGCGCGTGGTTGAGCTCGTTGTCGATCTCGGTGACGGTCACCAGGACGCTGCGCATCAGCGGGCCGCTGCACTGGATCTGCGCGGAATCCTCGATGTCGTCCGCATCCTCGGCCGCGGCAAGAGTCACGTTCTGATAGGCGTTCCAATTGGTGCTGTTGAAGGAGAGCGTGCCGCCGGCCTGGACGGTGATGTTCGTGTCGCCCGTGATACGCGCGACCGTCACGGTGACCGCACTGCCCGGATTCTCGCTGAGCTTCACGCCGAGAGGGGCGGTGCCGCCCTCGGGCACGGCCGCGGTCGCGGCGTCGGTCACCACGATGAGGTCGTACCAGGGATCGAGACGGTGAGACGGAATAGGGCGTTCCATCTGCCCGCCGGGCAACTCGACTCCCACCGCAACGTGGTCGCCGCCGCCGCCCTCCTTGTGAAGCGCCCGGAGAAAATACTGCTGACCCGCCGCAAGGCTGACGGGGTCCGACTTCTGTGAGGAATACTTGCCCCATTCGCTGATGCCCGTATTGCCGCTGACTGATGCCACGGTGGAGCCGTTGACGGGATCGGTATCGGCGCTCAACCAGAGCTCGCTGGCGTCGTCTGACGCAATGTAGAATCTGTATGTCCCCGCTTTCGGCGCCGTGAACAGCGCGCGCATCCGCGTCCCGTAACTGTCCATGTTCTCGTCATAGACGAAGCTCTGGCCGTTTGTGACATACGCGGAGTAGCTCGGGCTCGCGGGGTAGTTGCTGTGCGACGTCAGATTTGCCACGGCCGTCCCGCTTATGCCGTCGTAGCGCTCCACCGTGAAGCCGGTGCCGGTGCCGGCCGCGATTTCTGCGCCGGCGACGCTGATCCCCGGGGAATCGCCGCCGGTACTGTGCGTATCGGTGGCGCGCGCCGTGAGCGTGTGGCTGCCGAAAAGCCCGCACCAGGTGATGCTGTACGGTTCGGTTGTGTCTTCGCCTATGAGCGTGCCGTCATGGAAGAACTCGACCTTCGCGATGCCGAAGTCATCGGTTGCCGTGGCCGTGATCGTGACGGTGTCCCCGGACTCGTAGGTGAACCCGTTGGTCGGGCTGGTGATCGAAACGGTTGGCGGGTTGTTGTCATCGTCGTGCAGCGTCACGGTGCGCTGGTTGGCGCCGCCCAGCACGTAGTAGCCGCCGCCGGTGGCGAGGGACATGATAACGGATTCGGGTGACTCGAAATCGCTGTCGTCGAGTGGTGTGATGATGACATCGGCATACGTGGCGCCCGCGGCTATTGTAACGGGCGATGTAACGGACGCGTAGTCGCTGCCCGCCGCCGCGGTTCCGCTCATGTTGAATTTCACATCGACGGGCAGGGATGTGTCGCCGGTGCGGCTGATACGGAAGAGACCGGTGTCGGAGCTGTTCTCCGTGGCGTTTGCGTCCTGCGCGGCGACGGTGACGGTGTGCGGGCTCTCGTTCTCGGCGATCGTCACTACGGCGTTCGACGCGGAGCCGATCGTGTAACTGCCGGGCTGGAGGGTGATATGGACGTTCTCATCGCCCTCAACGAGGATATCGTCCACGGGCGTCAGAGAGAAGCTGGCGACCGTTTCACCGGCAGGGATGGTGATGCTCCCGGAAAGCGCTTCCTGGTAGTCGCTCGTTATGGCGGATCCGCTGACGGCATAGGCGACCACAACGTTACTTGCCGCGTTGACCGATCTCTCGAAAGTGTACTCGCCGGCATCCGGGCCCTCTTCGGCGGCGTCGGAATCGGTTGCCAGGAGGATGATCTCCGGCGGCAGCGCGTTGTCGTCGTCGATGATTGTTACCGTGGCCGACGAAAGGGACCCTATCTCGTAGGCGTCGTCATCGCTGAGCGTGATTGTCACGGTTTCGTCGCTTTCCACTTCCGAATCGTCGACGGGGGTCACCGACAGGATCTTCTCTCCTTCGCCGGCGGCGAACGATACGGAGGTGCCGAGGTTCTCGACAAGATCTTTGCCGCCGCCGGAAACCGTGGCCGTGCCGCTGGTTGTGAAGTGCACGGTCAGCGGATCGGTGGTCGGGCTCCGCGTGATGGTGACGGTCCCGGTATCCGTGCCCGGCTCGCAGGCCTTGTGGTCGGTGGCGCGTATGTTGACGAACGGCTTGACGCCGATGATCGCCAGGGCCGGGTCGCCCTGCAGATTGAGGCCGAACTGGACCCAGCGATAGGACCCGTTGGAGCCGGACGACCCGGAGTAGGCCAGCTTGTGTTCCGCGAACGCCGCGCCGACTTCGAGTACCGCATCCTTGAAGATGAGTTCGAGCCATTTGCGCATGTAGGCGGACGATGTCCCGCCGGTGCTGTAGTCGCTGGCCGGCGGCGTGTCCTTTGAGCCCCATCCGTACCGGCTGCAACCGAGGTAGACGAGAGAGCCGCCGGCCACGCTGCGGATCATGGCTTCGCTGAGGGACGGCTCACCCTTGTCGAACCCGCCGCTCAGACAAGCGCCGGTGTAGAAATGGAGCGTGGGCCTGGTCATGCCGGCCGCGTGCCCCGTGCCGAAGCTGCCGCCGTCGGCAGAGAGAATGCCGGTGTTGCCGTGCGTGTCGTTGCAAGAGATGTTCCAGCCTTCGCTGAAACGTGTCTGCATGTGGCTGCTGCTTGCCGCGTAGTCCCCGGCGGTCGTGCTGTCCCAGGAGGTGAGCGAGTCGAACAGGCAGGCGACCTGTGTCGGCACCCAGCCGTAGGCCTGGACCCGGTCACGATAGGTGCGGCGCATCCACATCTCGTCGTCGCAGACGGTGGGGTGGCTCGAGTCGCGGAACTGCATGTGTCCGTCGTCCATCGTGTCCGACGGCCGGTCATCGCCGGTGTAGCTGTTCCAGAGCTTCTTGCCGCTCATGACGTATTTGCGCGCGATATCGAGCGGCGGGCTGGTGTCGTAGTCGATAACCTTGTTGATGTAGTTGTCGGCCTGTGACGAGGTCCTTACAGGAATGCGGCCCACGATCACGTCATATGCCATATCTCCCTCATCGCCCGCGGTCGTGTTGGCTTCGCCGTAGGTGCCGTTGCCGTTCTCGTCCCAGTTCGAGTCGAGCCCGGAATAGTAGAGGTCCGTTGGAATGTCCTTGCAGCTGTAGGAGCCGCAGGTCACATGGGTGTCGCGGTCGGGCACCACCGTGTTGTCGCCGCCGAGAAGGACGTAGCTCAGGTTCCTGGTTGTGACATAGTCGATGATGCAGGCCCTGATCTTCTCCTTGTTATCGGCGCCGGCATAGTTCGTGGAGATCCAGGTGATCGTGCGGACCTCGGCCGCGAATCCGTTGTGGCTTGCGCGGTGTGTGGCGAGCGTGTCGAAGGAGGACGCGAGGTCGTCGGAAGTGATGATGAGATAGTCGACCTGGCCCGGCATCGGGTCGTCCTCGTTGATGGTGACCGTTGCGGTCGCGGGTGAGCCCAGGCTTGCGCCGGCGGCATTCGACAGTTCAACCGTGAAGTCCTCCGTGGCGCCCTCGTACGTGCTATCGTCGGTGAGCGGCACGCTGAACGTTTTGGAGTCACCGTCGAGATCGGCCCAGGTCAGTGTTCCGGTAGTGCTTACGTAATCCGCGCCGGCCGCGGCTGTTCCGTCGACTGTTTCGTACTGCACGGAGGCCGCGCCGGTAACGCCGCCGGAGCGCGTGACCGTGATGAGCACGCTGCCGCCGTCCTCCATCGCGCTGTATGATGCGGACGAGAACTGGAGCGTGCCGGGGACATCGTCATCGACGATGGTTACCGTGGCCACATACGGCTCGCCGATTTCCGCGGTGGCAGTGCCGCCGATGTTGCCGAGTGTCACGGTGAACGTCTCGTCACCTTCTTGATCGAAGTCATTGGTGATGGCGACGAATATATGCTTCCGCAGCGCATCGCCGTCGGCCCAGCTGAGCGTGCCGTTGGTGCTGATATAGTCGGAGCCGGCTGTCGCGGTCCCGTTGGAGGACGCAAAGTCGACGGTCACGGTGCCGACACTGTCCTTTGTGCGTTCGACCGCGAGCCAGAGGGTCGCCGGACCTCCGTCGATGGACTCGTCGGTGGAGCAGAAGGCCGACACGAACTGGATCTTCTGCGGCGGCGCGGTCGGTTCGTCACCGGTGGGTTCGGACTGTTCGACGGAAGCCGCTGCGTCGTCAGGGCCGGCTACGTCCGAAGCGTCCACGTCATCGGGATTGACGACCAGCTTGCGCAGCGTCCGCGCGTACTGTCGTTCACGGCGAGTGCGGCCGCGTTCGGGGCGGACGACGGGGAGCTCGCAGGTAATCGTGAGATCGATTGTCGTTGCGAGGAAAAGCTGCTTCCTCGCGGCCACGTACCGGACCGGGTTCACGCGGACGGATACGTAGCGGTAGCCGCGCAGGTTGTAATCGCCGACGATGGTTGCGGCCGCCGCGGGTGTGGCGGTTTCGGAGTTGTAGGCCTCGGGCTTCGGAGCTGCAAAGGGCGCGAGCATGCCCGGTTGCTTGGGTGAAGGCGGCTGTGTGGGGTAGGGGACGAAGTCGGTGTGGATCCGTTTGCGGGCCGACTTGACCTGCAGGTCGGTCACCTCTGCCGCGGCCGGCACGGCGATATGGATTATCTTCGACGGCAGCCACGGTGTGCCGGGTTCGCCTTCCGCGAGCTCGCAGCCGTCGACGGTGACGACGTCGAAGCCCTTGTATTTCCTGAACGCAACGTTCTCATCCGCGAAAGCGACCGTGTGTCTGACCTTCCGATAGCGTTTCTTGTACTTTGCCGAGACCGGGCCGGCACCGGCGTCGTGGAGCGCGAGAACGTTGTCGACGGCGATACCTTCAACGGGGATGTTGCGCCACCGTTTCCTCTTGAGGTGGTTGCCGTGCAGGAAAGCGCGGAACACCCGGCCCTTGACGGTCAGGGATACCGACGGCGCGGCGTCCGGATCGTTGTTGGGTGGTGCGAGCAGGGGGCCGACCGTGCCGATTCCGGAAACTTCGGTTTCGAGCTCGTCCAGTACCGCCTTCGGCAGACGCCGCCGTTGGTCGCGTGAGATCGCCAGTGCCGCGGCTTTGCCCGGGTTGGTGACGATGAGTTTGCGGAGCTCCGCACGCCGTTGCCTGGCGAGGGCAGCCCCTTCATCCGAGGATGTCGCTTCGGACGCTTGCCGACGGTTCAGCCAGGCACGGAACCTGTCATGTGCCGGAGCGGAATGCGCCCCGTTTCCGGCCGCGTGCGAGGAGCCCGCGGACAGGAAGAGAGAAAGAGCCAACAGGCTGGGGGTACATCTGAAATGCGCCAATCCGGACAAACCTGGTCGTAGACACTCCATGGTCATACACATTGCGTGGATAGGTAAGAAACGCCCTGTATTGAGAGTTTAGGGCCAGTCCGAAAGAACTGTCAATTCCCAGAATGCGTCTTAGTTTCTCGGGTTTGCGACGCCCCGGAGACGTTGAACGTCCCCGGCGGGCTTGACGAAGTCCCTGAGTCGGCCGACAGGATTTACCCGTTCGGCAGGCTCAGGGAGTTCATCAGGGTTTACAGGATGGGAAGAACGCCTGTAAGCCACTGTCAGTTGGGTATATGGCAGCGGTTCAGCGACCACATTCTTATCCTGTTGACCTGCCCGTAGTGGCTGCGCCACAGGCGCTGCAGGCGGGTGGCACGGCAAGGGAAGCCCAGAGGTTGACCACGAATCCTCCTTCGCCAAAGCTTCGGCGGACAAGTTGAACGAACTCGCCCGCCATGTTGCCCGCTTCGTGCGGGCTTCGGGCGGGTGAATGCGAATGGGTAGCAGGTTGGGCTGTCGAATCCAGAGATTAACCGTGGATGGCGCGGATGGAGAAGTGGGTCGCGGGCAGCGCAGCGTTCCGGGGGCCGCTCTAGCTACAAACTTCTTGCCGACGAAGGCGGCTCGCCAATCCAGGAGCGGAGGGGGCGACTGGGCCTCTCCATTCACGAATTAGCCACGCCGGCATCCTGCTTGCATTGGGAGTGGAGCGAAGGGCATAATGCGGCTCACACTCACAGCTGAATCACGGACGGCTTGAAGGCCGGACCGGGCACAAAAGGAATCATACGTGAGAGAACACAAGACTGTTCGCATAGGCTTGGTGTGCCTGATGGCCGTTTGCCTGTTTGAGACCGCGAGCGTGGCGCAGGAATCCGAGGTCGCGTCTTCGGGGAGATGGCGTATCAGCGCCGGGCTCCGTGAAAGGCAACTGTCGGTTGACATCCGGCAGTCAACTGCCGTGCCCTTCTCAAACTGGCTGCCCTACATACGTCGCCATAGCGGCAAAGGCAGCAGCAGGGGCTGAGATGTGAGCACCAGCCACGGTACAAGGAGCGCGATCGGGAACGGCAGCCTGATCCTGCGCGGGTTGGCTGCGGCCTGGTTCGGCTTTTCCGGTGTCGGCAGGGCAGCGCCGAAGGATGCCAGGCCGGCGAAGCCGACGTCCGGGGGGGGCGATACGCGACGGGCCGAGCTCGTCGCAAGGGGCGACGCGATTGTCGAGAGATTGCGAAGGACGAAGACGAAAAGCGAATCGCTGAGGTCCGCGCTCAACGCGATCAGGGATGAGCTGGCGTGGAGAACGGATCGGTATCTCGCCCGGGCGGCCGCCTGGGGACCGGAAGTGATGTGCATCGAGGGTGACTACGAGGCCGCGATTGAGCTGGCCCACAAGCTCGGCCGTGATTACGGCTCCCCAAAGAAGAACAAGCCGGATGATCCGTCGAACCCCATGGCCGACTACCCGTATCTCGTCGGTACCGTTCTGATGGAGGAAGCGTTCCGCCTGGATGTTACGAAGGATAGGGAAAAGATCATCATGCTTCTCACCGGCGTCGGATCGGGGAAGGAGGAATACGTTCCCGGTGCCCTCGATTATCTGTTCCGAGCAGTGCGGCATCACCCGATCGAGGACATCAGTAAGGCCGCATCCAAGAAGCGCAGGACCGTGTCCGATTTCCTGGAAAAACACTACAAGATGTCGACGGGGCTCGACTACAGCAAAGCGGTGGTCGCTGACACGGAAGCCGCCGCGCGGACGAAGAAGCGACTGATCGGGAGCGTTATCCCCAGGCTCGATTTCCAGCAGGTGCCGGTCAGGCGTTGCCTGACCTCGCTCATGGACATGATCCGCAAAGCCGACCCGGAGAAAAAGGGCGCGGAAATAGTCGTGAAAGGTTCCTGGGCGGAAGTACCCGTGACACGGGACGCCAAAACCGGCCAACGCGTGCCAATGCCGGGCGAGCCGGCGTCCGAGGAACACGGCCTGCACATTACCTTCACGGCGCGTTACATATCAGGCTGGGAGGCCCTCGTGGTTCTCTCACTGGTCGGCGATTGCCTGCTTGAGATCGACAAAGACGGCCGCGTTATCTTCGCGAAGAAAGCCGAGCCGAAACCGTGATCCTTATTGGCGTACTCTTTGTGGTCCCGATCTACTACATTGCCCGGTCGAAGGGGTATAACGGCGGATTGTGGGGTACGGTCGCTGCCGTTCTGGCGCTATCGGGGATGTGGGCCGGCGCGTGGGTGCCGGTACCGGGTATTGGCATCCTGGAAATCCTGCTGCCGGCAGCAACGCTGGGTTTGATTTGGATCATGGCACCAAAGCCCGGTGCGCCGGGGAAAGCCTATCTCAAGATCACGTTCCCTTGTTCCGAGTGCGGCAAGAGCGTTACGTTCAAGCGCGAGCAAGAGGGTAGGGCGCAACTGTGTCCTGAGTGTGGTGAACTGATCTCCGTGCCGATGGACGAACACTCGCCATCGCCGACCCGGGACACACGAGAGAAGCCGCCACGGACCGACGGTGCGGTATGCCTTGAGTCGTTCGGTCTCCCCGACCCCGCGATCCAGCTGGTCGCCTTGCTCAAGGCCAATGGGATCAATGCCCTGTTCGAAGGCGACGACGCCGGCGGCACGTTACCCAACGTGGCGGTTACCACCGGCTATCGTGTCATGATCGATGTCCGCCAATGGGAAGCCGCCGTCGCAGTCATGGAGAACCAGGGCGAACCGCTGCCCGACGAAGACGACGAACAAGTCCAGCCCCCCGACGCGGAGATTCCGGGCCGGGAATAAGGTACTGTCAAAAGTTCTATAAAAAGTATGAAAACGAATGGGACGGGGAACGGAGGACGATTACGGGCGACGATTACGGTGGACGAGGTGGCCGCTTCTCTCCTCGTGATCCGTAATCGTCGCCCGTAATCGTCAACCGAAAAGGGCGAGAAAACGGGGGAGAACGTCGAGATATGGCTAACTCCCTACAGAAAAGAGAATTGGACAAGAAGGAGTACTGTCAACTTTGAAAGTACGGGGAAGCCGAACGGGAAAACGGCGGATGAGAGATCGACCAAGGGGCCGCCGTTTGAAACGACTGTTTCTTGCCGGCCTGACGGTATTCCTCTTCATCGTCACCTGGTATGCCGCCACGCGGATCCTGAGCCCGTACAACGCCGTGAAGGTCGTTACTGTCGATGTGGCAGTGGCAGCGCCGCAGGCGGCGGACCCGAGCACGCTCCGTATCGGGTGCTACAACATCGCACACGGACGAGGCGGCGAATCCGATCTCAGCTCCTGGAAAGGCGGCACGTATGCCGAGAAGCGGGAGCGTGTGCGGGAGATTGGGCGTCTTCTCAAGGAGCAGCGTCTGGACATCCTTGTTCTGAACGAAGTGGACTTCAAGACCCTCTGGAGTGGACATGTCGATCAAACACGGCTGATCGCCGAGGAAGCGGGCTTCCCATACGTGGTACAGCAGCGAAGCAGGGACGCGTCGATCCCCTTCGTCCACTTCCGGAGCGGTAATGCCGTCCTGAGCAAGTTCCCTGTAGCCGACGCGAAGTGCGTCCCGTTTGCGGTCTACCGTCCTGTCGAAGCGGCGTTGATCGGTTGTCACAAGGGTGTTGTCTGCACGGTGGCCCTGCCCAGCGACCGGCAGCTCCGGGTGATGGGTGTCCACCTGGAGTGGCGGGACGAAGCAACGCGCGTGGAGTCGGCGCGGCGCATCCTGGAGACGGTTCGCGAGTCGGACATCCCGCTGGTCGCAATCGGCGACTTCAATTCGGCGCCGAGCGGGTATCCTCATTACCTGAAGGGCAAAGACGGAGAGAACGCGATGAATGTTCTCTTCGACAGCGGCCTGTTCCAGGATCGGCCCGTCGGTGATCCAGAGTCCGACATGTTCACCTTCCCCTCGGAGCATCCCGACAGAACCATTGACTGGATTCTCGTGCCGCCTGATTGGGAGGTGCGGGAACAGGAGGTCGTTCAGTCGGACCTATCGGACCACTTCCCGGTTGTCGCCGGCGTGGCAATCCGTGACGCGGCAACCGGCTACCCGACCGCTTCGACGTCCCGGTACGAGATAGCAGGCGTGCCGCATATCTACCTCGTGCAGGAACCGGAACAGGAACCGATTGCCACGAATGCAGCAGTATTGATCTACATGCACGGCATGGGCGGGAAGGAGGAGCAGGGGATGGAGCTGTTCCCGTCGCTACGAGCACATCTGAATGAGCGTGGCTGGGTCTATGTGTGTCCCAGGGACGACGAATACGACGGACTCCTTGTCGATCTGGAGAAGCGGTACGGGAAGCGGAGAGTCTATTTGTCGGGCGCATCGGCAGGCGGGCGCCGGGCCCTGCATGAAGCAATGCGCAACCCCGACCGCTACTCGGGCCTCATCCTCCTGTGTCCGGCGGAACGGATGAGCAGGCTGCTGGATTTGACGAGAGACTCACTGCCGATGCCTGTCTACATGGTCTGTGGCGAAGAGGATCCTGTCTATGCGGCCACATGTCGGATGCTGGTGAAAGTGCTGTCAGGTCCCGACAGACGCGTTCACTACCGGGAGCTTCCCGGCGGGGATCACGACGCCCCGTGCAGATTGACGAACTGGCGGAAGGCAGTGTCATTCCTGGCGGGAGACGAGAAATAGGCCCATGAGTCGGACAGGGCAACGAATCACGTTCGACGGTCGGATCTTGAGTTCCTGGTGGGAAAGGAGATAACCTCTGCCCGGACGCGCGGTGATCCAATTCTGCGCAGTACTGTCACCGAG
>Ga0272442_10002012_pt1 | contig 30004 bp, 25 predicted proteins | sample SSMForm2O_FD_200262 | JGI IMG/M metagenome (GOLD analysis project Ga0272442, IMG submission 200262) | Marine sediment archaeal communities from Little Sippewissett salt marsh, Falmouth, MA, United States - SSM-Form-2O | ecosystem: Environmental > Aquatic > Marine > Wetlands > Sediment ...
ATCTGTGATCATCTTAAGCAATTTTATGATCTTAGCGTTGTTCATACAACACTGTTGAAGTGGATTAGAAAATACATCATAATAATGGATGAATATGTGAGACAATTTAGACCACAACTTAGTGACATCTGGAACGTTGACGAGATGATGATAAATATCAAAGGTGAATGGTATTATCTTTGGAATGTAATCGATGATGAAACAAGGTTTCACCTGGCAAGTTATGTTAGCAAGAGAAGGACAACAAATGATGCAAAAATGGCACTTAGAACTGCTAAGAAAAGAAGCCATGGAAAAAGACCAATGTTTGTTATTACAGATGGTCTGAAGTCTTATAATAAAGCCGTTTTAGATGAATTTTCTTCACTTAGAAATAAAACAACTCACATAGGAAATGTAGGCATTCGAGGGAAGAAGAATGGAAAAGATTATTTTGACAATAACCTCATTGAAAGGCTCCAGGGAACAATTAGAGAGAGAAACAAGACCCAAAGAGGTTTAAAGGATCCATACTCTGCATTTGTTCAAGGTCATAAATTATATTACAATTTTATTAAGCCTCATGAGTCGTTGTATAACAAAACACCAGCAGAAATAGCAGGAATTGACTTAGAATTAGAATATAATAAATGGGAAAAATTGCTATTAAAATCCGTGAATTCAAAAAAATAATTTTTTAAATTTTCTCCAAAACTTTTTGAATAAATGGCATTGCTATTGTCACTAATCCTGATTTATTATTTCTAAACCAATCACAAATTCTTACAATTTTTGATTTATCCTTTTGCTCTTTAAATATCTCATGTTTTAATTCATCAATTTTTTTCAATGACTCAATGATTAAATCCTTTTCTAAATCCGAGTTTATTATAGTTGAAGAAAAATCATTAAAAATATTATTAACAATATGAACATTACCACCAATGGCTGTTTGTTTCATATCTACTTTATCTTGAAAAACAGTATGAGTAATATATTGTTCTGTTTTTGGCCCAGTTAATTCAATTTCTTCTTTACGTCTTAATGTATAAACATAGTTCTGTATCTTTTCAGTTTCAATATCAGATTTTGCTATTTGACTAATATAATCTCCTCTCCTTGGTTTATCATCAAACATTTCATTATGATAAATATCAATATCAAAATTTTCTGAAAACTGTTCAAGTTGGGGCATTGTTAATTTTTCAAGAAGGTTTTCTCTTCCTTTAATATATTCTTGACGTTCTTGATATTTATCAGCCATCCATTTACCAGCGTCTTTAAATTTATCAATAATCCCCATGAAAATATGTAGGAAGATTAATTATTTAAATTTAACACAACTAAAAACAAATGTATATGAACCAATTCTAAAAACACCAAAAAGGATAAAACATCATTTTTAAATTAACATTTGTTATTGTAGATTATATTAGTAATAAATTGCATACATTACCTTGGAGGAGGTATAAAATGCCTGCAAAAGGCACAAAAAAAGTAAGAGGCCATACTCGAAAGAAATATCTTATTAATGATAAATTTACTGGAATGAAAATTGAAGATCCATTTGCAAAAAGAACAAAGGTTAAATCTCACTACAGGAAAAAACCAACAAAACGTAAGAAAAAAACAAGCGGTGGATTTGATTTATGGTAAAGTGAGTTGAAGATGAAATATTATTGTAATATCTGTAAAAAAGATATAACAAAAGCTGAATTTCTTTATTCTATAGATAAATTTGATAGACCATTATGTAGAGAACATCAAAAATTGGAAAGAGAAAAACAAGAACCAACAATTAATCAAACAACTAATCATACTTACAGGTCGCCGCAAACTGAGTCAAAAGAAGAAAAAGCCGACGGACCTGAAGAAATAATAGAAGAATCTCAATCTAAATGGAAAACACTGGTTAAAAAAGCAGTTGTTGTCACTGGAAAAGGCATTGCTAAAGGGGTTAAAAAAATTGCAGATTCGACCAAAAAAACAATGCAAATAAGACGCTGGAAAGAGGACGTTTTAAGAAGAATGTATATGAATCAGCTAAAGAGATTATGCTTTGAAAAAAGAGTTAGCACGAAAAAGTCAGAACTAAAAGAGAGCAGATCTGGAGGTTTTTATTGGAAGGAATATAATTGTACAAAGGGTGATTTAGTAGCCAGATTAAAAAATAAGGTTTCATTAGATGATATTATATCATTTGCAAAAAGAAATCACATTAATATTAGAGATATTCTTAGAGATATAGATAAGAAAAAAGCAGAATGGAGAGTAAAAGAATTATCTGATATAATAGAAGAAACTGGAGAAAGCATTATTCCTAATTTGGAAAAAATTATTTTAGAATTTCAACCTTCTAGAAGATATGATAATGAACTTCCATATCAAATAGAATTAGCAGGATTTTTAAAATCTTATTATCAAGATACGAAAATTGAGGAAAGACGGGGTAATACAAGACCGGATATAGTTGTCGAAGGTGTAGCAATTGAAGTAAAAGGCCCAACTCGTGATCATGACTTAGTGACACTTACCGATAAATGTGGCCGATATAGACAATATTTTCCACCAAATTTAATAATTGTTCTTTTCGATATACGTGTTAATCAATACAGATTAAATGAAACTGTTAAATCGATTAAAAACATCTTTCCTGAAGTTGTAATAATAAAAAAGTAATTTTATTCATTACCAACCTAAAAACACCAACGCTGATGCACCAACCCTATTTACACCAGAACCGCAAAGCCCCAATGATACCGAAATATTTAAATAAATTTTTATTATGCCCTTCTAAAAGAAAAATAAAAATGATAGAAAACTATAAATATAAGTTTTTTTATCGGGTTAAAAAGTATATCGCAAATTATTTAAAAATTGATAGGTGGAATGTTTTAAATGATACAATCAGCAAAAAAGAAAAAAGAAAAGCCAAGTATTGAAGAAATTACTAGATGTCCACAATGTGGGGGGGCTCATCTTACAAAAGATTATTCTAGAGCAGAACTTGTATGTGAGGATTGCGGTCTTGTAATTGACGAAGATTTTATAGACCATGGTCCCGAATGGAGGGCATTTGATAGCGAACAAAGAGAACGTAGAGCAAGAGTTGGTGCTCCAATGACCTATACTATTCATGACAAGGGTCTAAGTACAATGATTGGTTGGAAAAATAGAGATTCTTATGGTAAATCAATTCCAACAAGAAACAGAGCTCAACTTTATAGATTAAGAAAATGGCAGAGAAGAATAAGAATTTCTGATGCAACAGAAAGAAACCTTGCATTTGCTTTGTCAGAACTTGACAGAATGGCTTCTGGTATGGGTTTACCTAGAAATGTCCGTGAAACAGCTGCTATGATTTATAGAAAGGCTGTTTTAAAGAACTTGATTCGTGGAAGAAGTATAGAAGGCGTATCTGCTGCAGCTCTTTATGCAGCATGCAGGCAATGTAACGTTCCAAGAACATTAGATGAAATCGCAGGTTCATCGAGAGTATCTCGTAAAGAAATCGGTAGAACCTATAGATTTATTGCCCGTGAGCTAGGATTAAAGCTTATGCCAACATCACCACAGGATTATATCTCTAGATTTTGTAGCGAACTTGAACTAAGTGGTGACGTGCAATCAAAGGCAATTGAAATTTTAAAAGATGCAGCAGATAAAGAACTTACCAGTGGAAGAGGCCCAACAGGAGTTGCAGCCGCATCAATTTATATTGCATCAATTCTTTGTGGTGAACGAAGAACACAAAGAGAGGTTGCAGATGTTGCTGGAGTTACCGAAGTTACAATCAGAAACAGATATAAAGAACTTGCAGAAAGATTGGATATTGATATTATTTTGTAATATTCATGACTCGATGGTACTCAGAAAAAAAGAAGGAACACTTTTATAAAGAAGCAAAACGGGTAGGTTATAGAGCCCGTTCTGCTTTCAAACTTTTACAGATTCAAAAAAGGTTTAATATTTTAAAACCAAATAATACAGTAATTGATTTGGGAGCAGCACCTGGTGGTTGGAGCCAGGTAGCAAAAGATATTGTCGGTGAAAAAGGAACAGTTGTTGGAATTGATATATCTCCTTTAAAACCTATACGCGGTGTAACCTTTTTACAAGGCGATATGACAAAGGAAACATCGGTAAATGAACTCATTGAAATAATTGGTGAAAAAAAGGCAGATGTTGTTCTTTCAGACATGTCCCCTGATATCTCTGGTAATTATTCAATAGATCATGCGAAAAGTATTTATCTTAATCAGCAGGCGTTTGAAACTGCAAAAATGGCTTTAAAACTTGGGGGTAACTTTTTGTGTAAAATTTTTAGTGGAGAGGATTTAGAAAATTTCATTAATGATGTAAATAAACATTTTAAGAGCATTAAGCGCTTTTCACCTCAAGCATCAAGAAAAAGTAGTTCAGAAATCTATATTATTGCAAAAAATTTTATAAAATAATAATTTAATTTTAATATGCAACATTAATTACGTCAACTATTTATAAAATTAATAATAATTAGGCGAAAGTATTATAAGTGCATTCACTTAATATAGTTATTTACTAGATACTTATCTGCTTTTCTGGTGCAGTTTTGTACCATGTGGGGGAAGCATTACTTATGGAATCAAAAGCTTTAAGTTTAAAAGAATTTGATGAAAATGCACGGGGAGATCTTGAAAAAAAGATTGCGGATATGATATCTGATAAAAATATTGTTACAATTCTTTCAGGTGGTAAACGGTTGCGTCCACTTCTTGCACATCTTGCTTTTAAGGCTTGTACTAAAGGAAATGAGAGTTCTTTTGAATATCAAAGGGCACTTGAAGGTGGAGTGGTAATAGAACTTGCCCATACTGCATCGTTGGTTCATGATGATATAATTGATAATGATAATAAACGTAGAGGAAAAACATCTTTTCATGTAAAAAAGGGTGTTGCAAATGCAATACTTACGGGTCACAAGATGATATCAACCGGTTTTGATATTGCCTTGCATCATGGAAAAGAATTTGCAAAACTTTATGTTGATTCGTGGAACGAAGTAGTAAATGGAGAGATAGATGAAGTTAATTTCAACAATGATGATTTAAAAAGATTAAAAGAAACATCATTGAAGTCTCAAATTTTTAAAGCATATGAAAAAATAATTGATTTCAAAACAGCAGCACTTTTTTCATCTGCATGTAGAGCCGGAGCTCTTCAAGCAAATATGTCTGGTGATATTCTTAAAGTATTTTCAGACTATGGACGAGAAATTGGTTTTGCTTATCAACTTGCAGATGATTTAGTTGATCTGGAAAATGGAGAAATGATAGATAGTGTTATTGTCCCGCTATTAAATAAAATTGAAAATAACGGCTCAAAGATAAAAATGTTTGGAAAAAGGGAAATCAAAAAGAAATTTAGGGACAATAAAGAAAAGATAAAAGAATTCTACATAAAAGAAATTAAAAAACATATTATAAAGGCAGAAGAATTAGGAAAATCAAATTTGATTCCTCCTTCATCTTATAAGATTCTTTTGTCTGAAGCTCCATCATATATAATAAATAGAATGCTAAACGAAATCAATGTTTCGGTTTAAAAGTATTTTAATAATCACTTTTTTTAAACTTCGACTTCAAAGAATATTTTTGTATTTGGCCGTGTAAGAAAAAATACTATGCCTAAATCTATTAACATAGATAAAATAACAGAGATAAGTCCATAGATTGAAAACCAATCTTGAAACATTAGTGCATTTACCATAAATGCAGCAAGCATAAGTCCAAATACTACTAAAAAAATTGTAGAAATAATTATACTTGTCGTCCAAACCCATTTATCTTTTCTGAATGTACCATAGGCAATTATTACAAATAATGAGGAAAACACAAACCACACGATTGTTGAAACCATATAACCAAAATAAACCTGTGGAAGAAGCTTTTGTAGAGGTTCTAACCATTGTGGCAAAATGGAAATAATATATAACGAAAACCATCCCCACATTACAAAAATAGCACTTAAGACTACCCATAAAAGAACCAATATGTAAACTATCCTTGGTTTACTTGCCATCACTTCTCCCCAATTATCCTCAGAATTATTATTATAAATATTTTTAAGTAATTTAAATTTTCTTATTTATTCCCTCTTATTTTATTTATAAAAATATTAATAAATTTATAAGAAGGTATCAATGTTAAAATTATAATTGAACATATTAACAAATAAAACCCTAAACTTGGTCCCCAACTGGTTGAAACAGTTATATATTTTTCTTCCCCAGGAATTAATACATCTAAATCTCCCTCACCTATAAAACTTCCAACAATGGTATCAGAAAAAATTGACATAGCATAATAAAATACTAAAAAAGATCCTAGTAGTATTAAGATTGCAATTATTAATGATAAATATGAAAGTTTCTTTTTTGAATAATGTTTAAAAACTATGTTTATTACTACAAAAGCCAAACCAATAAGTATCACTTTTGGAAGTGCGTCAAGAACAGAGACAAAAGTAGCTTCAATTGTTATAAATAAAAAATTAACTTTCTTTTTAAAGGCATCTTTTTCAATAGGAATTAGTTCCCCTGATTCGATATCATCGTTATCAATAGTTTTTGTCATTGTTGGGGGGATTAGATAAAGGTTTGATGAAGTTTCAATTTCTTGGTCATGTGTTATGCCATTAATGCTATACCAAGAAGATACAATAGCAATTAATAAAAAGGAAATGGCAAGTATTTTTATAAAGAATTTGAGTTTTTTTCTCTTAAAACAAAATATTGAAGATGCAACAATTAAAAAGATAGCAATTGCAGTTATTATATAAGGATAGGTTGGATCTGTAAAGCATACTACAGTATTTTTTTTGTCATTTAAAACATTAAAATATCTTTTTGCAATCAACTCATCTTGATAGAATATTTTACAATAATATTTGCCTGGTGGGACCAAAAAATTTACTATTCCGCTATCATTTGTTATTATCTTTGTTTTCTCGCCACTTCTATTTAAATAAACCTCAGCACCTTCAATTGTATTTCCATGGGAATCAACTACTATAATAGTTACATTAAAAGCGGCTGGAAATATAATAGAAGTATCATCATAAGGGATATTAAACTGCTTTTCAAGTTCAAAAAGTTTATAATTAATTTTTAACAGATAATTTCCAGGATATAGGTTTCTAAATTTGTAATTTCCAATTGAGCTTTTTTGTGCAGTAAAAATTACATTTTTTTCAAAATCTGTGCTTCTGAGAGTAACGTCAAGAGGTGTTCCTGGTGAAAGATTCCAATTATCTTTAATTTTTAACTTAAAGTCATATAGGTTAAAAGATATTGAGTCTTCATCAGGAATTTTTATTTTTTCCTTGATTATATAGTTATTATAGATAATATTAAGATCATAGTTTGCAGGATAAAGATTTTTAAATGAAAATGTGCCATTATTCAATTTGATAGGTTTTAGAACAATAGGTTTTATCATTTCATTACTTTCAAGACTAAAATCAACATTAAAATCTGGGTTCTTTCCACTGGGGTCTTTAATACTAACATTAAAATCATAGACATTAAAATCAATATTTTTTACCAATGGAATATAATTATTAATAAATCCTAATTTAATTTCTTCTTCATTTATTAAAAATCCGTTATAGGTTATATTTAACAAATAACTTTCCCTAAATAGACCGCTTGGTGCCTTTAAAATTAATTTTCCTTCTGAATTGCTTTCTCCCTCTGTAAGTATTATATCGCCTTTTTTTAGTGAGGCTTTTACATTTTCTATTCCATTTTTTTTCTGATTTAAAAATGAAATACTTACCTTTCCTTCAGATTTACAGAAAATATTTACTTTCATATCATTATTAACTTCAAAAATCGAGTAGCCGATAAACTGCCTATTATTATCCAAAGAATTTTCTCTAAATATTTTTATAAGATAACGTCCTGGTTCTAAATCAGTAAAAACCGTACTTTTAAAGAAAGTTGAATTATTCCAATCAAAATTTTTCATTATTGTTTTTATTTTTTGAAAAATGTTCAAATCTTCTAATTTCAGATTGATATTTTCAGACAATGATAAGCGACTAACAGATGCACGTGAAGCAAAAGTATTATCCTTAAATAATTCTGCAGATATATAAGAAAAATTTTTACCTAATAAAGAAAATATTGATCCAAGTGGAAAAGACGGAACTAAATGAACATATGCTGTTAGATTATATTTTTCTGTTTCTTCTTTACCATTATCAAAATCTTGTTCTTCTGAAGAATGAAATTTAATCAGTTTTTGATAAATTTTTGTTTCTTCTTCAACTTTTGTATATCCTCCATTTTTGGTATGGAAAAATTCAACGTCGAATTCAACAAAGTAGCCTTCAGGAATTATTTGTCCAATATTTTTTCCGCCTTCAAATTCATTTCTTTCAATATATAGAATTGAGGATCGACCATCAACACCAGGTAATCTGGGGTAATATGATTCATATACTTGTAATTCCAATCCGTTTTCTTCATCGGTTTCTGATTTTAATAAATTGTTAGATTCAAAAATTAAAGCATCTGCTCTGCCAATTTTTCCTTCATCAACTGATACCCAAGATAAATTACCTAAATCACAATCATCTTCTTTTCCAATAAGCTTTAGAGCTTTATCACTTTCAGGATATTGATCTATAATGTATTCACTTACATAGTTATCTTCGTTATAAAAGTGTAAATAGGTAGGTAAAAATCCAAAATTTAAATCATCAAAGGTACTGCTTCTAGTTCTACTATTTGCTAAAGTGGCATAAGTTGCTTCCATTTCGTCACCTTTTGGTAAGGGATTATCATTAACTTCATGTCTAACATGTGCATAAATTCGTTTATCTTCCCCGGGGGAAAAATAATACTTATAGACTACTTTTGATGTTATTTGCTTGTTTTTTGATTCACAGACAATACTTAATTTGACCATTAGATTTCCATCAATAATAATCTTATGGCTTACTAGGCGATCAATTGAGACAATTTTAGCCCAATCCTCTTTTATTCTCCAACAATATTCAAATCCTAATGATATTCCAAGTTCTCCAGCACTTGGTTTTACAGTTTTTGTTTTTTCTTTAACTTTAACAATTTGTTGTGATGCAGTAATTCCTAAACCTTCTCCTTCTTTATTTATTGCATAGACAACAAAACCATCTTCTACAATTTGATAATAAAAAGATTGAAACTTTAAACCAGGAATTTCTTCATAAGAATATGAAGATTCCACTAAATCAACATGATCTTCATAATCTGGATTTGATTTTTCTTCATCATCATAATATACATAATATTTTTCTTCACCATTTGCAATATTAGGGATATAGTAAACGATGTTACATGAACTAATGATATTATCCTCTTTAAAAATTAGATTATAAATTTGAGACTCAAGTTCAATAACATTGTTGCTATTTTGAAATATTATTCTAATAGAATGTTCCTTTTCGTCTTTGGCCCAACAGGTTTCTTCAAAATTTACTTTTATATCAATTGGCTGGTAAATGGCTTGTTCATTGCTTGTATCTATTGGTAAATCAATTTCTTCTCTAAAAGACCAATTATCATTCCACCAAATGTCGTCATCAGGTAAAGCTGTTAATGATATTGGCATAAATAAGACTAATATTAAATTTGCAAGTAATAAACTACTTATTAGTCTTTTATTCATTAAGCTGCTCAGCCCCCAATTAACATATGTTTTTTTCGTTGGCAAATATTTGTCTTTTTTCTTAATATATTTATTTATTATTTATTATTATAAATAAGATATTGTACAAATATTACCAAAAACTAATTTTTTAGAAGAAATTAGTCAACCTTTTTATTATTTTGCCTTTGATTTCTCCCATATATTATAAACATTATGGCAATCACAAGCAAAATAATTATGATAAGAGCACCATATAGGAAGTTTGTAACAAAAACAGATAGTATTGCTTCAGCAAAATATGCAATTAATAAACAACCCGTAATAGTACCTATAGATATTGCAAAAAATGTTGTATAAGGTTTCATACCAATTAAACGACCAACAATTGAGCCGACAAGCCCTCCAGATCCTTGGAAAGGGACCATTACAAATAATATTATCCCAATAAATCTAAGTGGTTTTATCCATCTATATTTATCTGATGAGCTTTTACCAACATTTTCAACCTTTTCCATAAATTTCCCGACAAAAGGGATTTTTTTAGCAAGGTCATAGTTCCACACAAGAAACAAAGCAATAATTATGTCAACAAAAGCAATAGAAAATGCCATAATAAGGGGATTTATTCCAAGTCCAACCCCTGTTGGAATTACGGTTTCTTTACCGAGCGGTGGAAAAAAATATGCAGTTATAAGAGGATACAATCTAATTCGAAGACTATCTTCTAATAAAAAGCTTATTAATATTAAAACAGCAAATCCAATAACAATAGGTAAGAAAAATTTACTCAATTGAATATAAACATTTGAATTCCTTTTCAAATTCATAAGTATTATTCCAAATATAACAATACAATAATGAATATATTGATAAATTTAAGTTGAAATCAAAATTGCTGCATGATCTTTTTCATAAGGTTGTAGATTTATTTTTTCTTTCACCTTTAAACCATTTTCTTCAAGTTTTGAACATACCCGTTCATATGCTTTCTCAGGTTTCAACGATACATCAACACTTCTTGCTTTAACCATCAGAATTCCATTGCATTTATTCTTTAAATAACTATTAATATTTGTAATAAATATTTCGGCTTGGTTTCTCTGTGAAATATCCTGATAAACAAAATCAACATTTGAAATTATTGTATTATATTTCTCAGGATGAGCTGCATTTTCCAATATTGGAATGATATTATTTCTTTTTTCACTTAATTCTAATAATTTTTTTAAGGCGACTGGTGATTTTTCAATTGAATAAATAATTCCATTTTTTACAATATCTGAGAAATGACTAACAGTAGTCCCAGTTGCAGCACCTAAATATAATACCTTTGAATCTGAATTTATTTTAATACTAAGTCCGTTTAATATTGCTGCTGCTAATTTACTTCTATAAGGATTCCAAGAACGAAATTCATTATTTTTGTAAGAAATAAGTTTTTCCCCATATACTCGTAAACCTTTGCATGATTCTAAATTAATTGTAAATAATTTGTTTTGCATCTTGAAAACATTTGTAAAACCAACTTTTTTCATAATGTTATAAACCAGGATATTCTAGATAAGAGTTTTGTAAAATTTCCGTTATTTTTAAGTAAAGATTTAAACATATCTTATTTATATTCGAATATTGCATATGGAAAAGAATATACTTTCAATTTTGGATGTTAAACAAGAGATAGGAGAATTAATAGACTTAGGAATCAAACTTAAAAATGAAATAAAAAACGGGAAATCGTTTGATTATTTAAAAAATAAAAAAATGGTAATGATTTTTGAAAGAGCATCAATGAGAACTAGGCTCTCTTCTGAGTTAAGTATGAATCTTTTAGGAGGTTATGCTGTATATTTAAATAAAGATGATATAGCAATTGGAAGACGTGAGGCTGTTAAAGATATCGCTCTTGTTCTCTCCAGATATGCTGATATTATTGTTTATAGAGCATTAAAAAAAGAAGATTTGCAAGAAATGGCTCAACATGCCACTGTGCCAGTGATAAATGGACTTGATAGAGATGAACACCCATGTCAAATTCTTGCAGATTTAATGACTATAAAAGAACATAAAGGCAGGCTTAATGGATTAACATTGGCCTTTGTAGGTGATGGTGATGATAATTTAACACACTCATATCTTCTAGGATGCACATCTGTAGGTATGAATGTAATTGTAATTTCACCTAAAGAATATTGGCCAAATACTATTTTTGTAGATAAGGCAAAAAATATTTCAGAGACTAATAATTGTAAGGTTACCATAACAGATGATATCTCTTATGTTAAAAATGCTGATATTTTGGTAACTGATACTTGGATTTCACTATGGGATGAAGATGAAAGACAGCAAAGACTCGAAGATTTTAATTTTTTTAAAATAACTCAAGAAATTATGTCTATTGCAAAGCCAGATGCATTATTTATGCACTGTATGCCTATTTATTATGGTGAAGAAGTAGTACAAGAAGTTGCTCATGGTCCTAGATCAATAATCTTAGATGAAGCAGAAAATAGGCTATGGATGCAGATGGCATTAATTACAAAAATCCTAAATCCAAACTATTCAATATAAGTCGTAAAACAACATCTAAAAATATAAAATTAAAAGTCATTAAATAATAATCAAAGAGCTTTCTACCAACTATTGAACTAAACATATTCAACCTAAAATTTTCTATTTTCATAAGTTTATATGGCCAATACGCAGTATATAGCCAAAAAATTATAAAAGGTATAATGAAAAAAACCGATAAAACGTTTATAACAAATAAGATAATTGCTATTATACCTGAAAATATAAACATACCAAATGAAATTATTTTAGTAGTTTTTTCTCCAAAAGATGTTGCATAAGTTCTGACTCCTAGTTTTTTATCACCTTTAACATCGTGAATACCTTCGACAAGATCATGTGAATTATCAGCAAAATATGTAAAAATTACCAATAAAATCATGGGGATTAATTGATGACTATTTATCAAGATAGGTCCTAATATGGGTATTGAAATTATAATATCTGCAGTATTTGGAATATTTGACCACACAGCAAAATAACCAAATAATACAACGGAAATCCATTGTAAAGGCGTAAATATTTCAGAGTATGCTGGTATCTTTATCATTTTTTTAAGATATTTATTATGGATAGCGACAAATAATGCTGTAAATCCCACTATGGCAAGACAATAAATATTAACAAGAAATGCAAAAATAAATGTCGTTGCTGAAAAAAATAGAGCAATTGCAAAAAAATTATTTTTACTTATTCTTCCAGAAGGTATTGGCCTCTGAGGATGGACAACAGCATCAATTTCAGCGTCTGTTATGTCATTCCAGATAATTGCAGCAAAAAATGCTGAATATAGTGTTATTTCTGTAAAAACTAATATTTTAATCAATTCAAAATTATAATCAAGACTTTCATATGCAAGCAAAGGAACGCTTGCAAACATTAGAAAATAACTTATCATTTCATATAGAGGAAAAGGCCTCCATTTTACTAAAAAAATAAAAGGACTTTTTATAACACTTATAATGGTTTTTTTTTTACCTTTTTTCTCTATTTTTTTGTTGCACATCCCATTATTAAATCAAGTTTATTGTTTAAAAGTATTGTTAATTTAAAAAAGAATATGCAAAAGCATCTGATAGTAAAAGTGCAATATCCTTTATTTAAGGTAGAATTGGTTTATTTTCTTTTATATAAATGCTTTGTTTAGAAAATAAAAAAAATAACAACTTTTTAAAATATATAAATAATGTGTTGATTAAAATAATGAAAAGCAGTGTATTAGTTACAGATGGAGAAAAAAGAATAGCACTCATACTAATAAGGTCATTAGGCAGAAAGGGTTTGAAGATAGATGTAGGTTCAGAATCATTTTTTTCAATAGGTTTTTCATCAAAATATTGTCATAAAAAAACAGTATACAAAGATCCAAAACATTATCCGGAGAAATTTTTAGAATATCTTGTCAAAATATTAAATAGGAAAAAATTTGATTGTATTTTTCCTGTTAGAGAGCATACTACAGGAATAATATCAAAATATAAAGAAGAATTATCTAGATATACTAACGTTCCAGTTCCCGATTATAATATTTTTTTAAAAGCATATGATAAAGAGACTTCAGTAAAAATAGCTCAGGATAAAAAAATTCCTTGCGCAAATACATTTTTTAAATTTGATATTAATAAAATTAAAGAAATATTAGGTTATCCTGTTGTAATAAAATCCAGTATAAAACATGGTGTTGGAATTGCTATATGTAATTCATCTGATGAACTAGTACAAAAATACAAGCAAATGGTAGAAAAACATGGAAAATGTTTCTTACAAGATTTTATCCCTAATGGTGGCGAAATAGGAGTTTATACGATATTTAATAAAAAATCTGAGCCAGTTGCGTTATCTGTTCAAAAGAGAATAAGAACGATATACCCTTATGGTGGGGTTAGTATTCTAAGAGAAACTATTAAAAATGATAAAATTGTAGATATTGCCTTTAAATATCTAAAGGCTCTAAAATGGTTTGGACCTGCTATGGTTGAATTCAAAGTAGATGCAAGATCTAATAAGGCAAAATTTATGGAGATTAATCCTAGATGGTGGGGCTCAATTTCTTTATCAGTTGCTTCAGGTATTAACTTTCCTTATATATTATACAAAATGGCAAAAAATGATGATATAGAGCCAAATTTGAATTATAAAGTCGGAGTAAAATGTCGTAGTTTTTATGGTGATATTTTATGGTATTTTAAATCAAAAAATAAGTTAAAAAATTTATCTATTTTGTTTGATTTTAAAACAAATTTAGACATATTGTCTTTGACCGATCCGATTCCAATGTTTATTGCTCCTATTACACTTGCAAGAGAAGTTCTTACAAAATAAATTTTTATAAGTTTATTTATTCTATTTAAATGAAAATATTAATATCAAACCTCTAAATACTTTTATTATAAATGATTTCTAAAGATAGGATAATTGATTTTTGGAAAACTGAAAATGGGAAAAAACATTCTTCAAGTTCAATCGAATGGTGGTGTATAGAATCATTTTTTAAAACAATTGAAAATAATAAAAATTGGAATTTAAAGGCAGTTTTTACTGAATGGTCCAAAGAAAAAAAATCAAAATTTAATATAACACTTTTCGATCAAAATTCAAATAAACAGTATTCCTATTTTTCACAGGATATTTCACAAACTCTAATATCAAATAAAGATGGTTTTAATATTAAATATAAGAATTCCTACATGAGAGGAGTATTTCCAAACTATGAAATATTTTTTGATGATAAAAAAAATGACATAAAGATTCATATAAAATGTCATGCTAGTGTACTCCCTCATTGGATTGCTCAAGAGATTACAGATGGTAATCTCCCGATGGGACTTGGTTTTTATAAATACGGATTCATTCCAAAATGCGAGATTTCTGGAAAAATTACGATTGAAGATCAAACATTTAACTTAAAAGGGACTGGGTATTTCGAGCACGTTTGGGGAAATCTTTCATTTGAAAATCCTTTTGCAATTTTTCCTAAATTAAGAACAACAATTTCAACATATACAAAACTCATTGGATGGTGGATACACAATCATTCATTTAGAATTCCAAAATCTCTAATGTTTAGTAATGAAAATAATCCATTTGGATATGATTGGGTATGGGCCGTTTTTGAAAATGGTTGGACGCTTTTTTATGGTAATATTATGTTCTGGCTAATGAAGGGACCAGCAGCTGGAATATTATATTTACTAACAGATGAAAAGAATTATAAACAATTTTGCAACATAGATTTTAATTATGTTAAAACGCGTTATATGAAAAAGTACGATTTTATTTATCCTTCTGAATTAGAATTAACAGCTATTAGAGGTAGAGAAAAATTAAATCTGACATTTTCAATGGATGTTAGAAGTAGAGAATATGTATCTCGTTTTACTAAAGATGGATACTGGCAGGGTCTTGTTATTTGTGAAGCGCCCGGTCATGTAAAAGGCTATTATTTTGATGGTAATAAGCATATACAACTTAATGGGATTTGTAAAATTGAACCCCAAAGGCAAATTCCGAATATTGGACATAATTCTTTGAGGATTGATTTTTTATTACCACCAAAAGGTGTTGGATTTTCAATGTTTTTAGATTCGCATTACTTTAGGAAAAAAATAAGTTTTAAATTTCAACTCGTACCACATCCAAAGTTAAGGTTATATCGTAATATTAATAATAAATTGGAATAGTATTGAAATATTTTCTGATATAAATATCTCAAATATTAAAAAATTAGATTTAATTTACAGGTAGTGAGTCATATCTATTTTGTTCATTAAAAACAAAAGAAATTTCTTTATTTAGTTTTGATAAAACGGGTCTTCCTGATAAAAAATTTATATACTGCCAGTTATCTGATTTTTTTACGGCGAGATAGCCTTCGTTGTCATCTGTTACAACTATAAACAAATCATTTGGTTGCCAAAAATCTCCTCCTTTTTTCATATTCCGTATAGTTCCATATGCCATAACAGATTTATCCAACGTAGAGCCTTTCTTAATAACGTAGGGTAAATCAGAAAAGGCTATTCTATCTTCGCCTAATACTTGTTCAGTTTTTATCAAATTTCTTATCCACATAGCTGTTCGAGTTATATCTCCGATAGGTGTCAAAGAGTCTAATTTATCTCCAAAATAGCTAGTTAAAGAGGCTAGTTTAGCTGCATTTGCATAAGCTTGGGGGTACTCAACGTTGAGAAGATTATAGCAATAACAGGCTCGAGTGTATTGGTTTGGAATATTATCTCCCAGGTTTGCATGTGTAGTTATAAACTCTCTGTTTAAACTGGCCAGCGAATTTGCTTTTTGATCAATGGTTTCTCCTGTTGCATCTTTGACTGTATATGGTATAGAAACGTTAATCATATTTGGATTTGGTGTAGCAAAGTTTATGAATTCATCTAAATCCCAGCAATCTGGACCTAAAAGAGGATTTCCAATAGTTGGTAGAAGGCTATCTGAAATATTATGAATTAATGTAGAATTCATATTATTTGAATAGCGTGTTAAAATTTTTTTAGGGTCACGAAAGTTTATAAAATATCGGTCATTTTCAATCATATAAATCATACTATTATTCATATGATCCTGTAACAATCCGCGTGAGCCGTCAAAATAATACCATTTATCATTTACTTTGACTACATTGAATAAATGTAATTTAATATAAATAGTAAAAACTTCTTCTGCTGAAAAATTACACAGTCTTAAAACTGCTGTATTAAAGCAGGCATGAGCATAACAATCTCCTACAATATTAGAAAAAAGGTCTCTTTCTCCTAGTAAAAACATTTCGTGAGCAGTATCTGATCGCCAGGCTCCACTTATCAAAGTTGCCCCGGGGGTATTCCATTCACTTTTTACTGGATTCAATGCCGGTATAATGTGTTTTTTATTTTCTTTATCATATTTTAGCAGAGCATTTAAGGTTTCTATTTTGTCCTCATGATACACTTTTAGAGCTACTTTGCATAATTCTGGTGACATAAAATTTGTTGGTACAATTGTAACTCCTTGAGAAGGTTTTGGAACATCTATCATCCCAAAATTCAATGACTTCATTGGATGGCCATAATGCATTACTGCCCAGGTAAATTCATCTATGAGTTTTGTATCACTAATAGATGTTGATTTTGTATTTTGTTGAATTACTGTTTTTTCTTCAGTATTAGAATTTGTAATATCGTTTGATAATGAAACTCTGTTAGTTGATATATATCTTGGATAGGCTGAAGGTTTTTCATTAAGTTTTAACGATGGTCTAAAATCAAATTCAAAAGTTGGAAATAAACCCTTATCAAAACCAATAAATAATTTTCTTCCAAAAACGAGTTTTGGAAGAATTTTTGGATGGTTCCAATAGTTACCTTTCCAATTATTCTTACAGTCCCTAAAAATAACATTTTTTGAATTTTTTATGAAATTGTTATAATAGATATTATTATCAAAAGAATCTGCTATATCAATTCCTTCATTATTGTTTGAAATTGAATTATAAGAAATAAGATTGTTATTACTTAAATAATGGATTTTGATGCCTTCTTTGGTATTATTGTTAATACTGTTGCCAAAGATTGTATTATTACTAGAATAACACCATATCCAAACACCAATCTGGCTGTCAATGATATTGTTATCACTTATGATGTTATTAGATGAATCTATCAGCCATACATTATTATCGCTATTATTTGCAATAAAATTATTGCTAATGTTGTTATTATAAGAAAAACTAGAATAAACACCAATCGCTTTGTTATTTATTATTAGATTATCGTAAATTGTATTGTAATTTGAACTAATTTGTATTCCAATTTTATTACTATTTTGGATAGTAAAGCCACTTATATTTACTAAATTAGCAGTGATAAAAATAACCTTCTTATTTTCCCTACCATCGATAATCGTAGTTTCTTTATTCTCACCAATTAAATTGATGGTTTTGTTGATAAATACATTTTCATAATAAGTTCCATTAAAAACATATACTATATCGCCAGATTTTGCAGTATCAACTGCCTCTTGGATACTATTATAATTCTCTGGATCATCCCCACCGACATATAATATATTTCCCTCAAATTGATGATATTCTTGTGTAGATCTTTTCGTTATTTTTACACCTTTAGCAGATTGAAGGAACCCTGTTCCGATTAGCAAAAATATTATGCCAAAAACCAATATAATGCTAATTGGTTTATTTCTTTTCATTTATATCGCTTTTATTTTTTAGTATAATTAAAGTTGTTTTTTTTTATATATTAATATTTCTATCGATAGGTTCACTTAACTTCCAAAAACTATGATTTTGTTTGTAAATTATGTATTGAATTTGCTTTGTTTAACTATTTTAAATTATATACTATTGTAAAAATAAAATATAAGTGTTTATTAGTATTAATAATTTCTTTCTAAATCTATATCTATCTTTTAAAATTCTTTTGGGCTTACGGTTCCGTAATCTCCACCAGATTTGTATAGATTTATTGGATCAATTTGTTTCTTCTTATTCATATTTTTTCCTCTATTTTATTCTTTTATATAGAATTTAGTGTTCATAGTACTTATAATTTTTGGTACAATTCTAATCAATATACAATTTTTTAACTTATTTATATATCTTATAATATGTTTATATCTATTAGATTTTTGATTTTTTTTGATAAAAATGAATTTAATGTGACAATTACATAATATCTTTCAAATATTTTTATAATATTAACAATATTTTCTTACCATGTAATAAGTATTATACATTTTTTTCAGTAATTATATAAGTTGGAGTTTTCATAAAATGAAATATATTAAGATATTTATGCAAATAAAACTGGTCCTAAAGCGTTAAATATGAATGAATAAAAACCATTTCTTAAACTCTTTGTCATTCTTTTTATGCTATTACCTGCTTTATACCATTCCCTGTATAAACTTTTTGTATATTCTCTTAGTTCATCTGGAGACATATTTTTAGGTTGAAAAACTGTAACTGTTGCTGGTTGCCCCTCCCTATAGTTAAACCAATTTTTATTAATTATTCTTCCTTCATTGTCTAACTTATCATAAAGAGGTGTGCCTGGAAAGGGTGTTAATTCATTAATTTCCACTAGATCTATTTCCATTTTATATAACATATCTAATGTTTTCTTCCAAGTTTCCCTAGTATCTTCATCAAAACCTAATATAACAGAACCTGCAACAGCCATTTTATGTTTATGTATTTTTTTTACTGTCTCAATATAATTCTCTACTTTGTTAGTTTTTCCTAAATTGTCAATTGTTTTTTGATTTATAGATTCAAAACCTATATACCAAGCTATGCAGCCAGCTTTCCTTGCAATTTTTAATAATTCCTCATCTCTATAAAGTACATCTTGATTTCCAAAACATGTAAATCTTTTTTTCAATCCTTTCATCTCTCTAAAAAGTTGTTTAGTATACTCAGGATCTGTTGTTAATGATGCATCTGAGAATTTTAAAAATTTTTGTTTAATTGTTTTTATTTCATTAACTATATTTTCAATTGGCCTCTTACGCAATATGGATCCTTCTATAGTTCTAATTGCGCAAAAATTACAATTCTGAGGGCATCCGCGAGTGGCCTGTATTCTAGCAACTGGAAAAAAATGTGATTTTATAATATCTCTTCTAGCTGGAGGAATCTCGTCTGGATTTATAGGTTTTTCTTGTTTGTAAAAAATTTTCATATTTCCTTGTTCAAAATCTTTTAATAATTGTGGCCATGTCTCTTCAGCTTCACCAATTACAACACCGTCAGCATGTTGTATTGCTTCATTTGGTAAAGCTGATGGGTGAGGTCCTCCCAGAACAACCTTTTTTCCTCTAGCTCTAAACTCATCGGCAATATCATAGGAATGTGGTGCATAACCAGTTACACATGTTATTCCCACAATATCGCAATTAATGTTAAAATCTATTTTATCAAATCTTTCATCTATAAAATTTATTGAATGATTTTTTGGTGTAGCAGCTGCTACTTGTTGGAGATGAATATAATTATCAAGAAAAGCTAAATTTTTAAAATATTTATGAATTATTGTATAAAATAGTGCTTGCTTTTTTGTTAATATTTCTGCTTCTGGAAAGATAAATGGCTGAATTAGCAGTATATTCATATTACCACAATTAAAAGTATATTATATTTCTCTTTGTAACGCTAAATAACCTTTAAATTTTTCCAAAAATTTGATAAGATATCGAAAATATATATAATACTTAAGACAGCTAAGTCTTGATGATATGATTCCTTTAGGTTTAATTAGGAGCAGATTTTTTACTCACACTCCTTATAGGTTAATGCACGTTGTTACTTCTTTATGTAATGCCAGATGTATAATGTGTGATCAATGGAAGAAGTCTCCTGAACAGATAAATGACTTATCCCTTGAGGAAATTATTAAAATGCTTGAAAATGCAAAGAAAGCTGGTATCTTTATTTACACTGCTTGGGGAGGTGAACCTCTTCTAAGAAAAGATTTACATTTAATACTAAAATATGCAAAAAAGTTGAATTTTATAACTAGCATTATTACAAATGGATACTATTTGAAAAAAAGATGCGATGAACTGATGCCTTATATTGATTCATTAGTGGTTTCAATTGACTCAAATGACGATTTACATGATAAAATGCGTGGCATAAATGGAATTAAAGATAAGGCTATTGAAGGCATAAAAATTTGTAGCAAATATAAAACAAAAATTACAATTAATAGTGTTATTTGTAAAATGAATGTAGATAAAATTGATGGTTTAGTTAAACTTTCTGATGAATTATCTGTACCAATAAATTTTCAACCTATGGATGTTTTTGGAGAATATAATGAGAAATATAGATTGACAGAAGAAGACTTTAAAAAAATTTTAACAAAGATATTAACCTATAAGAAAGCTGGTTATAATATTCTTAATTCCTATCAATATTTGAATATAGCCTTTAAAAAAAACCATTTCTGCTGCCATGCTCCAAAATGTATTATATCTGTTGATGCTAATGGAAATATCATTCATTTTATTAATGCACTCGATAAAAAGTGGGGTAATGTAAAAACAGATAGTTTCAAAGATATCTTTAATAGTAAGGAATTCAAACAATTTTTAAAGGAATCAGAGAAATGTAATAAATGCAGATACTCTTGTGTAATTGAAATTTCTTTAGCTTATTCATTAAATCCTAGGTATTTGATTGAAAGAATTATATCATCACGATTTTCTTATTTATAAAAAATATATTCATTTTATATAGTATTGGCCTTTTCTATTTAAATAATCAAATGATATGATTAACATGGTTATTAAAAGTAATTTTAAATTAAAAGACCCTATATTTTTCCGTATTTATAGGAAAATTAAAAATAATTTATTTACTTTTATAAGAATAATTACAAAATCAAAAAAAATTGAAAATATTTATTGGAAACATTTTCATGGCTTTCATGCAGCAAATGAAGATGTTACTATTCCTCTTGTAAAAATTAGTCTAGAAAAAGCAGTAGAATTAGGGACAACTGAGATTGGTGATTATTACGAATTTGGAATTTTCAATGGCTATACGTTCTTATATGTTCAAAAATATGCTCAACTTATTAACATAAATAATATGAAATTTTTTGGTTTTGACTCTTTTAAAGGATTACCAGATATTAGAGGCATAGATAAAACAGATTACTATGCATATTATACTGGGGAATTATCCTATTCAAAAAGCAGGGTTATAAAAGATTTAAATTCAAGAGGTGCTGACTGGAATAAAACATTTATAATTGAAGGTTTCTTTGAGAAATCTTTAAATGAAGGAACAAGAAAAAAATATAAAATGAATAAAGTATCTGTAGCCTTAATAGATTGCGATCTTTATAGTTCTACAGTTGAAGTATTGAATTTCATTAAAGATATGATAATTGATAAAACCATTTTAATTTTTGATGAATATGAGAGCATACTTTTTAAACGAGATAAAGATAAAGGCGAGAGTAAGGCATTTAGCGAGTTTCTTGAAAAAAATAAAAATATAACTGTTGAAGAATTAAAATCTATTGGAACTGGAAAAGCATTTATTATACATAAAAATTAAAAAAAAAATTATGGTAATCCTTTCTCTTTTTCAATTTTATAAAAACAGTATGAATTATTGAAAGGTTTACCATCCATACCAATTGACATTCCTAAACATCCCCCTTTACATACTTCTCCATGTTTACAATCTTTACAATTTTCACCAAGTGACTCTTTTTTCCATTTACGGTTATATGAAAAAGAGTCAGGAGCATTCCATATATCAGTTATACTCCTTTTTCTAATATTTCCTTCAATAAATTCATCCTGAGTTGCTAAACAACCTACAACATCTCCATTACTTCTAATGCTAAGTATTGTTACTCCTGCTTGGCAACCTTTAAATTCTGGATATAGGCCTAAACAAGGAATATATTTTGAATGGTATCCAAGTCCATGGGCTCCTATTAGAGGTAACTCCTTTTTTGAATATTTTTTTTGTAGATCTGCAATATATTTTCCAAGATTGTAAAATTCTTCTTTTGATAAAGCAAATTTTTTTAGAAATCTACCATGAGGAGTTGCAACTTGAATCTGCCAGGCAATATTTCTATTAATTAAAATATCTTTTATTAACGGTAATTCATCAATATTAATTTTACTGACTGTTGTTATTACTGTTGAAGGAAGTCCAGCTTTATTTGATAAATCAAGTAACTCCATTACTTTGTCAAAGGATCCTTTTTTTCCTCTTATATAATCATGTGTTTTTGCAGTCCCTCCATCAAGACTTGTTGATACAACATAGGGATCTAATGAAACAAATTTTTTTATAATTTCTTCATTTATGCTATATGCATTTGTAATAATTAAAAATTCCATTTTTTGCTTTTTTACTTCTTTAGCTAGTTCAAACCAATCTTCTCTGATTAGGGGCTCACCACCCATAAAACAAATTTCTTTTGCACCAATTTTTTTCAAATCTTTAATTAATTTCAATCCTTCTTCTGTAGTTAATTCATTTTCTCTTGCATATCCCGCTTTTGAACCGCAATGCATGCAGTTTAAATTGCAATTTAGAGTAATTTCCCAAACAACTTGATATGGTGTATATTTTATATTTTCTGACATAAAATTCAATATAAGATTAAATTTGCATATATAAAAAGTTAACTCAATTTATTAGTTTATGCCATAATACATATGAACTAATTTGCTTTTTTATGTAAAAAGCAATCTAAATCTTAGTTCCAATAAAGATAATGTCTCTACCAATTTTATTAAAATATTTATCAATTTTTTCTCCCTTTTTAAAAATATTATATACAATTTTTTCTCCTTTTATTTTAATAAAATGATCTACATCATTGAAATCAAATTTTTTATTTTTTAAATTATTGATAAATAATTCCAAAATTAATAATGGATATGCAATAAAACCAGATATACTATGGGTACCTATGATTTTTTTAGTTAAAATAGGTAGATTATCAATTATATCCTTTAATTCATTAAAAGAAAATCTTCTAAATTTTGCTTTAACATTTGAATAGGGAAAAGAAATTTCTCCTTTTCTTTTTTTAATTTCTCTTATAAATTTCCAATTCCCAATTAAAAATTCCCAAAAAATTATGTAAATTGGCTTTAAATTACTTATAACCAAAAATAATTTCCCATCTTTTTTTAAAACTCTAAGCATTTCTCTTATTGCCTTGTTAGGGTTATTAACATAATTTAGAGTAAATTCAGAGATAATGCAATCAAACTGGTTGTTAATAAAAGGCAACTCTTCAACATTACCTTTGAATAGCGATATTTGTGAGATTTCATTTTTTGATATTTTATTTAATGCAACTAATAACATATTTGAAGATATATCTAATCCAACAACGTTACAATTTTTTAAAGCTAGTTTTATTGCTGTATCGCAAGTCCCGCATCCAACATCTAAAACTTTTTTCCCAGATAAAATATTTGAATAGATAATTTCACTAACATAAAACTTTATGTGTCTACTATCTGGGTTATTATACCACCATTTTTTGTCATAATATGTGGATAAATTATCATAAAAATTTGCAATTTTATTATAATGTTTTTTTGAATTGTTAGTATTATAAGAGTTTTTTATTTGTAGCACCTCATGATTTATTTTAACAATATATTTGTAAAATTAATATAAAGCTTTATTATCAACTTGTTTATAAATAAAAGATTATTCATTTATTGATTTATTTAAAAATGTTTAAGTATTTGTATATTCGAATTTTTTTTTATAAATTTATAATTTCAAAATTCTTTTGGGCTTACGGTTCCGTAATCTCCGCCAGATTTGTATAGATTTATTGGATCTATTTGTTTTTTCTTAGTCATAATTAATAATTATCATTCTTAATATATAAATCTTATAGGCCAGTTTTAGAAAATACTTATAAATATAATTTTTTATTTTTCTGTTTTTATTTTTATATATTGCTGTCTTTTAATCCCATTATTAGAAATATTTCGGACTTATAATAAAGTATTTTCCCCCATATTTGTATATCTCTTTTGGGTTTAATATGCCATATTTGCCCTCTTATTTATACACTTCTTTTGGGCTGATAGTACCATAATTCACACCGGACTTATATAAGTTTAAGAGATTATTATGTTTTTTTACTTTTTTTTCATTTTGTAATTTCTGATTATTAATTAATATCTATCTTTAATTACTAAATATTTTGATTTAAAGATTGATTTTATATCTCTTTTTTAGTTCAGTGACTTTTTTATCAATATCTCTTCCAAATATCTCCTGTTCTATTCTATAAAAACAAAGTGGATCATTATGAGGTTTGCCAGTTAAACTTATTGAATTAAGTGTGCAACCTCCTTTACAGCTCATATTATATTTGCATTTTTTACAAAATCCACCGAGATCTTCCTTTTTAAATTTTCTGTTATATTTACAAAAATTTGGGTCATTCCATAACTTTACTAAATTATCTTTTTTAAGATTTCCTTCAGTTAGTTTGTCTGGTAAAGGTAGACAGCCGTTTACGTCTCCATTACTTTTAATTCCTAAGGATTTTTTACCAGCGTAGCATCCATTCCATTGAGGATATAATGATAAATGAGGAATGATTTTTGAATTAAAACCAAAATTATGGCCTGCAATAATTTTTTCTTTTGAAAATTCCTTTTGGGAAGCAGCAATAATCATGCCTAAAGCATAATATTCCTCATAAGATAATAATAAATTTTTTGGGAATCTACCAATAAGCGAAGCAGCAGTAACATGCCAATCTAGATTTCTATCTAACATTAATTTTCTAATTTGATAAAATTCATTAAAATTCATTTTATGGAAAGTAGTAATTGGACAAGGGTCAAGACCAGCCTCATTACATGCATCTATAAATTTTAAGGTTTTATCAAAAGCATCAGGATATCCACGTATTTTATTATGTGTCTTTTTTAATCCATCAAATCCAATTGTTATTGATTCGACTTCTAATTTTCTAAATTTAGGTAAAAATTTTTCAGGATTAAAATATCCATTTGTAATAATAGAAAGACACATTCCCAAATCTTTAATTTCTTTTGATATTTTATACCAGTCTTTCCTAAGAAGGGTCTCCCCTCCCATCAAACCTACTCCTTTAAAACCAATTTCAGCTAATTCTTTACACAATTTTATAGATTCATTTGTATTTAATTCTTTATTTCTTTGTTTTCCAGCATTAGAGCCACAATGAATGCAATTTAAATTACAATTTAAAGTAACTTCCCATACCACAAATGTAGGTGAATATTTATTTTTCATTTTAAAAAATGTTACATATTAAAAATATAAATATCTTACTGTTTATTGGTCGTTTTTTCAATTTCCTATGCCAATATTTTAGATTTAATCTACTTTTTTATTTGCTTTTGATATCAATTAACCTAATCAAAATTCTAATTTATTTTTTTATAAGAAGAAATGAGCAGAAAAATTAATATAAAGAAATGTAAAAAGTCCATATCTAATTGCACTAATCATCAATCTAATCTGATTTTTTGGTGCCAACCATTTCCAAAAAATCCAATCTACCCCATTTCTAAGGGCCTCAGGTTCCATATTTTTTGGTTGATATACAGTTTTTGTTAAACCCTGTCCTTCTCTATAATGAAACCAATCTTTTGTTAAAATTCTACCTTCTTTATTTAACCTATTATATAGAGGAGTTCCGGGAAAAGGTGTTAGCAAATTAATTTCGAGTAAATCAATTTTTATATCAATAGCAGTTTGCAATATATGTTTGAAAGTATCTTTATTATCCTCATCAAAACCAACAATAAACGCACCAGATACTGCCATTCCATTCTTATGAATATTTTTAACAACTGTTTTGTATTCTTCTATTGTATTTGTATATTTATTTAATTTATTTATAACTAATTGTGATGTAGATTCAAAACCAACATGCCAAGTATGGCATCCTGCCTTTTTTGCAAGCTTTAACAATTCCTCATCTTTTGCTAAGACATCTGTGTTGCCAAAACATGCAAATTTTTTATGTAAACCTTTCATTCTTCTAAATAGATTTTTTGTATATTCAGGGTCCATGGTTAAAGAAGCATCTGAAAAAATTATTAATTTTTGTCTAATAGACTTTAACTCATTTATTACTTCATCTATTGGTCTTTTACGTATTGTTTTTTTTTCAATTATTGGGACACAACAAAATTCACAATTCAACCTACAACCTCGAGTTGCTTGTATTCTAGCAACTGGTAGAAAACCTCTTTTAATTATATCCCTTCTTGCTGGTGGAATTTGGGCAGGATTGACAGTTTTCTCTTGTTTATAAAAAGGCTTAAGTTCTCCATTTTCTAAATCTTTTAGTAATTTAGGCCAAATAAGTTCTCCTTCACCAATTACAATTGCATTAGCATGTTGTTTAGCCTCTTCAGGTAAAAAAGAAACATGAGGCCCCCCTATTACTACAGGTATGTTCATTTTTCTGAAATTATCAGCAATTTCATATGCACGTTTTGACAAACCAGTTGTGCAAGTTAAACCTATTAAATCATATTTTTTTTCATATTTTATATCTTCAAATCTTTCATCTATGAACTTAATATTATGTTCTTTTGGTGTGACCGCTGCAATAATTTGTAAATTTAAATATGTATCAAAAAAAGAAATTTTTCTAAAAACAGAATACATTAATTTACCCGTTAATGTTTCTATTTCAGGTATAATAAATGGTTGAACAAGTAAAATATTCATATATTTTTCAAAATTTTAATACTTTAAACTAATAATATACTTTCTTTTTTTGATATTTTATATTAACATAATTTTTTTTAGTATTATAGATCCACAAATTAGACTTAACTTAAATATTTTTAAAATACTATTTTTTTTTATTTTACTCCAGATTTGTATACCATTTTAGGGTTTACAACACCATATCTCATACCTGACTTATAAAGAGTAGTTGGTTCATTTATTATTTTTTTTACATAATTTTTTTTAAGGCCCAAACGTTTTTCAGCAGATAATAAATTTTTATTTATCATAATTATCTTTTACTATATTCTGCCTTATAATATTTAATTTTTTTAGTCTAGTTATCAAATATTATGTTATTTAAGTTAGTATTAAATTATATGTTTTCATTTAAGTTATGTAAAATGTATAATTCCCTTCTAAAAGAATTAAAAGAAAAGTATTTTCCTGAATTAGACGATACTAATATTAAAATTAAACCGCTAAGAATTCTAAAAAAAGTTTTCATGATTACTCTTCCTTTTTCTAAAACAATTTTTTATAATATAGAAGTAATAAAAAAATGTAATGATAGGGTTTTAAAAGCAGTATTAATACATGAACTATATCATAGAATACAGTTTAAAAAACTAAATATATTTCAAAAGATTATATTTGTTCCAAGATACCATATAATTGAAAAATTTCGAATAAAACATGAACTCGAAGCCCATACTGCAGTAGTTTTAAAAGGACTTGGAAAAGAGCTTATTGAATATAATAATTTTGTAAAGTCTAGATACCCAAAAAAGATTTGGGATAAAAAATTATCAAGGTATTATTTAACAAAAGAAAAAATCCTTGAAATAATGAATAATAAAAAAGAGGGTAATATGGAATAAATATGATACCAAGATTTAAACCAAATTACAATTTTGAAGAGATTATTTCAATAATTAGCAATAAAGATGATGCAATAAAATCTTTTGAAGAAAATTTTGCAAATCTTATAAAAATGAAATATGCAGTTTCTTTTTCATCAGCTAGATGCGGTCTTTATGCACTGCTTGATTGTCTAAAAATTAAAGATGAGGTAATCTCTTCAGGTTTTACCTGTATTGTAGTACCAGCTTCCATTATTGCATCTGGTTTTAAGCCAGTATTTACCGATATTTCACTTTATGATTATAATTTAAAAACAGATGAAATACCCTCTATTTTTTCAAGAAAAACTAAGGCAGTAATTCCTACACATATGTATGGTTATCTCTCAGATACAAAAAAAATAAGAGAGATGGTTGGTGATGATGTATTAATTATTGAAGATGCAGCTCAAGCAATTTTAACAAAGGATGTAGGAAAGTTTGGAGATGCAGTCTTTTACAGTTTTAATTTTGAAAAACAAATTTTTACTTTTGGTGGAGGAATGATTGCAACTAACAACAAGGAACTATATCAAAAATTAGTTGATTATAAAACCAATTTTTTAAATGAAAAAAGTTCTGAAAAAATTTTTAAAAAGACAATTTCTCTTATTTTTACAAGATTAATTTTTAGTGATCTTTTAGCTAATTTTTTTATAAAAATGTGGGATGTTAATGCTTTGAGAAGTTGGAAGTCAAACAAATGGGATTTTTATGATAAAAATCTACCTTTAAAAGATATTTATTTATCAGATGATCTCAAAACAAAATATTTAAAAATACAAGCAGCAGCAGGACTTTCTCAGCTTAAAAAAATTAAAAATGATATTAAAAGAAGATTTGAAATTGCAAAAATATATGATAAAGAGTTAAAGGATGTAGAAAAAATTGTTTTGCCACCCTTAAATAACAATTGTTCTTATGCCCATTACACAATAAGGGTTGAAAATAGAAACGACTTTTACAAATTCATGAAAAAAAATAGTATACAGGTTAACAGGGTTTTTGAATATTCAATACCCCACATTCCATATTTTTCTAGCTTTATAAAAAATATTGATAAATTTAAAAACTCTTATATTGCAGGTAATAGCACTATAAATCTTCCAATTTACCCTCAGTTAATGGATAATTATAAAAAAATTTCTAAAATCATAGAAAAAGTAAAAGAATATTTTGAATAAAGCAATTATTTTTCTTTATATAAATCTAGTAATTTTGTAAGTGCATCAATTGAAATCTTTAAGTGCTCTTTTTCCGGCTCTTTAGTATTAAGTCTTTGTAGAATAAAAAATTTTGATGAAGGAATTTCTCTTTTTTTTATTTTATGTTTACCATACCAAAATGAAATGTCAAATGAAAGACCGATAAGGAGAGGAAGTAATAGTAGCATAACAACCAGTTTTAAGATTATGTTTTCATAATTCAAAAAGTAAAAAACAGGAATTGAAATTATTAAAAGCAAAAAAATAAAACTCGTTCCACATGAGGGATTATAGATCGGGTACTTTTTTACATTTTTAATATTTATTTTTTCACCGAAATTATAACATAGAATTGTTTTGTGTTCTGCACCATGAAAAAATGAGGTTTTTTTTCCGTTATTTGTTAAA
>Ga0272442_10002014_pt1 | contig 29990 bp, 26 predicted proteins | sample SSMForm2O_FD_200262 | JGI IMG/M metagenome (GOLD analysis project Ga0272442, IMG submission 200262) | Marine sediment archaeal communities from Little Sippewissett salt marsh, Falmouth, MA, United States - SSM-Form-2O | ecosystem: Environmental > Aquatic > Marine > Wetlands > Sediment ...
GCCCGTTCGGCGGCCTCAAGAGCCTGGCGATAGACGCACTTTGCGGCCGACGTGTCCGCCGCGGCGGATTCGACAAGCTCAGCGGCCGTGCTGAGCCGCTCACCCAGCCCTACACGAACGTCGAGCACGAGGGCCGCTGCGCGCAGCGGCACGCCGCGAATCAGCACGGGCAGCCCCGCAACCAGGGCCCCGGCGGGCAACAGCAGAAGAGCCACGCGTCCGGCGGCCGTGGGCGGAATCGCCCCCCCCACGAGGTACGCTTCCCCAACGACAATACCCAGCCACCAGAGCACGACCAGCAGGATCGTCATCGCGGGCGACAGCCGCCCGTGGCACGACATCCACCGCAGAATCGCCAGCGCCGCAATCAGCGCCGTCAGGCACAGCAGCATCGCGCCCGTGCGAGAAAGCGGCGCGAGCAAACACGCCGCCTGGAGCACGGCCGCGCAGAGCCCGCCTCCGATGGCCCCGACGGCCGTCGCCTCGGCCGCCCGCGTCCACACCAGCCGACGCGACGCCGATCGCAAGATACGCGTGAGGTCTTCTCGCATAGGGGCGTTTCGCTCCATACGGTTAGACCCCCCATCGCATCGGCGGTTCCGCCCCGGCCGCCCGGGCGATCGCCTCGGCGAGCGCCCGCGCGCCCTCGATCAGTCGCATTTCCACCACGAGTTGCCAGATAGCCATGGGGCGCTCCATCGTGGTCAACTTGACGCCGTCCTTCTGCGTGGTAACGAGCAGTTCAGCCCCCACGTTCTCGGCCTGCGCCACCAGTCGCCCCAGCATTTCCGCGTCGTAGTCCACATGGTCGGCAAGCGCCTGCCGGCCGACGACCTCCGCGCCCAAACGCCGCACCGTTGCGAAGAACGCCTCCGGATTGCCCAGCCCGCCGAAGGCAAACACCCGCCGCCCTTCGAGCGCCGAGGCCGGCTGTGAAATCCCGTGCTGGTCCAGGACGTCGGTCGGCACGTGCACGGCCGCGTGGACTGTCGCCCCGGGCGCCAGCCGGCTCAGGCGCGTCTTAAGCGCCTCCAGCCGCTCGTCGGAGACGCCGCTGCTCCGCGTGATGACGACGGCGTCGGCGTCGCGCAGTGCGGACCTCGGCTCGCGCAGAAGCCCGCGCGGCAGACACCACCCGTAGCCGAACGGGTTCGTCGCGTCGATGAGCACGAGATCCAGGTCGCGCCGCAGCCGACGGTGCTGGAAGCCGTCGTCCATCACCAGCACGTCCGCCCCGCCTCGAACCGCCTCGGCCGCCCCCGCAGCGCGGTCGGGATCGACCACGACGGGCGCGCCCGTCAGCGCCTTGAGCAGTTCGGCCTCGTCGGACGTGCCGCCCTCGCCCTTGTAGCCCCGCGTGAGAATGGCGGGCGTCCCCCCTGCCTCGTGCAGCCGCGCGACCACCCACGCGACCATCGGCGTCTTGCCCGTGCCGCCCGTCGTGAGATTCCCCACGCAGATGACTGGCGCGTCAGCGGCGCGGCTGGGAAGTAGCCCCCGGCGGTAGAACCAGCGTCGCGCCCGCATGACGGCCGCGTAGGGAACGGCCGCCGCCGCCAGCCCCGCCCGCGCCAGCGAAGCGCCGAGGCCTCGCCGCCGCCCGCTCAGGATGTCCATGGCCTTTCGCTCGTCCATCCCGGCAAGAGCATACCGCGTCGCCGCAGCCGGCGACAGCCCCGCGGCCGCTACGGGCGCGGGTAGGGATACGGCGGCAGCGGAGGCGGCACCGGGCGGTGCCACGGCGGACGGCCGAACTTGCCGTGCCACGGGCGTGGGGGCGTGGGGCCGCCGGGGAGCAGCTCGATGTAGAGCCGCTCGGGCGACGCTTCGGCGACGAGGATCTCGCCTCGCTGGTCTCCGGCACGCCACCGCACGCGGGCGGGCAGGTCGTCATCGTCGAACTCAAACTCCTCCGTCCGCACCCCGCCGTTGCGTTCGAGCCGGCCGATTTCCTCACGGTCCCCGTCAGGCTCGTGGACCACGAGCTGCCGCTCAATAAAGGTATGGTTGACCCACGTGATCTCGACTTCCTTGTCGCAGCCGGCCAGCATCGCTCCGACGACCACCAGCAGAATGGCTTTCCACGTGTTCATGTTGGCGCTCCTTTCTCATATCTCGTCGCGTCAGCCCAAGGCGGAACGAACTCAGCAGGGACAAACGCAGATGAACGCGGATTGTTCGCGTCGCTTGGGTCAGACCCCATCTGCGTTTGTCCGCGTTCATCCGTAGCCGAGTTGTTGTCGGCGCTCACATCCCGCGCATGAAGTCGAAGATGCGGTCCGCGCCGCCCGGGAAACTCTCGTGGGCGAAGTCCGGATACACGTCCATCCGCTTGGGCGAGCTGATCTTGTTGTACGCGGCGAACTGCGTGCTCGGCGGGCAGACGGTGTCCATCAGCCCGGTGCTCACGAGCACCTCGGCCTTGATGCGCGGGGCGAGATGCTGCACGTCGATGTAGCCGAGCTTCGTGAAGATCTCGTCCTCGCGCTCGTGGCGCGGGTCGAACATGCGGAAGTAATACGCCAGCTCCTCGTACGCGCCCTTGGCCTGATCCATCTCCCACACGCGGCGGTAATCGCACAGGAACGGGACGTTCGGCGCCGCCCGCTTGATGCCCGGCTCCAGAGCCGCGCACGCGAGCGTCAGCCCGCCGCCCTGGCTGCCCCCGGTCGCGCCGACGCGCCTCGCGTCCACGCCCGGCAGGCCCATCACGATCCGGGCGAGCTGCGCCGTGTCGAGAAAGATCCGCACGAACAGCATCTTGGCCGGCTCGTCGTCGAGGCCGCGAATGATCTGCCCGCGGAACGTGGTGCCCTTGACGCCGCCGGCGTCTTCGCTTCGCCCGCCCTGCCCGCGGCAATCGAGGGCGGCCGTGGTGAAGCCGCCCGCCGGCCAGGCGAGCTTGCCGAACCAGTCGCCGGCGTTGCCCGAGTAGCCGTGGAACAGCAGCACCGCCGGGCCACCGCCCTCCGGAAGCTCCATCGGCTGAAGCAGTTGCGCCCGCACCCGCGCGCCGCCAACGCCCGTGAAGTACAGGTCGCTGCATTGGGCAAACGGGGTCTGGAAGTCGGCCGGCACGATCTCGACCTGCGGGTCGAGCGCGTGCATCTCCGCCAGCCGCTCGTCCCAGAACGCGTCGAAATCGTCCGGCTTGGGCGTGATGCCCTGGTAGGTCTTCAGCTTCTCCAGCGGAAAGTCGAACGTCAGTGGCATCGGTCTCTCCAACGCGAGGGCGCGCCGATTCCGGCCGACGCGAAAGCCCCGCTCTCGTAAGGTTCCTACAGTTCGTGCACTACATCGCCGCGATGACCGCGTCGGCCATCTGGCTCGTGCCGACGGCCGTGGGATCGTCGCGGTGCGGTTTCATGTCGTAGGTGACGCTGCGACCCTCGGCGATGACGTCCGCGACAGCATTCTCCAGCGTCTGGGCGGCCGCGGCCTCGCCCAAGTGATCCAGCATCAGCATGCCCGACAGGATCAGCGCCGTCGGGTTGACCTTGTTGAGGCCCTTGTACTTCGGGGCGGAACCGTGGGTGGCCTCGAAGACGGCGCCCGTCTGGCCGATGTTCGCTCCGGGCGCGACGCCAAGCCCCCCCACCAGCCCCGCGCACAGGTCCGACAGGATATCGCCGTACAGGTTCGGCAGAACGATCACGTCGTACAACTCGGGCTTCTGGACGAGTTGCATGCACATGTTGTCGATGAGCCGCTCCTCGCCCTCGATGTCGGGGTAGTCCCTCGCCACCGACTCGGCCACTTCCTTGAACAGCCCGTCGGTGAACTTCATGATGTTCGCCTTGTGTACCCACGTCACCTTCCGCCGCCCGTGCTTGCGGGCGTACTCGAAGGCGAACCGCACGATCCGCTCGGAGTTCTCCACGCTGATCGGCTTGATCGACACGCCGGTGGTGTCCGGGCCGGTCCTGATCTTCCTGTCCGTGGCGGCGCGGTTGACGTGCTCGATCAGTTCCGCCGTCGCGGGGAGGCCGCGCTCAAACTCGACGCCGGCGTACAGGTCTTCGACGTTCTCGCGGACGACAACCAAGTCGATGCCCTCGTACCGGCTGCGGACGCCCGGGTAGCTCTTGCACGGCCGCAGGCACGCGTAGAGATCGAGCGTCTGCCGCAGCAGTACGTTCACGCTGCGGAAGCCCGTGCCGATGGGCGTGGTGATCGGGGCCTTGAGCGTGGCGTCGGTTTCGCGAACGGAGGCGACGGTCTCTTCCGGCATGGGCGTGCCGGCGGTTTCCATCACATCGACGCCGGCCTCGCAGATACGCCATTCGATGTCGCCCGCGCCCTGGGTCCTCTCGAGCGCGGCCTCGACGCATCGCTTCGCGGCGTCGGCGAGTTCCGGCCCGACGCCGTCGCCGGTGATCAACGTTGCGGTGTGCTTCGCCATGGGGGCTCCTTGCTGCACTGCGCGATTCGGGAAGCGGAGCATGGTAGCAGTCGCGCAGCGCAGTGACAAGTACGGGGCGCAGCCGCAGCGATGCTCAACGACCGACGTTCATGGCCACGGATACCTCCTCCACGAACTCCTCGGGGCGTTCGGGCGTCAACAGAAGCGGCCGTGCGCCGGCACGCTCAACAAACACCATCCCGTCGCTGCGGCTGACGTACACCTCGAGCGGGCCGAGCTTACGCGACCGGAAACGCCCGAACCCGCCGAGGAAGCCCCCCGCGCCCCATGTGCGGATGGTCCAGCCAAGCTCGGCCTTCTCGACGCGCCGCACGGCCGTGATCTCGCCGCGCGGGATGAATCGCTGCTGGAGCGGCCAGACGATGCGCAGGCCTTCGGACGAAACCTCGAACCGCCGCGGTCGCCACCACGCCCACACGAAGACAAGCACGACGGCGAGGAACACCGCAATCGCCGGCGCGAACCAGAGAGCGAACTCGCGGGGCGGGGCGAAGGCCATGGCAGTCGGCACGCCGACGGCGATGGCGAACACCACCAGCGTCAGCCCCCAGATCGTCGGGGACATCGGGGCCAGGCGGAATTCGCGCATTCGGCGCCCCTTACTCGTCGCCCCCCGCTTCCTTGACCGTCACCCTCACGCCCGCGTGGCCGACGTTCCCGAGCAGATCCTCGGCCTTAACGGCGATCCAGTGCACGCCCGGCTTGAGGGCCTTCAGGTCGGCGGAGCGCGGCGTGAAGGTGAACTCCTCGACCGAGGAATCACAGATGCCGTCGGCGGGCAGGACGGCCGTCCACGCGTCGGCGCTGTCCACGGCGTAGTGAATGCCCACGATCCGGCTCGTCGCGTCGCGGGCCTCACCGCTGACGGTCAGTTCGTCGCCGGCCTCGCGGACCGCTACCTTGCCGAGAACGGGCGCCGTGTTGTCGACAATGAGCCGGTCGCTGATTCTGGCGGCGGTCAGCGCGGACGCCGGCGGGTTCGAAGGCGCATCGCTCGCCGTCACGCGGAGTTCGTACGCCCCGTCGGGCACGCCGCGCGTGTCCCAGACGTACTTGGGCTCCCGGAGCCGCTCAGCAAGCGGGATCCACTTCCCCGCCCCGACGCGGCGGAACTCGACGGTAAACGCCACGTCGTCGCCGTTGGGGTCCTTCGCCTGGATGGCGACGAGGCGGTACGCCTTCGCGCCGCCTGCCTGCTCCGGCGACCGGTTCGTTGAGCGCGGCAAGGCGCTGGCCTCCACCTTCACGCCCGCGACGGCGGGCGCGAGGTTGCCGACCTGGTACACAATCTCCACTGACTGGATGGTCGGCGTCGCCCGCCCGTTGCCGGTCAGCACCAGGCGGTATTGCAGGAACCTCGCCGTCGGGCTGGTCACGGCCACGCGCTTGCCACCCGCCTCGACCGCGTCCGACCAGGCGCTCCACGTGCTGTCGTGGGGCTCGTCGAGGTTGCCGCTGCGTGTCTGAAGCTTGACGCCCGTGCCGGGCGGCGTGTCGGCCGTCAGATGCAGCATGCCCCACTGCGCGATCTGCCCGGCATCGAGGGGCTGCGAGGTCAGCGTGCCCTCCTTAGCCAAGGCAGCTTGGAGAAAACCAACGGACCCCTTGTTGGCCGTGGCGAAGACGATCCCGTCCGTGCTCTCGGCGAGGGCCGTGATCTGCCCGGCCTCGGTGTCCGCGAGTTGGGCGACCTCGTCGCCATCGAGGGTAACGGCGTAGATCGCGCCGCCGTTACCCGTGCCGAGGATCAGACGCGGCCGCCCGTCCGCGCCCATGGCCCTGCGCATCGCTAGAACCAGCACCGGGCGCCGAAACAACGTCCGCACCAAGCCGTTCGACTGCACGTGGTACACCGCGTTGCCGTCTGCCGGCCCGGCGCCGGGGCCGTTGCCCGCCGGACCACCCGATGGACGCCGCACCGGCCGGCTGGGGGGACCGTTCGGAGGGCCGCCCGGCGCGCCGCCGATCGATCTCAGTTCCTCGCGAGACCCCTTCTCGCCGGGCTTCCTCGCGGGTTGCGTCCCGGCCGGGGGCTTCCTCGTCTCCGCAGACACCGGCGAAGCCTGCACGCCGTCTCGGCGCGCGACGAGGACAAGCGCCCCGCCGCCTTCCGGCGCCCGCTCCGCCCGACGCAGGGCCGCTTCGGCGTCCGCTTCGTTCTCGGTCTCGTTCTCGCCGGCCGGGCGAGTCGAGGGCGTCGGCTCGTCCAACGGCCCGGGCTGCGGACCGTCCGGCGCCGGGCGAGTCCCGGCCGATGGCGCCGCCTTGCCCGAGGTCTCGTCCTCGGGCGGCGTTTTGCCGTCCGCCTTCGCCTTGGCAACGTCGGAGGTCGCCACATGCACGCCGCCGTCCTCGGCCTCGACCAGCGCGGAGATCTCCTTCTCCGGGGCATCGAAGACAACACGGCCGGCGCCCGGGGCGGCGGGGTCGATCTGGATCACAAGGCCTTTCTCGTCGGTGCCGGCGAACAGCCGCCCGTCCGAGGCGAGCATGAGACACAGGATGTTCTTGGCCAGCCCATCCGCGTGGTACAGGAGCTTGGCATCACCCGCGGCATCGATGGCGAAGATCTTGCCTTCCGGTCCGGTCGCCGCGTAGAGCACGCCGTCCTTGCCGGGGACGACAGACCACACGTGCTTGACCGATTCCTCCGCCCAGACCTTCTCGACCGCGCCCCCCTCGTCGATGCGGTACAGCCCCGCGCCGTCGCCGCACGTGCCGACCAACAGCTCGCGGGCGCCCGCCTCGCCCACCAGCCGCAGGCTGCCCACAATCGTGCCCGGCGGCTCGGCCAGCTTCTCGGCCTTGTCCCCCACGATCCGATACACGGCGCACTTGTCGCCGGCGCCGGCATAGATGGTCTTCCCGTCCACCGCCAGCGCCGACACGACGTCCGGGGCATCCTCCGCCGCCAGCACGATTCGCACGTCGCGGGCCAGCCGTGCCTCCCCCAGCGACGTGACGGCGACGCGCTCGGACGTGCCGGCCTGGAAGTCGGCCTCCGAGGTATGCTCCCACGTGCCCGGCGATACCCCCGGCGCAACGCGGCAAAGCATCAGCAGCGAGAGCACCCACGCGTGCTTCATTCGGAAGACCCCTTCTGGTCTGAGGTTGTGTGGATTCTGAGCTGCGCCGGCACCGCCCGCACGGCCAACGTCGCCTGGGCCGAGCCGACCGGCACGAATTCCGTTTTGACGCGGGCCGTCACTGATCGGCCAAACGTACGCGCGTCCATCGCCGCCGCCTGCGACAGGATCCCCGCCCGGCTTTCCGGCAGGTCCGGCAGCTCGCGCGTGCGAATCGCCACGCCTCTGCCGGGCAGCGGCAGGCGGACGTAGAGCACGTCGGCCGCCGGCTCGACGACGCGCTGCAAGCCCGCGAATAACTGCGACACCGTCCAGGCCTCGTAGTCGTGCGGGCGCTGCGACTCCATCGCCATCAGCCACGTCTCGGCATCGCTGACGGTCACGGTGTACTCCCCATCGGGCAGATCGCCGGGGAGCTTCAGGCGGAAGGGAATCCGCCGCCGCGGCTTGCGGTATTCGCGGACGACGGCCGCCCCCGTGACCGTCTCGCCCGGCTTGTACACCTCGCCCGCAAGCTTCAACTCGAGGATCTGCCCCCGCCGGTTCACCGGTTCGACGGACATTTCCACGTCAATCCGTTCCACCACCGGCGCTGGGCCCAGCGGATTGTTCAGCAGCGCCGCCAGTGGGCGCGACACGTCCGACGTCACCGACGCCACGTTCGTCCCGCTCGTCGTGTTCGCCGACCGGTACGTTCCCAGCTTGCCGAACCCGACGGCGATACGATACGTGACCGTGTGATCCTCGGGCAGTTCCGCCCACGCCCAGGAGGCATCCTGGATAAGCATTCTGGCCATGGTGGCGGTCATCCACCGATGCCGGGCCACCTGGTACTCAAACCGCTCTGTCCGAGCCGGCATCCCCTTGCGCGGGCCCCGGCGGACGGTGACCGTCATGGGGACCATTCCCGGTCTGACGCCCGCGCGTCCGGCGACGCCGACCTGGGCGTCGCGCGTGAGTTCTCCGGTAACGTCCAGCGTCGCACCCAGCTTGAAGCTGCCCAGCGTCCGCGAGACAACGGTATGTACGTACGCCGGCCCCATGGGAAACGACACGTCTCCTTCGGCGTAGAACGAATGCCCGAGGGCCAGGACGCGCCGCTCCCCGCCCGGCAGATCGATCACGTCAGTCACCGTACCGACGGCCGACCATTCGGCGTCGCCGGTGACGAGGGGGATGCCGATGGCGCTGCCGGGAACGAGTCGGATGTCCTGCGCGGCGCGTTCGACCGCGGCAACGCCGCCAGCCTGCACGGGGACCATGCCCAGAGGAGACAGCACCCGAGCGGCCCGCTCGATGGTGGCCGGCCGCATGCCCGCAACCATCACCGGCGTGGTCAAGGGCGCGAGCCTGGGCCCGGCCGTCAGCCCGGACGGCGCGGCGGCCCGCATCGGCCGGCCGAGACGACTGAAGTCGAGCTTGCGCGGGTCGAGAACGGTTCGCAGATACGCTTGCGGTGCAGCGTCCGCGGCCGCCTTCGGGGCGGATTCGGTGTCGCCCCGGCCGCTCTCGCCCAAAATCCCGGAAGCCGCGACCATTTGGGTGATGGGCTGGATGCCACACTGGGGGCCGGCGCCGTCGGCGGCGGTCTGCGCGAACCAGCCATACGCCACGGCGCCGATCAGCTTGTCCTTCCCGCCACGGGGGGCGTTCTCTTGCGGGTCCCTGACATAGACCGGCGAGCCACTCATCCCGGAGATGATCCCGGCGTCTGCCAGATTCACTCCGTCGAGGTCCTTCCCCGTCAATCGGGCGAGGATGATGTCCTGGTGCGGCCCCCAGTTCTTCATCACCGACACGATCTCCACGTCGAACCGCACGATTTGCGTCCCGGCCATCACCGTCAGCCCGTACCCCTTCATGCCGCGGCGAAGGCGGTCGTGGTGCAGGTACCGGTCCGAGGCGTCGACGTAGCGCCGCGCGGCTGCGAGCAGGTTGTCCTTCGGCTTCGTGCCGGCCGGCTCGGGGGCTTCCTGATCCGATCCAGCGCCCGCGCCGGCAGCCGGCAGGCAGGTCAGAACCAGCGCGCACCAAGCCCAGATTGTCGCGAAGAAGCGGAGTCTCATCGGAGTGGCATGCTATGCGTCCGCTCCCCGCCGGACAAGGGAAAAGAGCGTGTCCCGCCCCCGTCGATCTGCTAACATCAGGGGGAGAAACGCCCCGTTCGACGTGTGTACCTGCGGAGAGGATTCGATGCTTCGACAGACCATTCTCGCGTTGGCGGTCACGATCGTGTCGGCGGTTCCGACATGGGCGCAAGCTGACGAGGGGGCTTCATCGGAAGGACTGAGCGCCCTCGCCAAACGTCTGGCAGAAAGCGGGAGGAACTGGCTGGCGGGCCGGGGCGAGGACGATCGCGTGCTGGCCGCCCTGGACGAAGTGCAGTACACGCGGGAATCGCTGCCGGCGCTGAAGCGTCAGTTGATGGCCAGACGGGAAGACCCTATCGATTTGTACGTCGCCAATCGCCTGCTTCGCCCGGTGGCGCGTTTGGACCCTCTGCAGAAACCGGGGCAAGCACCCGACAAGGACGCGGAGTTGATTCGTATGCTGGTTCCGACGGTACAGGCCCTGCGGGCGCGAGCCCACCCACTGCCTTTCCCGACCTACTCCCCTTCGCATTTGCGTCGCCTCGGGTTGCCGGAGTACGACCGGAAGGTTCCACCCGAACGGCTCATCGCGGACATGATGCACTACGAGCAGTTGCGGGAACGGAAAGTCACCGCCGATCGGAAAGTCGCCCTCCACAACGCGGAGGTCGCGGCGCTGACGATCGCGGCGGCCGATCTCATCCTAAGGGCAGGAAACCCGGCATTCGACCAGATCCTGGTACGCATGGTGGCCCAAGCGGAACAGGCCAAGCGCCGGACTTACGAAGCCGTTCTGGATCGGATTCGGGAGGCGGCCGCCAGCTTGGATAAGGCGCGTGCCGCGTCGCTGCACAGGGCCCTGCTGCCGCTGGGCACGAAGCTGCGAATGAAGCGCGCAGAGTACGCCGACCTGACGAAGCCCATGCTGGCCACGTCGGAAAACAGCTGCTACGGGCGACCGCGGGATGAGAAGGGCAAGCTGCGGGGCAAGCCGAACTGGGCCTACCCCGGTATCGAGATCCTCAAGACGGTAAACGAACTGGCGGAAAAGCAGGGGCTGCCCGCGCAGCGGGTTCCGACGGCCGAGCAAATCGACGCCCTGTTCGAGCAGGAAAGCAAGAACGGAAACTGACACCTCGCCGACCGAGCGGACCACTCCAGCGCAGCCGACCCAGAACCGATGACCGACGCCGGAAAGACACTCCTCATCTGTCCCCTGACGGCGACCACGCCTGAGGCCATGCTTTCGGAGGCCTCCGAAGCCGCCCGGGAAGGCGCCGACACCGTCGAGCTGCGTCTGGACTTCCTGTCGCCGCCGCCGACGCGCGGGCAACTCGCGGCGCTGCTGGCCGGGTGCCCCGTCCCGGCCATCGCCACCTGTCGCCCACAGAGACAGGGCGGGGTGTTTGAGGGCGAGGAGCCCCGCCGACTGGAGTTGCTCCGCGCCGCGGCCGAGCTTGGGGCAACCTACGTCGATGTCGAACTCGACGTCCGCCCCGCCGACTGGCCCGCCCCGCCTCCGCGCGTGATACTCAGCGAGCATGACTTCGGCGGCTGCCCGGAGTGCCTCGACCGCGTGGCGTCGGAGATGGACGCGTCGGCGGCGGCCGTCAACAAGATCGCCTTCACCCCCGCCGGCCCGGAAGACTGCTTCCGCGCGTTCGAGATCGCCCGCGCCTGCCGCAAGCCGACCCTCGCGATCGCCATGGGCGAGTCCGGGCAGATGAGTCGGATCCTGGCGCCGAAGTTCGGGCTGTTCGGCACGTTCGCCTCGCTGCGTCCGGGCGCCGGATCCGCCCCCGGGCAACTCACGCTGCGCCAGATGCGCCGGATGTACCGCTGGGACGCGGTCGGGCCGGCAACAGCGGTGTACGGCGTGATCGGCTTCCCGGTCGGACACTCCATGAGCCCGGCGATCCACAACGCGGCCTTCGAGGCAGCCGGGCTCGACGCGGTCTACGTCCCTCTGCTCATCCAGCCGGGCGCGGGGCCCTTCGGGCGCTTCATGGACGCGGTGATCGAGCGCCACTGGGCCGACCTGCGCGGGCTGAGCGTCACGCTGCCGCACAAAGAGAACGCGCTGGCGTATGTGGACGCGGCCGACTGCGACGAGCTCACCCTCCAGATCGGCGCCCTGAACACGCTGGCCTTCGGCGTAAACGGGCATCTCCAGGGGGCCAACACGGACTACGCTGCCGCCCTCGATTCGCTCTGCGCCGGGCTTGGCGTGCCGCGAGAGGGACTCGCCGGCATGCCTGTGGGCATCCTGGGCGCTGGCGGCGTCGCGCGGGCGGTCGTCGCGGCGCTGGTGCATTACGGCGCCGAGGTGACCGTGTACAACCGCACCGTGGAGCGGGCCCAGCGCCTGGCGGCGGAGTTCGCCTGCCGCGCCGACGCCCTCGGACGAGCCACCCGAGGCGGCGATCAGGTGCTCATCAACTGCACGCCCATCGGGATGCACCCCAACACGGCCGCCTCCCCCGTGGAGTGGATTCCCACAGCCGCGGGGACAGTCTTCGACACGGTCTACAACCCGATCGAGACGCGAATGCTGCGCATGGCCCGCGAGGCCGGACGGAAGACGATCTCGGGGGTCGAGATGTTCGTCAATCAGGCCGCCGGCCAGTTCGAGGCGTGGACAGGACAAGCCGCCCCGCGCGACGTGATGCGCCAGGTCGTGCTGCAGCGGCTTCGCGAGCAAGGCGCCGCCGATTGAGGCCGCGCACGGGTCCCGAGCTACCAGGGATTCCGACGGACCATCTGCGCCCGCGAACGAAGCGCCTCGGGCAGTCCCGAGATCGCTCGCCGCGCCTCGTCCTCGTCGTCGCACAGCATGAAGAGCGCACTGCCGCTGCCCGAGACGTGCACCGGCAGCCCCGCCGCGTCCCGAGCGGCATCGAACGCCTCGGCAAAGGCCGGACTCACCCGACACGCCGGCTCCGCGAGGTCGTTCCGCAGCAGCCCGCGCCATTCAGACGGAAGCCGCCGAAGCTGCGCTGCATCAAGTTGCGCCGGCAATTCGTGCGGGACATCGTCGTATGCCCGGTACACCACCCGCGTGGGGCAACCCACGTCGGGGAAGATCACCACCGCGACCAGGTCGTGGACCGCCACCGGCTCTACCGCCTCGCCGCGTCCGGTCATGCGGCAGGCGGGCCCGTCCAGGAACAGCGGCACGTCGCTGCCGAGCCCGGCCGCCAAGGCCGCCAGGTCTTCGGGCACGAAGTCCAAGCCCCAGAGCTTCTGAAGCCCCAGCAGCGCCGCGGCCGCGTCGGACGAGCCGCCCCCCAGGCCCGCGCCCGGCGGAATCCGCTTGCTCAGCCGCATGTCCGCTCCCGCCGGCGGGCGCCGCGACAGGACGCGCTGCTGAAGGCTGCGCGCGGCCCGGAGGGCGAGGTTCTGTTCGTCGGCCCCGCAGTCCGCCCCCTCGCAGGCAAACGTCAGCCGACCGTCGTCACGGCACCGCAACGTCAGCTCGTCATACAGGGCAACCTTCGCCACATAGGAATCAAGGGAGTGGTAGCCGTTGGTCCGCAACGGGCCGACAAGCAGGTTCAGGTTCAGCTTGGCCGGCGCCGATACGCGAAGGGCCCCTTCGCCCAGCAGCTCGAACTGCCTCCGCGCAAGAGCAAGAAACGGCATTCCGGTTTCCCGTGGCGTGGTTCGCATCCGCGGCCCCACTATACGCTGCCCGCTTCCCGGCGCGAAGCAACGACAGGACGCGGCCGGCCCCGCGCCCACCCGAAGCCCAGCCCGCCGCTACGCCGTTCGGTCCACATCCGCACCGGCGCCCGGTGCGGGGCTAGGGCCAGCCGTCAGACCGGGACAGGTGGAACGCACGAACCGTCGCCGCGGCGGTTTGACCGGGAGAAAGCTTCCTCATCGGCCCCTCATCAAACAGGGGCAATCCGGCCTCTGCACGCTCGGCGTAGAGCTCCAGCTTCAGCTCCTTCGCCTGTTCGGCGCGATCGTCCTCTTCCACGAGCCCGTACCGACTTGGTCGAAACGCTCGCACTTCCCGGCCTCCCTTTCACGAACTTGTCGGGGCCTCCGTGCCGGGGATACTGCTACCCTCGCCCCTGGGAGCCGTCCCGAAGGGGCGTCAACGTGACCTTGCACCTGCCCATCGGCAGGTCTGAATAATTATCCGCTTCCCGCACAAATGGGGCAATGGGCATTTTGAGATTTCGGGAACTCTCGCGGGGCCGCCGACCCCAGGCCGTTCGGCTACTCGTCTTTCGGCTTCGGCACGGCGACGTTCATCTCGCATTCGGCCGCCAGATCCAGAAACTCCCGGCGACCCAAGTCCTCCAAGCGCTTCCGCCGCTGGTCGAGCTTCTCGTTGAACCGGACGCACTTCTCCTGCATCGACTCGTGGGTTTCGTGCGAGCCGCCCACCAGATGGAAATTCGGCCCGCGCGTCACGCGAACGTGGCCGTCCTCGCCGTCGAGCCCCACGCCTAGCAGGCCGCGTTTCTCACGTTCCTGAACCACTGCACACACTCCATCCGGCCGCCGGGGCCGCTGCATCCACGATACCGCACGGCGACCGGCAACGCAACCGGGGCCGCCCGGCCCGGCGAAGCGTCTCGCGGCGCTTGACTTGCCGGGCAATCGGCCTATTCTGTGGCCGCCAGGAGAACGCCGTGTCCGACACCAACAACGTTACCGTAATCGGTCTGCAGTGGGGAGACGAGGGCAAGGGCAAGCTCGTGGATGCCCTCGCCGCTGTCTCCCGGTACGTTGCCCGCTACTGCGGCGGCGCCAACGCCGGACACACCGTCACTGTCGGCGACGAGCGCTTCGCCCTGCATCTGATCCCATGCGGGTTCCTCTACGACGGCGTGGTCAACGTCGTGGGCAACGGCGTGGCGTTCGACCCGGCCGTCGCCTGCGAGGAAATCGACGCGCTCTCGCAGCGCGGCGTCAAGCTCACCCCCGCGAACCTGCGAATCAGCGGGGCCGCCAACGTCGTGATGCCCTGGCACAAGCTCGAGGACGAACTCAGCGAGCAATCGCTGTCCGACGACGCCAAGATCGGCACCACCAAGCGCGGCATCGGTCCGTGCTACGCGGACAAGGCCCGCCGGGCAACGGCCCTTCGCGTCGCCGACCTCATCCGGCCCGATGTCCTCGCCGACAAGGTTCGCTCCATCCTCAACGTCAGGAACCGCGCGTTCGCCGCCCTGTACAACGCCGAACCGACCGACCCCGAGCCGATCGTCCGCGAGTACGCCGAGTACGGCCGGCGGCTCGCCCCGAACGTCTGCAACACCGGGGCGCTGCTCCGCGGCGCGCTTGCCCGCGGCGAGCGGATTCTCTTCGAGGGCGGCCAGGGAAGCATGCTCGATATCGACCACGGCACGTACCCCTTCGTCACGAGTTCATCCGTCAGTGCCTGCGGCGTGCCGTCCGGCGCGGGCGTGCCGCCGACGGCCGTCGGACGCGTCGTCGGCGTCATCAAAAGCTACACCTCCCGCGTCGGCACCGGGCCCTTCCCCACCGAGCAGGACAACGAAATCGGCAAGCGCCTCCGCGAACGCGGGCGCGAATACGGCACCACCACCGGGCGCCCGCGGCGCTGCGGCTGGCTCGACGCCGTCGCCGTCCGCTACGCGGCCGAGCTTTCGGGCGTCGCGGAGCTCGGCCTGGCGCTGCTGATGGACGGCGAGGGCGAGATCGACACGTTCCGCATCTGCGTGGCGTACGAACTCGACGGCAAGCGGATCGAGGAGTACGACCCCGCCCTGCCGCTCGAGCGCGTCACCTGCCATTACGAGGACCTCCCCGCCTGGAAGGCCCCCATCGGCGAGGCCCGCAGGTTTGACGAACTGCCGCCCGAGGCCCGCGCCTACGTCGCCCGCGTCGAGCAGCACATCGGTCGGCCCGTCGGCTTCATCAGCGTCGGGCCCGGACGCCACCAGAGCATCGTCCACCACACCCAGATCGAAGGACTCGCCTGATGGCCGATGTCCGCGCCGAAACAATCGCCGCGGCGCGCCGCGAACTCGGCATTGCCGACGAGCGCATCCCCCGGCACGTCGCCATCATCATGGACGGCAACGGGCGATGGGCTCGCGAGCGCGGCCTCCCGCGCACGGCCGGGCACCAGGCCGGGGCCAAGGCCGTGCCCGTCATCGTCACCGAAGCCGCCCGCCTCGGGCTCGACGCGCTGTCGCTGTACAGCTTCTCCATCGAGAACTGGTCGCGCCCGCCCGAGGAAATCAGCGGCCTGATGCACCTGTACGCCGAAAGCCTCGTGCACGAGCGAACGACCGTCATGGAGCACAACATCCGCCTGCGCCACCTGGGACGGCGCGAGGGCCTGCCCGAACCCGTCCTCCGCGAACTCGACCATTCCGTCCGCATGTCATCGGTGAACACCGGCATGTTCCTGTGCCTGGCGCTCAACTACGGCTCGCGAGCGGAGATCACCGACGCCGTCCGGAAGGTGGCTGCCCGCGCGGCGGCCGGCGAGATCGCCCCCGCGCAAGTGGGTGAGGAACTGATCTCGGCGTCGCTCGACACGGCCGGCGTGCCCGACCCCGACCTGGTCATTCGCACATCGGGCGAGATGCGGGTGAGCAACTTCCTGCTGTGGCAGATCTCGTACGCGGAATTCCACGTCACCGAGAGCTACTGGCCGGACTTCACCATCGAGAAGTTCCACGCCGCCTTGTGCGACTTCGCCTCGCGCCGCCGCCGCTTCGGCGGGCTCGCGTAGCTGCGTAGTTGGTTGTCAAAGAGCAGGAATCGCTCAGCCATCAGGGCTCAGCGGCCCGCCAAGGCGGCTCCTCGCGGCATGGTCCTGAGCTTGCCGAAGGACGTAGCTCCTGAGCGAAGCCGGAAGCCTAGGCGAAGGAGCATCGCATATCGGGTACTGCCGCAGCAGCGGCCCCATATTCTTGTTCGTCCTTGCTCGTTCTTGCGCGCCACGGCCGTTCTTGCGCGCCCTTGTTCGTTCTTGGCGGCATTTGCGCAAGTTTGCGCAAGCTTGAACAAGCATTCCGACGTAAGTCATTTTATATCATTCAGTTAGGGTTTCCGGTGCGCGCCGGGCGCTTGGTGGCGCGCTAAGAGGACACCAACAGGTCGAAGGCTGATGTCCGCCAGCGCGGCCTCCCGGGGGTCGAAGATCGAAGGCCGAGGAGGAACGGCCGCGGGGTGCAGGCAACTCCCCAATCGTCAACTTGTCCGCCCCAGCCTTAGCGAAGGAGGATCGTCAATCGACAGTCGTCAATCCGCCATCGCTGAATCCTGAGTGCTGAACGCGGAATGCCTGGCCGTATTCGGTTCTCAGATCCCCCGCCCCGCCTCTCAACAGGCGGCCGGTATATTATATCTGTATAACACCGTCCGGGGAATGCAAGAACAAAATCCCCCGGCCGGACGGGAATCTTACGGCAAGCCACGAGCGTTCAGCATGCAGCCGTCTGCCCCGCCCAATCCGAAATCGGAAGGGCGAGACCCGGAATCAGAGGACCGTCTCACGCGCTTCTCTGACGGGATGACCGGATTGACGCGGGCGCCGTGGGCCGCAAGCGCGTCGGAATTGAGGGAGCTCTGACTGCCCTGTCTCCCTTGTCTGGGAATCTCTCCTCCATCCCGGGCAATCACGTCCTTTATGATGTCGTCTTTTCGTCGACCTGGGCTGGCCTCGACATCTCGACAAATTCATACTCTCCCCCATTCGTCTGCTGAAGGAACACGTGCTCCACGGTAAACCCAAGCTGTTCATACACTCGAATTGCCCGTCGATTGAACGTGGCCACACTGAGTTTGAATCGGGCCGGCCGAAAGGCCTGATCTGCAAAGTCGAGTCCAGCCTGAACAAAGGAGTTGCCGAGTCCTCTTCCCGTATAGTCCGGGTGGAGCCCCAACCCAAGCGTAATCGTGTCTGCCTCATGATCAAACGAGAAGAAACCGATCAGGTCCTGGTCTTCGCTCACCACAGCATACAACCGCTCTCCCCAAGTATCCGGGTTCAGGAAAGCCTCGCGATCAGCCGAATCCTGATCCAGATCATAGAAGGCGCAGAGCCCTTGGTAATGCCACTGATCAATGGCCTCAGCCGCGTGCGGAGTCATGGGGGTGATGTGAAAGTCCATGCTGTCCGTTCGTGCATGAAGAAGAAAAAACGGAGACAAAAGGGGTCAGGAACGTTGTCTGACTTCGCGAGCGGGCATGCGACGCCGTGAAGCCTGGCGCCTCCCGCCGAGCCGCACACCCCGCGTTGACGACCCGCATGCCGTCCATGGCCGGGATTCTCCCGCACGCGCGGGGCGGCTGTCAGCCCCGGGTCGGGGCGTCGGCGGGGGTTACGGCGCCGCGGCGCCCTCGCCCATGACGCGCACGACCGTGCCGGAGCCGAAGTTGTTCTGGTCCGTTCGCCAGTCCGGGCGCCACCAGAGCTGGCTCAGCCCCTCCGCGTCGAAATCATCAACGGCCACATTCATCCGGAACCGCGTCCACTTGCCGCCCTGGGCCTCGTCGAGATACGCATTCGGCAGCGCGATCTCGACGGTGTAGCCCTCGGCCCCGGCCGTCGAGGCGATCCGCGTACCCTCGGGCAGGTTCGCCTCGTCATGGATGAACGGCTTGTCGGGGTCGGGCCCGACGGCCAGCAGCAGGAAGTCGGTCCCCTCGCCGGCGCCGACGTTGGCCATCCGCAGCGGCGCCGGCCGCGCGTCGATGCGAATCTCGACGCCGTCCTGCATCCACGGCGCCTTGCCGCCGTAGAGTGTCTCGTCATCCGCCACCCGCACCGCGAAATAGACGAACTGCTTGTCGTGCGCGACGGCCATCCCGGCCGCGTAGTCGTTCTCGCCGTGGAAGTTCAGCCCGGTCGGCAGAATCTGCGCCGACCAGGTCAAGTCCAGCGGTAGCGAGGGCCACTCGTCCAGCTTGCCGTCGACCTTCACCGCCTTCGGCGCGGGAGCGCAGCGCGCGGCGAGTTCCTCGTACGTCTCGTGCTCGCTGACGTGCCCGGTGAGGTTCGCCGTCACCCAGGCGTCGGCGAGCTTCTCACTCGGCAGCCAGACGCCGCCGATCGTCGCCCGTGACGGCGCGGCCTCATCGCCGGCGGCCGGGACGTGGCCGGCATCGGTGACGAGCCATCGGCGGTCAATCCGCAGCGAACCGATTCGCCCGTCGCCGCGGGGGAGCTTGCGGAGCCGGCCGGGCTTTTCGTCGTCGATTCGGGCGGACATCATGGCGTCGAGCCACAGCAGGATATACTCCTGATCGCCGAGCTTGTGGTGCGGCACCTCGGGCTGCAACAGGACCGTGGACAGGCCCTTGCGCCCCAAGTGCTCGGGCAGCGAGGGCACGATGCGGGCGGTCAGGTTGTCCATCTGCCCGAGGATGATGAGCATGGGCACGCCGAGTGCGTCCGGGCCGGCGGCGTCCCATTCGTCGAGGGCCGCGCCGTGGAACGGCAGCGCGGCGACGATCTGTTCGGGCGCCAGCAGCGTCAGGCGCGTGGTCTGCCAGCCCCCCTGGCTCAGCCCCGTCAGGACGAGCGGCGCCTCGGCGAGTTCGGGCCGGCCCGCTTTCGCGGCGAGCGCGCCGAGGGCGTCGCGCATGCCGCCGATGGCGTCGCGGCCGACCGGCAGGCGGTTGCGGCGCCCGGCCACGGTCGCCCGCATGTCGTGGCGGAGCATGGCCGCCTTCTGCCGCGCGGCGAGCACCCGCCAGTCCTCGCGGACGTAGATCGTCCGGTCGGCCTGGTACAGCGGCATGCAGATGACAGCCCGGATCTTGCCCTCGCCGGCAGCGTCCGGGATCCACAGCTCGAAGGCGGCCTTGCTCAGGCCGTGCGGTGGCTCGTCAAAGGCGAGGGTGTACTCCTGGCCGGGAACGCCAGTCGGTTCCTCCGCCGGCACGGGCAGCGCGGCAAGCAGCGGCACCACCAGCAAACACACGCGGGCGAGTTGATCGATCATCTTGCGTCCTCTCCCCCTCCGAGATACGGCGGATCTACAGCGCGCGTGGCTCCTTATACGTACGACCGGCCGACAACGCAACAGCCGTGGGATATGGCGAATGCGCCGACGCCTCGCCCGCTTGGGGCGAGGTCCGCTCACATCTAAGGGCGGGTTCGCTTCCGGCCGATAGCAACAGCATGCGGTCGAGATTACTCAGAGACGCCATGCGCGCGGGGGTGACGGTCGGGCTGGTGCTCTGGACGGCCGCGATCGCGGAGGACGCGCGTTCCGATCCCACGGCGGAGCAGGCGGCCGTTCGACAAGCTCAGGGCTCTGCGGAGCAACTCGCCGAGCGGGAGCTGGAGCAACTGGGCGAGGGGTACGCCGCCCGCGTCGAGGCCGAGCGCAAGATCGTCTATGTCGCCGCCCTCGACGACGCGCACTTCGCAGAGACGGCTGCCCTGCTGGCGGCCTTCGACGACGCGTTCGCCCGGACACTCGGCGGCCGGGCCCGGCCGTGGTACGTCACCGTCGTCCTGCCGACCGCCACCGACTATCGCCGCCTGCTGCCGCCGGAACTCGACCGCGACGACGTCACCGGCTTCTACGACCACGCGGCGCGGCGACTGGTGGCCCTCGACCGCGGCCGCGTGCTGCTGCACGAGTTCACGCACGCCCTGCACCTCGCCGACGCGGGCGAGCAGCCGCACCCGACCTGGCTGCGCGAGGGGCTGGCGACGCTGTTCGAGCGCAGCCGCGTCACACGCGACGGCCTCGCACCGTACGTCGATGGGCGTGTCGTCGAGGTCCAGCGGGCGATCCGCGAAAACGGGCTCATCCGGCTCCAGCGGCTGATCGGGCTCGACGACAAGGCGTTCATGCGGCGGGCAGCGCTCGCCTACGCCGAGTCGCGATACCTCATGCTCTACCTGTACGGGCGCGGCAAGCTCGCCGCGTTCTACTCGCGATACAAGGAAGGCTTCGACGCGGACCCGTCGGGGGCGGAAGCGCTGGCCGAGACGCTGGGCGAGGGGCTGCCGCGCATCGAGGAGAAGTGGCGCGCGTGGGTCGCCGAGCTTCGTCCCGCCGAAAACGAGGCCCGCACGATGCAGGCGCGGCTGGGCTTGCAGGTCCGCAATCACTCACAGGGGGTTCTGGTCGCGGGGGTGGTTCCGGGCAGCGCGGCCGAGAAGGCCGGGCGGATTCGCGCCGGCGACGTGATTGTGCGCTTCAACGGGCGGGGCATCCGCACGCCGGGCGAGTTCGTCGGCGCGGTGCGGGCGGCGCGGGCGCTGCAAACGGTGGAAGTCTCGCTGCTGCGTCACGGGCGACCGACGACCGTCCGACAGCCGCTCGGGGCGCCAGGCGATTGACGCGGAGCGCCGGAGCGGCCTGCCCGGGGAGCCGGGACTGAAGGAATGGGGGTTCGGTCCGATCGATCTGGATGCGATCCCGCCCCCTGGCGGTCGGGGCTCGCCCTCGCGTCGCCTGCCCCTGATGCAAGGTTGTACCTCAGTTCTTCGGCCACCAATCCAGTTCGGGCGAATCCTTGTACGCCGACTGCGAGCCGAGGTCCGGAATCAGGTCCACGTGCTGGTCGTTGAAGAGCATGGGGCTGCCGAACTCGCCCTCGGGCCCGGCCGGGTGAAGCCGGCAAAGGCTCGTGCGCACGGCCGGGTCGGGGTCGTAGAAGTGCCCCCCGCCGTGCACATAGTAGTGCAAACAGGCGCACACAAGCTTGTTCGACCCGTCGGGCTGGTCCCACCCCCACGTGGAGCGCCCGTCGTGGGCCATGACGTGCTTGGCGGGACTGACCTCGTTGCGGAACTTATCGGCCGTCTTGGGCTCCCATCCCTTCCCCCAGCCCATCCAGGTGCGCACGTGGACGTTGAGCAAGTATCGCGTCCGCCATTGCCAGCCGTCCTCGCGCCCGACGGGGCACAGGAGGTCGGTCGTGCTGGGATCCTTCCAGACCTTGTCCGGCGGCATGCGGATGTAATCGCCGTTGGTATAGGCTTCCTCAAAAGGCGGGTCGGCGCCGCCGTCGTCGGGGATGTAGTAGCCCCAGTCCTCGGCGTAGAGCTCCATCGCCAGCCCGAGCGTCTTGAGATTGGTCTCGCAGATGATGGTCCGCGTCATGTCCTTCGCCCGGCTCAGCGACGGCATCAGGATCGTGACCAGCAGCGAGATGATCGCCACCACGACCAACAGCTCAATCAGTGTGAACCCGGCCTTCCGTCGCATCGTGTCTGCATGCATGACAGGCCCTTCCCAATCAACCAGCGAAATGGCCTACACCGGCTCAACTCAGCACTGCGTGGCGGACGAACGGCCTGACGCTCAGAGATCCGGCCCTTCTCCTCGCAAGTCGGCGGTCGATATGCCCACGCCCTGGCTACCAAAATGCTGAACTGCGTCTTCCCTGGATTGTATCAGTCTGCTGTTCGGCGAGTCAATCGCCGTTTTGCGCGCATCCGTTCTCAGCCCATCGCCCCGATGGCGTAACGCAGGACGAACAGCACGGCGAAGACGTACCCCAGCGCCGGGCACTGCCGCGGGCGGCCGGAGACGAGCTTCGCGAACGCGTAGGCAATGAAGCCGGCCGCGATGCCGTCCGCGATCGAGAACGTCAGCGGCATCAGAATCACCGTCAGGAACGCGGGCAGGTACTCGGTGGGATCGTCCCAGTCGAGCTGGCGAACAGCGCGGAGCATCATGGCGCCGACGATGATGAGGGCCGCGGCGATCGTGGGAAAGACATCCCGCCCGCCGACTTCGAACTCGCCCATGACCATGGCGATCAGCGGCCCGCAGAACATGGCCAGCAGCAGCAGCCCGCCGGTGACGATGGCGGCCAGGCCGGTCCGCGCCCCCGCCTGCACGCCGGTGACCGATTCGACGTAGCTCGTGACCGTGCTGGAGCCGAGGCACCCGCCGATGACCGTGCCCGCGGCGTCGGCGGCGAGCGCCCGCTGGGCCTTGGGCAGTTTCCCGTCGCGCATCAGCCCCGCCTGCGAGGCCACGCCCACCAGCGTGCCCACCGTGTCGAACAGGTCCATCATCAATAGGATGGCAACGAACACGAGCAGCTCGACGGCGTGCCCGCCGGTGAGCGCCGCCCCCAGCCCGCGGAGGCCGTGGGCGAACCCGCCGGCCGTAGCGCCCACGCCGCCCGGCACCGCGAACGGAAAGCGCCACTGCGTTTCGCCGAGGTACAGCGCGAACCCGGTCGCCACGAGAATGCCGAGGAGGATCGCGCCGCGGACGCGGAACGCCAGCAGCGCGAGCGTCACGGCGAGCCCGATGAGCGCCACCCACGCGGCCGGGTTGTCGTAGAAGCCGCCCAGGGCGCCCGCGCCCATGCCGGCCGCGAGGTTCGAGTTGTCCACGCCCACCCGCGCGATGAGCAGACCGATGCCGGCCGCGATGCCGCTCTTGAGAGCGTCCGGGATGGCGCTGAGCACGTTCGCCCGAAAGCCGGTGAACGACAGCAACAGAAAGATCGCCCCCGCGATCGCCGTGATCGCCAGGGCGAACTGCCAGCCCTCGTAGCCGGCGAACCAGCTGCCCATCGCCGCCGCGAACGCGACGAAGACGAAGTTCTCTCCCATGCCCGGCGCGAGGGCGATGGGGTAGTTGGCGAGCACGCCCATGAGGACGCACGCGGCCGCCGACGAGATGCACAGGGCCATCAGCACGCCGCCGTCAGGCATGCCCGCGCCCTTGCTGCCGAGCAGCCCCACCTGCACGAACAGGATGTAGCTCAGGGCCATGAAGGTGGTGATGCCGCCGAGGACCTCCCGCCCGACGGTGCTTCCGCGTGCTTTGATCTCGAACATGGCGTTCTCCCGTGGCTGCGGCCGGGACGCGGCTTCTGACTTGCCGGGGCGATTGTTGCCCGCTCCCGACGGACTGTCAAGCGCTGAGAGCGCCCGGGCGGAGAGGAACGGGATTGCCGGGATTGAGGGATTGCAGGGACGGCACGAAGAGGGCTCTGCACGTGGTCGTCCGTGGAATCCGGGAATCCGGGAATCCTGCTCTGCGGTTTCGCGGGCGCGTCCGGTGTTGCCCGGCGCCGTCGGACGATACAATGCACAGGCAGTTGGCAGGCTAGTGCTCTGTCGCGGCTAATACGATGAACACTTCATGGCCTCTTTGCCGATGGGATCAACAGAACCCAGGCAAGGAGGCCTGCCATGAAGAAGAAGTATATCGTGACCTTGACGCAAGAGGAACGCCAGATGTTGCGAGCGATGGTCTCTCGCGGGAGGGCTGCCGCGCGCAAGCTGGTGCACGCCAGGATTCTCCTGAAGGCCGATGCCGCACCGGCCGGTCCCGGCTGGGACGATGCCCGAATCGCCGAGGGGCTCGATGTGGGGCGGGCTACGGTCGAACGCGTGCGGAAGCTGTTTGTGGAAGAAGGGCTGACGGCGGCCTTGGAGCGCCGCAAGCCGCGTCGCCAGTACGCCCGCGCACTGGACGGAGACGCCGAAGCCCACTTGATTGCTCTGGCGTGCCAAGAGCCGCCCGCAGGCCGAAGTCGCTGGACGTTGCGGCTGCTGGCGGATCACATGGTCCGCTTGGAGTACGTGGATGCGGTCTCCAAAGACACGGTCTCCCGCGTGCTCAAAAAAACGAACTTAAGCCTTGGCTGAGCAAGCAATGGTGCATTCCGCCCAAGGCCAACGCCGAGTTCGTCTGGAAGATGGAAGACGTGCTGGAGGTGTACAAGCGGCCGTATGATCCCGCGCGGCCCATGGTATGCCTGGACGAGACCAGCAAGCAGTTGGTCGGAGAAGTGGCCCCGCCCGTGCTCGCCGCTTGCGGCGATGTGGCGCGGTATGATTATGAATACGTCCGCCACGGTGTGGCCAACCTGTTCATGATCTCGGAGCCGCTGGCGGGCAAGCGCGCCGTGGAAGTCACGGATCGCCGAACGAAGAAGGACTATGCCGAGTGCCTGCGGAAGATCTCCGACGAGATGTACCCGGAGGCGGAGATCATCGTGCTGGTGCAAGACAACCTGAACACGCATTCGCCGGCTTCATTGTACGAAGCCTTCGATCCGGCGGAGGCCAAGCGGCTGGCGGATCGGTTCGAAGTGCATTACACGCCCAAGCACGGCAGTTGGCTGGACATGGCGGAGATCGAACTGGGCATCCTGGCCCGTCAGTGTCTGTCGCGACGGATCGACAACATCGAGGACCTGCGACGCGAAACCCAAGCCTGGGAAGCCATGCGGAACGACGCCGCCACGAAGGTGAACTGGCAGTTCACGACGAAAGATGCTCGGATAAAGCTGAGGAAGCTCTATCCGTCAATTGAGTAGCGACAAGACACTAGAATGTTCCGGAGGCTGAGATGGGTGCATTGCCAGGCAAGATCATACCGTTTTCGCTCGTGGTGGCCGGGGCGGTCGCCCTGGGTCTAAGTCCCTATCTGGCCTCGCAGCCGCCCGGGCGGGAGAACAACGCCATGCCGACGACTCGACCCGACGGCGGCAAGACCATGCGGCCGCTGACCGATCACGAGAAGCAGATCATCGAGCACAAGGGCACGGAACGCCCCTACACGGGCGCGTACTGGAACCACTTCGAGGCCGGCACGTACGTCTGCCGCCGGTGCGGGGCGGCGCTGTATCGCTCGACGGACAAATTCGAGTCGCACTGCGGCTGGCCGAGCTTCGATGACGAGATCGAAGGCGCCGTGACCCGCCGACCCGACGCCGACGGCATGCGGACGGAGATCCTGTGCGCCGCGTGCGGCGGGCACCTCGGCCACGTGTTCACGGACGAGGGCTTCACGGCGAAGAACACGCGGCATTGCGTCAACTCGGCGTCGATGGTGTTCGTGCCGGCCGGCGAGCAGAAACCGACTGCCCAGCCGAGCACGCAGCCCGCCACGCGGCCGGCGCGAGAGGAAGCCATCTTCGCCGGCGGATGCTTCTGGGGCGTCGAGCACCTGCTCGCCGAGATGCCGGGTGTCCGCAGCGTGACGTCGGGTTACACGGGCGGGCACGTTGAGGATCCCACGTACAAGCAAGTCTGCACCGGCCGCACCGGGCACGCCGAGGCCGTCCGCGTGATCTATGATCCGTCGAAGGTTTCGTACGAGGACCTCGCGCGGCGGTTCTTCGAGATCCACGACCCGACGCAGAAGAACCGTCAGGGCCCGGACGTGGGGACGCAATACCGCTCGGCCGTGTTCTTTCGCAACGGAGAGCAGAAGAAGACCGCCGAGAAGCTTATCGCCAAGCTGAAGGCCCGCGGCTACGACGTGGCGACGGAGGTCACGGAGGCGTCGAGATTCTACCCGGCCGAGGACTACCACCAGGAGTACCTCCGGAAGCATCCCGGCCATCCCTCGTGCCACCGCCCGGTCGACCGTTTCGGCCGTGGCCTGCCGTAGGCACTTGCGGCCGAAGCTTTGACCACGGGGTGCCACCCACAAGCTTTCCTCCCGACGAAGCCGGAAAATGCTTGTGGGTGCCACGCGCGGAACTTCGACACTATGCGGGGGGCGCGGGGTTGCACTTTCGGGCCGGCACGAGGCCGGCCTTCGCGGGCAATCATCGGTAAGGAGCCTCGACATGCGTACCTCCTCCCTGACAATCTGGGCGTCGCTGCTGATCCTGGCCGTCTCCGCCGTGCTGGCCGAGGCGCCGCCGACGAACGCCGACGCGCCTGCTGACGCGGAGGTCGCCCGCTCGGCCCAACCGCCGGAACCGCCCAGCGTGGGCAGATTCGACCGCAACAAGGTCTATACAAGCTACTGGCGCCGCACGCAGCACGCGGAGTCGATCCGCCGGTTCAACGAAGACTTCCGAGCCTTGCGCGGCGCGGAGGAACCCGAGCAGATGACGCTTCGCCGCATCCGCATCCAACGGGCCGGCCGCCGACTGGAAGCCCAATTCGAGACCGACTTGCGGCAGGCGATGGGGACCGTCGCCGTCCGCCACGGCACGTTCGTCGTCGTCCGCGGCCAGCCCTATTACCAGGCCCAGGGCGTCAAGACCGTCGATCTAACCGAGGCACTGACGGCCGAGCTCTCCGTCGCGCCGGCTGAACCCGGCACGCCCGAATAGCGAACAGGGCGCCGCCCGCAAGCGACGGGGTGGCACCCACAAACGGCGGACCGCTTGTGAGGGTTTCCCGGAAGACATCGACCTCCCGGGGCGGGATCCCCCCGTGCAGTCATTGCCCCGGAGGGAGCCCGCGCCTATAATGCGTCCGCTTTGACCTCGGGCGGAGCGGCGGGCATGCTTCGATTCGACGTATACAGCGATGGGAAACCGGCGGGCGACGTGGACCTCGCCGGCGCCTATCTGTTCGGACAGGACTTGATTCCCGTCCGCGCCGACCTCGTCGGCGACGGGGCACAGATCACCTGCATCAAGTACATCCCCGGCGCGTGCGGGCTGGCGCTGCTGTGGAACGCGGGAGCGGCCGGCACGTTTCTCCTGCCGACCCCCCGCTTACCGGACCGGGGCCGGCCGTACAATCTGAACGTTGAACTCGCCCGGGCCCAGGTCATGCGCCTGCTCCAGAAGCGCGAGGACTGGGGCCTGTTCGATTACGCCGACGCCGAGAAACTCAACCGGCAGTTCGACGAGATTCGCAGGTCGTTCGTCGCGTCGCTGAAGGCCGGCGACCCCGCCGAGAGCGCCGCCCGGGCCGACAAGACGCTGGAAAAGGCCCTGACGCTCGGGGAGAAGATCGCGCTGTTCCACGCGGATGTGTTTCTGGGACGACGGAAGACGCCGGCCCCGACGGCGACCCGAACGGCATTTGGTTGCCGGGTGGATCTGTTCGCGGCCGGCGAGGGCTACTACGGCCAACTGCAGCAGGGGTTCGACTTCGTCAGCGTCCCGACGCCCTGGAAGCACACGGAGCCGAAGGAACAACAGTACCGGTACGCGCAAATCGACGGGTGGGTGAACTGGGCGGCCCGGGCGCGCAAGCCGATCCACGCCGGCCCGCTGATCAGCTTCGAGGAGACAGAAGCCCCGGAGTGGCTCTATATCTGGGAACACGATTACGAGACGGTCCGCGACCTGATCTACGAACACCTTCAGCGAATCGTGCGGCGGTACCAGCGTCAAGTGGCCGTGTGGAACGTGGTGTCGGGTATCCACGCGCACAACACGTTCAACCTGAGCTTCGAGCAGTTGATGGAGCTGACACGAATGAGCTGCCTGCTGGTCAAGAAGCTCGCCCCGCACAGCCAGGTCCTCATCGAGTTGGTCATGCCCTGGGGCGAGTACTACGCGCACAACCAGCGGACGATCCCGCCGATGCTATACGCCGACATGGCTTCGCAGAGCGGGGTGAAGTTCGACGCTTTCGGTGTGCGGATGATGATGGGGGCGCCCGTGGACGGGCATTTCGTCCGCGACCTGCTGCAGGTCAGTTCCCTGCTCGACGAGTTCGTCGGCCTCAGCAAGTCCGTGCACGTCACGAGTTGCCAGGTTCCCAGCGACGTCAGCCCCGACGCCTGGGACGCGTGGGGCGGCAAGCGCCCCGCCGACAAAGCCGGGAAGTGGCACACGCCCTGGTCGCCCCGCCTTCAGGCCGAATGGCTCCAGGCGTTCTATCGCATCGGCATCTCCAAGCCCTTCGTCGAGTCAATCTGCTGGCGCGACCTGGCCGACTACGAAGGGCACTACCTTCCGCACGGGGGCCTGTGCCGGAACGACCTGACGCCCAAGCTCGCCAGCAAGGAGCTGCGGAATTTCCGGGCGCGGCTGGCCAGCAACACCGGGACCCCGCCCCCGCGCCCTGTCGGCGAGGCCAAGAGCGAAGCGTGATCGCGTCGAAGAGCCGTCGAACCGATCTGCGGCTGCGCCGCCACAGCCAGGCGGCGGCCCTCGTGCTCTGCGCGGTCGCTGGAGCGGCGCTGTCCTGGCGGGCCTCGGATCGCCGGGCGTGGGCCGGGCATGCCGGCCCCGTGGACCGGGCGAAGGTCGCGGCCGTGAGGGAACGCATCGACCCCAACTCAGCGCCCGCCGGTTCGCTGCGACGCTTGCCGGGCATCGGGCCGAAGCTCGCGGAGGCCATAGTCGAGACGCGCAACCGCGCGGCAGCGGAGGGCCGCCCGACACCGTTCCGCACCGCGGCCGACCTGGACGACCGGGTGCCCGGCATCGGACCAGTCACGGCCGCCCGGATCCTGCCCTATCTCGACCTGCCGGGCGAATCCGCCGCCGCCCCCTGAATGCGACGAGACCCGCCCCGACGGGGGTCGGCGCGGGTCTCGGGTGACGTTTGGCTTGTCCGGCGGGACCGGGGGCTACTTGGTCAGGACGGCGTCCTTGGCGGCCTTGGCGATGCGGAATTTCAGCACGGTCTTGGCCGGGATGTGGATCGGCTCGCCGGTGGCGGGGTTGCGCCCCATGCGGGCCTTGCGGTGCACAAGCACGAGCTTGCCCAGCCCGGGAATCGTGAAGCCGGCCGGCGCCTGCTCGTAGGCCAACGCCACGACCTTCTCCATGACTTCGGCGATCTTCTTCTTCGGCAGATCGCACCGCTCCGCCAGCGTCTTCAGCATCTGCGTCTTCGTCATCTTCTCAGCCATGTTCTGCGCTCCTTCTCATTCAGGAAGACCTATACGAGGACCTCGCCGGGCAGCACTTCCGGGCGCGCCGCCGCGAAACTTCCTTGTTCGTCAGCGGACCCGGAAGCAGTGCCTGCCGGCGTCCTTCCCGGGCCACAAGACCCGCGAAGCCTCCCTGCCGTCCAGCAGGGCCGAGGGAATGTTCCCGTCGCGCAGAACGCCGGTCAAGCAAAATGGCAAAAAAACCTAGGGAAGTCGGACGAAACGCGCGGAGCGCCGAAGCCGCCCCAAGCCGCGCCGCAAAGGCCTCGCACCGTGAGAGCGGCGCGGGCGTCTGTCCCGGCGGATACGGCGCCTCTGGCGCGGCCGGGAAACGGCGAGCGACTCGCGCGGGTCGGGAGCGCCTGGGGCGAGGGCGCGATTGCCGGCCGCGTGATCCGTCCCGGCGCGCCGGGATCCGCGGGCGTCTGCTGCGATGGATCCTCCCGCCGAACGCGGCAGCGCGGTATAGTGAGCACGATACGTGGAGAGGTGCCGGAGTGGCCGATCGGGCGGCATTGGAAATGCCGTGTGCCCTTTTGGGTACCGCGGGTTCGAATCCCGCCCTCTCCGTAACAACGGCCTCCGGAGCGCCAGCTTCGGGGGCCGGTGTTATAGAGCCGTCTGAGAACCCGCCCGGCCAAGGCACTGCCATCTCCGCCCTCATCCCCTGAATCCCGGCCTTCCTCCTGTGTTTGCGGCGCCGCGCCCGGCGCTCACGCGGCCGTGGCGGCTGCGGCGCGAAGCCCTGTCACCTCCCGGCGAAGGTCCAGAATCCGTTGCGCCACCCGCAGGCGGATCTTCAGATCCACCGGGTCGAACGGCTTGATGAGGTAGTCATCGGCCCCGGCAACGAGCACACGGATAATCTCCT
>Ga0272442_10002015_pt1 | contig 29985 bp, 26 predicted proteins | sample SSMForm2O_FD_200262 | JGI IMG/M metagenome (GOLD analysis project Ga0272442, IMG submission 200262) | Marine sediment archaeal communities from Little Sippewissett salt marsh, Falmouth, MA, United States - SSM-Form-2O | ecosystem: Environmental > Aquatic > Marine > Wetlands > Sediment ...
CGGCGACGTACTCGAGCCAGACCATCGGCTCGGCATAGGTGTAAGCGATGCCTTTGGAGGATTCCCTCTCCGCAAGCAGGACGGCCGACTCCGGAGGCAGATCTCGGCATGGCACGCTGTCCGATTGTGATATTCGCCAGTTCTGGCAGAAGGCGCAAGCCAGCGAGCAGCCGTAGTTGCCCAAGCTGAGTATGTCGCGGCCGGGGTGGAAGTGGTACAGCGGCTTCTTCTCGATGGGATCCATCGCCGTGGACGTGACGGAGGCGTAGCTGCGCGCGATGAGCCTGCCGTCCAGGTTGAAACGCCCTCGACAGAACCCGTTTCTGCCGGGCGGTATCACACATCCCCGCGGGCAGAGCAAGCAGTGCACCCTGTTGTTCTCGACCGATTCCCAGTACCTTGCCTCATGCATAGGAAACCGCACCTCCGTCCGGCAGTATACACCCGCATTAGGCGAAACCGGAGGGCGAATGGACGTCAGTCGATCTGAATGCCGCGGACCTTAACTGACGGGATGAACGCCCGGGCGGCGTCCCGGATTGCGCGGACATGATCGATCGAGTACGGCGTCAGCTCCCGACATGAAACGTCCATGGAATTGTCGGGAACGAACTGCTGCAGGGCGTAGGTTGCCCCCTCGCCCAGCCTGGCCGCGATGGAGTGGACGTCGTCGGCCGTGACGAGCTGCGGCACCAGCGTGGTCCTAAACTCGACCTCGATGCCCGATCCCAGGAGGAGGTCTATGGACTCCTCGACGGCGGACAGGTCGACCTCGATGCCGGCGGCCTTGGAGTACCTCGCTGGACGCAGAGCCGTCTTGACGTCCATCGCCGCCGAGTCCAGAAGTCTCGCTTCGAGGAGCTCGCGCAAGACGTCCGGCCGGGAACCGTTGGTTCCCACCCTGGTTTGCAGGCCCAGGGCGTGGAGCTTTTCCAGAAGCCGCCCCAACGATAGATCCAGCGTGGGCTCTCCACCCGAGACAACGACCCCGTCGAGCCAGCCGCTCTGCTGGACGAGCACGGGTCGAATGTCCTCGAAAGAGAGCAAGGGAAGAGATGGATCGCAGTGGACCAGATCCGGTACGTGACAGAAGGGACAGCGGAAGTTGCAGCCGCCGACGAACACGACGGCCGCGATGCGGCCGTCCCACTCGAGCAGGGAAGTCTCGAGAAAACCCCTGATGGCTGTCAAGAGGCCATCACATCCCCTCTGATTCTGCACCCCTCAGGACGTGACTCCATCTGCCTCTGTCTGTGGACCCTGACTTTCGGCAGCAGCCGGTCGGTGCCGACGCAGACGATCAATCCCCGACGAGGTACCGGCGGAAATGCCGAGATTGTGGGACCTCGCCTTCCCAACGGACCAGCTCGTCTTCGCCGTCGAAGATCAAGGTGGTGGGAACGGCGCCTACATCGTGCATCGCGCTCTCGGCCAGGCCGTCAACCGTTTCCATGTCGTAGAAGATGATGTCTATGTCGTCCACTTCCCAGCGCCGGGAGAACACCTCGAACTTGTCACGGGCGGCCTTACATGCGTCGCAGTCCTGTCGGCCGAATATCATAACTTGCATTGAGCGGGGGGTACCTCAGGTGGTCTCGAAAACCGCGTAGTCCCCGCGACGCCGATCGTCCAGCTCGCCGAGCTTGCTGCTGTTCCAGTTGGTCATCCTGCTGAAGTAACCGACTATCCTGGTAATGCCGTATACGTCCTCGCTGCCGCAGTCCGGGCAGGAGGCGGACAGGCCCCTGTTGCTGCGGTGACAGACGTTGCAGATGGTGAACTCCGGCGAGATGGTCACCTGCGCCGCCTGAGTCCTCTCCCAGCATTTGCGCACGAACGACATGATGCTTCCAGGAGGCGGCTGCTGCTCGCCGACAAAGGCGTGGATGATGGCGCCGGACTCGATGAGCGGGTGGAACTTCGCCTGCAGTTGAACCCGTCTGACGAGAGAGATGGGCGCGTCGGGCTTGAAGTGCACGCTGTTGGTGTAGTAATACGTGTCGACCTCGACATCCCCCTTCACGACTTCCTTCGCCTCGGGATAAGTGGCCAAGTCTATCTTGGCCAGGCGGCGCGTGGCACTTTCGGCCGGGGATTCCTCCAGCGCGACGTGCACCCCATGCTGCCGGGAGAGCTTCCGGACCTTGAGGTTCATGAAGGAGACTATGCGAAGCCCGAGCTTGTAGGCCTCGGGGTCGTGAAGCTCCTTGCCTATCAGGTGCTGCACGCATTCGTTCAGCCCGATGATGCCGATGATGTACGTCGCCTTCTCCAGGTCGACGTAGGCACGGCCGTCCAGGGCCGTCTTCCCTATCTGCCACAGCGGCATCTCGGGGGAGCTCATGAGCTTCCCGATGAATTCCTTCTTGTCGAGATGCGCCTGCATGGCGATGTCCATGGCGCGGTCTATCTCGTCCAGGACGCCTTCCGTGTTGCGCACCCCCGCCCGGTAGGCGGCCTGGGGCAGATTGACCGTGACGTTCTGGAAGCCGCAGAACCGCATCGACTCGGGATGCTTCACCATATAGTTGTCGCGTATCTGCGTGCGCAGACGACAGCAGGCGGCGAGGGTGACCTCGTCGCGGTCGAATACGAAATAGGGCGATCCGTTCCGGCCGGCGATCCGGCAGGCATGCTCCAGAAGCTCGAGCTGCGCAGGATCGTCGAAGGAGTCTTGGTTCACGTGCAAATCGCACTTGGGGAAGGCGAACACGTGACCGTAGCTGTCACCCTCTCCCCATACATCGAGCATGGCCTTGGCGAACCGCTGGGCCGTGCCCTCATAGTCGGCGTACGTGAGACCGGTGTACTTGCCGCCGGGACCTATGGCCGGAACGTCCCGCAGGTAGGAGGGGACGCCTAGATGTACGTTGAAGTCCAGGAAAAGCGTCTGGCCGCCGCGCGAGAAGGCATTCTGCGAACCGCTGAAGATCAGGTACTGCGCCTCCTGATGCAACTGCTCGTCATCCATGCCTTCGAGGTATGGGGCGTAGAAGATGTTGACGTACCCGACGCCGAGCGCGCCGGCGTAATAGGCCTGAAGTGACGCGAGGAAGGTGTTCAGATGGCCCGTGAGCGTGCGGGCGTGTTTGGCCGGCGCCGACGACGTGTCAAGATTGGACAGGCTCAGCCCGTACTTCTTTATGTACTCCAGGCTGTGTGACGAGCAGTAGACGCGCGGGTAGCCCAGGTCGTGTATGTGGATCATCCCGCTGAGGTGAGCGTTGGCCGCCTGGGAAGAGAACACGCGCTGGAGCATGTACTGCTTGATCGTGTTCTCCGCTATGGCGAGGTTTATCGCCTCGGGGTTGTTGGCGGTGATGTTGCTGTTCTCGTTGGACTTGCTGAAGATGAGCTGATCGAGGTCGTACGTCGGCATGCCCAGAACCTGCTGGCGAGCCAGTTTGGTCGTGTGGCCGCGGGCGAGCAGCTCGTTGTCGACCAACTCGCGCACCAACCCCGTCGAGACCTGGCGCAATCCGGATGCGAATATCTTGGCCTCCACCGAGGAGGCAATCACTCTGGCCACGCCCTCGGGAACATCCGCCTCGCGCACGAGAGCGGCGGCTATCTTCGACTTGTCCCAAGGAAGAATACGATCGGTCTGGGCTGATGCGACCATCAGCGCCAGGTCTGTGGAAGAGCTGCGCCCGCGCGCCGGCTTGATAACCTTGAGCATCTCGCGCAGATTCGCGCGGTCATCGCGATAGAGTATGTAAGCCTTGGCCGTGCGCGCGTGCCCGTTCTCTATCAGAACCTTCTCGACTGCGTCCTGAATCTCCTCAATGTCCGGAGTCGTGTCCGCTCCGTGCTTGCTCTGAACATACAGGCGGACAACCTTCGCCAACTCCTCGGCGCGCATCCGATCGTGGCCGCCTACGGCCTGCGCCGCTTTGAAGATTGCGTCCGCGATCTTGCTCTGATCGAACGCGACGATGCGTCCGTCTCGTTTGCGGACGGAGCCGATATCCGCCCTCTCGACTTCTTCGGCCCTGCCTGTCTGCCTGATTGCAGTCCCGCCGGTCACAGTGGTCTCCTTGCGCGGAAAGCGGAGTGAAACCGGACCGGATCCGCCTTAGGCGAATCCCGCGACGGAGCAGAGGCCGCCCCTGTCCAAAGTATGGAATCGCGACTGCGCGTCCCTTTCGGAAAGAGCAGCTCGTCGTGAAGAGACCGACCATATCAAGCCGCCGCCGGTCTCAGGAAGGCGACTACTTCAGCAGCCCCTTAAGCTCCTGCATGAAATCCGTTATGTCCTTGAACTGTCTGTACACAGAGGCGAATCGGACGTAAGCCACCTCGTCGGTGTCATGAAGGCGCTGCATCACCATCTCACCGATCTCGGTCGACTTTACCTCCTTCTCCCACTTGTTGTGCAACTCCGCTTCGACGGAATCCACCATCCGCTCGATGTCCTCGCCGGACACCGGACGCTTCTCGCAAGCCTTCAGGATTCCGGTCAGGATCTTGTTGCGGTCGAAGGCCTCGCGGCTGCCGTCACGCTTGACGACCATCAGGACGCTGCCTTCGATTTTCTCGTAGGTGGTGAAGCGTCGCCCGCAGTCTATGCACTCGCGACGCCGACGTATGGCACTGCCGTCCCGCGTGCTGCGCGAGTCGACAACCTTGTCATCCGTGGAGCCGCAGTAGGGGCACCGCATAGCCGGCAATCCCCCTCATTAAGTACTACTACAAAGGAAAGCCCTAAGCAGACATCGCGAGGGCAAGATATCGCCCGTTCACCCTCTGCCGCAAGGCCCAAGGTAAACCGCAACTTTCCAGCAAAGCGAGTGTAACGTACTAGATATAGGGGCGTCAAGACGAAAACCGCACGGGGCTTCCCAGCCCGCGTCTGGTATGCAGTTGGAGTGAGTCATGGGTTCACGTTCTAATCAGACGGCCAGGGATTATTCGCCGCAATGCAACCGGGTACCGCTATAGTGAAGCGCCGGCCCGGTCGCCTGCGCCGCGGACGGCACGGCTACGACGCGAGTCGCAGCAGCCTGCTGTGCCTCTCAGGACCGAGCCCGCCCGCCTCCAGCGGAGGGGGGATGAGCCGCCCGGTGGGGGTGTTGACTTGAGCCTTACCCGTGCTATGCTTGCCAGACGCGCGGGCAAACCAGCGCATGGGAGAACGCATCATGCCTGCCTGGCACCATGTCGACATAGACTCGGTACCTGAGATGAAGGTCACGCCGCCGGGGCCGAGATCCGTGGAATACCACGAGCGCGCGAGTAGATACATGAAGGGATACTCGTCCCAGGTGCGCCTGTTCCCCGTGGTCTTTGAGTCCGGCCACGGTGTGACTCTGACCGATGTCGACGGCAACAGGTATATAGACTTCTCGTCCGGTATCTACGTCACCTCCCTCGGCCATTGTCACCCCAAGGTTGTCGAGGTCGTTCAGAAGGCGGCCGCGCAACTGATGAACTGCCACGACTTCACCACGCCAATCAAGATGCGCCTGCTGGAGAAGCTGGCTGAAGTGTCGATGGGCGATCTCAACGGCGTGCAGTTGTACTCCAACGGGACCGCGGCGGTCGAAGCCGGCCTCAGGGTGATGCGGGCGGCCACCGGGAACATGGAGTTCATCGGCTTCCACCGCGACTTCCACGGGAAGACCCTGGGGGCCGTGTCACTGGCACGGATGGACGGCACAAAAGGGGAGAGAGCGGCGGGGTTCTTCATGGTGCCACGGGGGAACTGCTACCGCTGCTCGTTCAAGCTCCGCTTCCCCGATTGCGGCCTGCATTGCGTCGACTACATCCGCGAGGTGATGCTCGAACAGACAACCGGAAGAGTGTGCGGCGTCGTCATCGAACCCGTGCAGGGATGGGGCGGATCGGTCATACCTCCGCCCGGATACATGCAGAAGCTGCGGCAGCTCTGTGACGAGTGCGGCTGGCTGCTATTCGCCGATGAGGTGCTCACCTGCATGGCGAGGACCGGCCGCATGTTCGCCATGGAGCACTGGGACGTGGTGCCGGACGTCATGACGCTGGGCAAGTCCTTCGGCAACGGTTTTCCCGTGACCGCGGTGCTCGTCTCCGACAAGTACAAGGACAGCGTGGAGAGGATAAGCGCGTCTACGTCATACGGCGGCAATCCGATGGCGTGCGCGGCAGCACTGGCTTCCATAGAGGTCATCGAGGAAGAGGGGCTCTGCGAGAAATCACAGAAGCTGGGGGATTTCTGCCTGGCGCGCCTGCGGGAGATGCAGTCGGTTCATCCCATCATCGGCGAGGTCCGAGGACTCGGGTGCCTGCTGGGGGTCGAGCTGGTGAAGGACAGGGAGACCAGGGAACCATTCGACGAAGCGGGCAAGCTCGTCTACCAGAAGGCGTTCGCCAAAGGCTTGGCGTGGATTCCGGCCGGGCACATACTGCGCATGTCCCCGCCTCTGATTATGGAGGAGCCCGTCGCGGCCAAGGCGCTGGACATCATAGACGAAGCCATCACCGAAACTGAGAGGGAACTGGGAGTGGGAACTTGGCAATAGCGCGCCTCGGCGTGGGGTGCGTCGGCTACGGCTTCATCGGCAAGGTGCATACCTACGCCTACAAAAACCTCCCCTTTTATTACGATCCGACGCCCGCGCGAGTCGAGCTCGTGGGCGTCTGCACGGCTCACGAGGACACCGCGGAGGCCGGGCTCAGCGACGGCTACCAGTTCGCCACGACCGACTTCACCGAGCTGCTCGGCCGCAGCGACATCGACATAATCAACGTATGCACGCCCAACTACGTGCACAAGGACCAAGTAATCGCCGCCGCCAAGGCCGGCAAGCACGTGTACTGCGACAAACCGCTGGCGCTCGACCTCGCCGAGGCCAGGGAGATCCAATCCGCCGTCCGCGCCGCCGGCGTCACGGCCGGCATGACTTTCCAGTACCGCCACGTGCCAGCCATCCTCAGGGCCCGCCAGCTCATGGACGAGGGCGCAATCGGCGAACCGTTCAGCGTCCGCGCCGCGTACCTGCACGCGGGTTACATAGACAGCGCGCGGCCCATGTCCTGGCGGATGCGGCGCGAGACGGCCGGCGCCGGCGCTCTGTTCGACCTTGGTTCACACGTCCTTGACCTCGTCCGGTTCCTCTGCGGCGAGTTCGCCTCCGTCTCGGCCGAGTTTGAAACGTTCACCAAGCGCAGGCCCATCCCAGGCGGCGACGAGATGGGAGATGTCGACGTGGATGACCTGGCCCTGTTGCAGGTCCGAATGCGGAGCGGCATGATCGGCACCTGTGAGGCGTCAAGAGTGGCCACCGGCACCAACGACGAGCTGAGGATTGAGATCCACGGCCGCGACGGCGCCCTGCTCTTCAACCTCCAGGACCCGAACTGGCTGTGGGTGTTCGACAACACGGAGGATGGAGGGACTTACGGGGGCCGGCGGGGCTTCAAACGGATAGAGTCGGTCATGCGATACCCGAGTCCGGCGAAACTGCCCGGGCCGAAGTTCAGCCCCGGCTGGTTCCGCTTCCACGTGGCCTGCGCGGAGGCATTCGTCGAAAGCGTCATCGCAGGCAGGGACGCCATGCCCTCGATGGACGACGGCGTGGCCGTCCAGGAGGTGATGGAGGCGGCGCTGCGCTCGGCCGATACGGGCGGGCCCGTCTCCCTTCCGCTGGAGGACTGAACGTGAGCGTGCACTTCACCTCCCAAAGCTCCGCGCAGATCGGCGAGGCGGCCGAGAAGGGCGCGGTGCTCATTCTGCCCGTGGGGACCGTCGAGGAGCATGGTGCGCACCTGCCCGTCGGCACGGACGTTGTGATAGCCGAAGAGGCCGCCGCCGCCGCGTGCAAGTCCCTCCAGGGCGACCCGCCCGCCCTCGTGCTGCCCGCTTGGTGGGCCGGCTACTCAACCGCCGAGATGACGCGCTGGCCCGGTACGGTCAGGCTCGACCCCATGACGCTCCAGAACGCCCTCAAGGAGCTCTGCGAGTCACTCATCGGCATGGGTTTCGCCAAGCTCCTGATCATCAACTCGCACGGACACCACAGGGGCTTGCTGCGCGTGGTGGCTAGGCGGGTCGCCGACTCGACAAGCGTCTACATCGCAGTGACCGATGTGGCGGCCATGGCGAGGGAGGCCGTGCAAGAGAATCGCAAATCGCAGCCGGGAGGGGCCATCCACGGCGGGGAGTTCGAGACCGCACTCATGCTGCACCTGCGACCCGATGAGGTCGACATGTCCAAGGCGACGGCGGAGGACCACTTCCGATACGACTCCGATTTCCTGGGGGGCGACGGCTTCTCCGGCGGATCATCCGTCTTCTGGTCCACCTGGGGCGTCCAGCCGTCAAAGACGGGCATCTACGGTGACCCGACCGTCGCAACGGCCGAGATGGGGAGGCGCGTCTTCGAGGCAATGGTGGGAGAATACGTCGCCTTCATCAGGGAGTTCGCCAAACATGGCAACCGGTGACAAGCCTACGCTCGCCATCATCAACACGGCGATGGAGGTCTATCCCTACCACATAGCCGAGCCCGTTTTGTGCAGGGCGGTCGAGGCTCTGTCGGATGACTTCCGCGTCACCGTCTCCGACGTCTGCTTCGACATGGATTCCGCCGCCGCAGCCGGACGCCGGGCCCTCTGCGAAGGCGCCTGCGCGGCGGTGCTGTTCTTCTCAACCTGGGTGGATGCATCCGTACCCGTCGCCGCCGTGCTGGAGTTGGGCGACACGCCGCTCCTTCTGTGGGCCCTTCCCATGATCGAAGGCAATTCCACCGGCTCGCTCGTCGGGCACGCCGTCGTCAAAGGCACGCTCGAACGCATGGGCAGAGACTTCGAATGGGCGTACGGGCTGGACGAAGAGGTGGTGCCGACGATCAGGAGAGAAGCCAAGGCCGCCGCGGTCGCCCGTTCCTTGCGGGGAGCCAGGTTCGGCCTGTTCGGTTATGCCTCCATGGGGATGTACACGGCCACGGCGGATCATCTGCGCCTGCGACAGCATCTGGGCCCCGAACTCGTGCACTTCGACAGCGCCGCCATTCTCACCGGCATGAGAGAGGTCGGCGACGACGAGGCCGATGAGATCGTCGGCAGCCGGCTCGCGCGGATCAAACCGGCCGACGAGAGCCTGGCCGAACCGCTGCGCCGAGCGGCCAGGATGTACCTCGTGCTGCGGCGAATCGTCGATGAGCAGACCTTGGCCGCCGTCACCGTCAAGTGCCAACACGAGATATCCCGCACGGTCGGCTGCACGTGCATCCCCCTTGCTCTCCTGGTCGAAGACGGGCTGCCGTGCACGTGCGAAGGCGACGTCTACGGCCTGGTCACCGCCGCCGTCATGCGACGGCTGGCGGGCAGCCCCGGGTTCTTCTGCGATTTCATCAACGCCGAGGAGCAGGCCGTATGGTTCTCCTCCTGCGGGTTCATTCCTCCATCGCTGACAAAGGGTGAGCTCACCGCCGTGCGGCAGATCGAGGAGATAGGGACCGAGGGAGTGGCCCTATCGGCTTCGCCCAAGACGGGCCCGGTCACCTTCGCCCGTCTGGACGAAGGGCCCGGCGGGACCTTCCGCATGCACCTGGGCGCCGGCACCGTCGCCGAGGGATACCGCCGAAGGCACCTTACGAAGGACGGTGAGGAGCGCATGCTCTTCCCCATAATGAAGGTGGACCTGGGCTACCCCTGCACGAGCTTCCTCGACAACGTACTGGCCAATCACTACGTGATCACCTACGGTGACTGGAGCGCCGACCTCGAGAGCGTCTGCAAGGCCATGGCGTCCGCTGCGCTGAGGGACGCGCAGTAGGTGCGGGCCGTAGTAGGACTCGACCTCGGAACGACGGTCATCAAAGCCCTGGTGATGGGGGAGGACGGCCGCCTGCTCTCGCACTCCGCGCGTGAGGCCGAGCTGTCTCACCCACACCCCGGCTGGGCCGAGCAGTCATCCGAGATGTGGCTGAGGCTGGCCAGAAGCGTCACCTCCGAGGCCGTACGCAGCTGCCGCGCTGAGGTCGTCGCTCTATCCATCAGCTCCCAAGGCCTTTCGTGGGTCCCCGTCGACGAGGCGGCCAGGCCGCTGCGGGACGCCATTACCTGGCTGGACACGCGTTCCACCGCACTCGTCGAGTCCATCTCGGACCAGATGCGCGACTTGCCGTCCATCGTCGGCAAGGACCCCGCGCCGTGGCACCCTCTGCCCCAGTGGCTGTGGGTCCGCGAACACGAACCCGGGGTCGCGCGGGCCACGCGCGGGCTGCGTATGGCCATGGACCTGGTCATCGAGGACCTGACCGGCGGTGCCGTCACCGACCCGACTATGGCCGCCGGCGCCCTCCTTATGGACTTGGCGGAAGGGCAGTGGTCCGCCGAGATCTGCCGGCGCTTCGACATCGCCCTGGACATGCTGCCGGGGATTCGTCCGGCCGGCTCTGTGGCGGGGGAGGTGCCCTCGGCCAAAGCCGAGGAATGGGGCCTTCCGACGGGTTGCGCCGTCATCGTGGGTGGGCAGGATCAGAAGTGCGCCGCATACGCGGCAGGGTTGTCCCCGGGGACTGCCTGCCTCTCGCTGGGCACCTCGTCCGCGGTGACAGTTCCCGTAGAGGAGCCCCGTTGGGACCGGGCTGTCCGGGTTCCCTGCTTCCCGCAACTATGCGGGGGATGGGAACTCGAAGCCCCCTTGGCCACAACGGGGGGAGCCCTGCGCTGGCTGAGGGACCTGCTCCGTGGGGTCGACCCTTCCCTGGACTTCGCAGCCATAGAGCAGGCGGCCGCGGCTTCGCCGGTGGGCTGTAGGGGCGTCCGCTTCACCCCTCACCTGTCCGGCGCCCAGGCGCCCTGGTGGAACCCGGACGCGAGGGCCTCATGGACGGGCATGACCCTCGCCGCGGCTCTGCCGGACCTTACGCGCGCGGTGTTCGAGGGCACGGCCTGCGAGATCGCCCTGCAACTCGATGCAGTGGACCCGGCTGGGACGCGAGTGAGAGACGTCGAGGTATTCGGCGGGGGCGCACGGAGCGAACTCTGGCTTTCGATAATCGCATCCGTCTGCGGCAGGGAGCTGTCCGCCTCCGGGAACGCCGAGATGGCCGCAATCGGCGCGTGCATACTGGCCGGCATCTCGTGTGGGCTCTTCCGCGACCGCGACGACGCGCTCGGCCGGATGCATCTGCCGTCCAGGCGCGTCCTACCCAAGGATAAGGGCGCATACGAGGAGGCCGTACGTGAGTATGAAGCTGTTTCCCGTTTGCTGGCTGCTCGCTAGCCTGCTGACGGCCTCATTCGCCTACGGCGCCGCACCACCCAGCCCGCTGGAAGAGGAACGGATGACGGCCCCGGTGCTCGTGCGGATGGTCCGCGACGCTATGGAGCACGTGGAGGACTACCGCGCGTCGTGGGTCCAGGTCACGAAAGTCCCGGAACAACCGAGGCGGATAGCCATCGGGACGCTCCGCGTGAAGAAGCCCAGACAGGTCAGGTTGGACCTCGAGACGCCCCAAGCGGTCGTGTACACCGGCAACGGTGGGGTCCTCAAGCGCTACGATCCGGCCAGCGATACGATCATCATCGAGGACCTGGACAGCAGCACTGTGCCCGAGGAGGTCCGGCAACTGATGGAGTGGGAGATGCCCGACCCTGAGGTGAGGAAGGACTATTACGCGAAAGAGGTGCGCAGCGACAAACTGGCGGGAAGGCCCGTGCATGTCCTCACGGTAAGGCCCAGAGGCAAGCGCGGGGAAGTCACCAGGGAGATATGGATCGACGCCGAGACGAGGCTGCCCTGCCGCTTCGTTTTCGATGAAGGGGGAGACCTGTCCGTAACAGTAACCCTGGCCGGGGCCAAGACCAACACGGGCCTGGAGGAAAGCTACTTCCGCCTCGAACCGGGCCCCGATACCACCGTCGAGGACAGGCGCGCGCCCGCTCTGCCGGACGAAGACGCGTCTGAAACAACGGAGACCGAATAGTGGATCCTCATCGTCCGGACTCCCAACATGCACCCGCGTGACGCGGCTGCTCTGGCACTGAGGCTCCTCTGGCGCCGGCGCGTCAGCAGCTCCCTCATCATACTGGGCATCGGCATCGCCGTAGGCAGCTTCGTCTGCGTGATATCGCTCATCGAAGGCTCGCGCAGCACGATACTCGGCCACGTGGAGAAGCTGGGGGTGAACGAGTTCACCATCCACTCGCAGCGCACCGTGCGCGGACCGGAGTTCATGCTGGACGACGCCGACGTGGAGGAAGTGCGTCGGGTGTTGGAGGATTCGGGGTACGAAGCCGAAGTGGAGTGGGTCCACGTGTGGGACGTCGAGGCGGCGTTCGAGGGCGGTGTGCTCGACGTGTATTCTGTAGCAACGCACCACGGTCACTGGTATCCCGAGTCAGTCACCTACGGCCAAGCCCCCAATCGGGAACTGATGACCGGCGATGAGGCCGTATGCTTCGTCCGCGCGACCGAGGACTCGCCGGAGAGCGGTGTACCCATCGGCGCGACACTCGACCTGCTGAGGGAGGACGGGCCGGCAGCTTCGGCCGTAGTTGTGGGCATTGAGGTGCGTCGGCAGGGAGCTTCTGGCGTGGTCCTCTCCGAGGCCGCCGCTGAGGGCTTGAGCGGCCATGTGGAATGGATCAAGGTCAAAACCCGCGTGGAAGACCTCACCGCAGTCATAGGGGTGGCCGAGGATGCCCTGCTCATTCGCGCCAAATCGTTCAGCACGTTCTCCAGCACGCGAGCGGCTATGGCCAGCGCGGGGATGGTGCGCAAGCTGGGAAGTCTGTTCGTATGCGGGGCGGCCATCAGCGCCGTGGCCGGGTCCATAGCGATCATCAACGTTATGGTCACGGCCGTCAGACAGCAGGTTCGGGAAATAGCCGTGAGACAGGCCGAAGGGGCGCGCAGACTGGACATCGTATGCGTGGTCCTGCTGGAGAGCGTGCTCCAGTCCGCCGCGGGTGGCTGCCTGGGGGTACTGGCCGGCGTGGGCGGCTCCAGACTCCTCGCGGCGCTGCTGCCCGGTCCGTTCCTCAGCGCCGGCACGCCTCTGGGTCCCGCCCTCATCGGCGGATGCGCCGCGCTGGCCAGCGGCGTAGTCTTCGCCGTGTGGCCGGCCTGGCGCGCCGCTTCGGTCGATCCGGCGAAGGCGCTCCGCTACGAGTGAAGAATAGCAGCCCGCAAGGGCTTGAGGCGGCCCCCTCGGGCGAATATACTACTGGAAACCAATTCTCAATGTGCCGGATCGATGGACAAGGGGAATGCAATGCAGATCGAAGGTAGGCGCTTCCTCGTAACAGGGGGTGCCGGAAACATCGGGTCGCACGTAACCGATGAGCTGATCCGCAGGGGTGCTGTGGAAGTGGTCGTCATCGACAGCCTGGACAGGGGGCGGGAAGAGAACCTGGCATGGGCGCTCGCCAACGGGTCGGTGCGCCTGGTCGTCGATGATATCCGAAACGTCGATGTGGTCAACCGCCTGATGGAAGGCATCGACGGCGTGTTTCACCAGGCCGCCTTCCGTATAACCCAGTGCGCCGCGCAGCCGCGAGACTCCATCGAGGTGATGGTCACCGGCTCCTACAACGTCTTCCAGGCCGCCGTGGACGCAGGCGCAAAAAAGATCGTCGCGGCTTCGACGGCGTCAGTCTACGGCGAACCGTCCTACCTGCCCATGGACGAGAAACATCCCTTCAACAACGACACCCTCTACGGTGCGTGCAAGATAGCAGACGAGCAGATACTGCGCGCGCTCCATGCAATGCACGGCATAGACTACGTGGCTCTGCGATACTTCAACGTCTACGGCCCCCGTATGGATGCCTTCGGCCGCTATACCGAGGTTATGATCCGGTGGCTGGAGCGGATCCAGGCCGGCGAGCCGCCGTTGATATTCGGGGACGGCACCGACGCCATGGACTTCGTGTACGTGGGAGACATCGCGCGGGCCAACATACTGGCCATGGAGAGCGACGTAACCGACGAGGCCATCAACGTCGCCACCGGGGAGATGACATCCCTCAGCGAGCTCTGCGAGATCATGCTCCGCATGGCCGAATGCAACCTCAAGCCGGAATTCAGGCCGAAGCGCAAGATCAACCCGGTGAGCACGCGAAAGGCGGGCACGAAGAAGGCCGCCGAGCTACTGGGATTTGAACCCACGGTGTCCCTTCCCGAAGGACTCAAACTGCTCCACGATTGGTACCAGACTCTGCCCATAGCGGACAAGGACGCCGTAGGCTGACATGAACCCGCGGGCAGGCCTCGGTCTGCGCCCACCTGGGAGCCCGGACCACCATGGCAAGACTTGACCTGGGATGCGGGCTGCGAAAGCGGGAGGGGTACGTCGGCGTGGACTGCCGAGCCCTGGCCGGCGTGGACGTCGTCGCGGACCTGGAATGCCCGCTTCCCTTCCAGGACTCGTCCGTGGAAGCGATCTACTCCAACCATACCCTGGAGCACGTCGCCGACCTGCTGGGGCTGATGGAGGAGGTCCACCGGGTGTGCAGACCGGGCGCCCTCGTCCGCGTCCAGGTGCCATACTACACGTCCGAGGGCGCCACGAAGGATCCCACGCACGTCCGGGCCTTCTCGGAGGGAACCTTCGAGTACTTCACCGGCAGAAAGGAGACCGGATCGGACTACGGCATCTCCTGTAGGTTCGAGATCGAGTCGGTCAAGTATATCTACAGGGGGATCTTCCGCTATTTCCCTTGCCGCACCTGGCTGCGACGTCACCTTTGGAACACGGTCTGGTCGATGAACGTGGTCCTCCGAGTGGTCAAGGATGCCTAGGATAGTCGTCCTCGGAAACTCGGTGGCCCTCCTGGCGAGGCCCCCCAGGGACCAGCGCGGCCCGGCAACATATGCCGAGATGCTGCCGGGGCTGCTCGCCGGGAGCGGCCACGGCGTTGACGTCGTCAACGTCTCGGAACGGTACCTGATGATCGACGGCGCCCTGGAGGACCTCGAGCGTCGGGTCGTCTCTCTCTCCCCCGACCTCGTCGTCATCAACTACGGCATAGTCGAAGCGGCCCCTCGTCTGCTGCCCAGGCCGGCCTACTTCTACATCAACCGCCCCTTCTATCGGGTGAGCAGACTGAGGAGGCTCGTCTCCGGCGCCGCTGCTGCCGCGGAGCGCGTGCTCACCCCGGTAATGCTGGGAATTGCGCCGGGCTGGCGATGGCTCGCCCCGGATCTGTTCCGCCAGTGCCTCCGCACCGCCGTCGAGCAGCTCTGGAAGGAGTGCCGGTGCGCCGTCGTCGTGCTGAACATCCCGCGGCCGAGCCAGAGGGTCGAGAGCCTGCTCCCGGGCATAGGGAGAAGCGTGGACCGGTACAACCGGGTCATCAATGACATGGGCGAGATGCACAATGCCCACGTGCTCGACGTCGCCGCCATTGCGGCGGGGGATCCGCAGCGCTTGAGCCCGGATGGGGTGCATTTCTCCGTGGAAGGGCACCGCGAAGTCGCCAAGGCGATGGCTGCCGTGATCACCGAGCGGAAGCTGCTGGAGTCATAGGGTTATGGGACTGCTTCCTTCAGCCTTGGCGAAGAGGCTTGACGGGCTTCGCAACCGCTTCGTGTTGCGGACCGCGGGCCTCGGCGCACGGGGCCCGGGCTGCTACATAGGACCCCGGCTGCGGTTGGCGGGAGCCGCCCGAATGAGCCTTGGCAGCAACGTCCACATCGGCCGGGATTGCCTTCTGTCCTGCGAGGAGAAGGGCTCCAGCATACGGCTTGGGGACAACGTGGGAGTGGGCGACGGCGTGCGCGTGGAGGCGTATGGCGGGACTGTCTCTCTCCAAGACAACTCGGCTCTGCTGCCCGGGTGCATAGTCTACGGACACGGCGGCGTGTCGATAGGCCGCGACGTGTACGTGGCCGCCCGATCCATACTCGTGGCCGCCAATCACGTGTTCGACCGAACGGATATGCTCATACGCGAGCAGGGCGATAGGGCGGAGGGCATAGTCATCGAGGACGACTGCTGGCTGGGAGCCGGCGTGCGCGTGCTGGACGGTGTGACCATAGGCACGGGCAGCGTGGTGGGCGCAGGCTCCGTCGTCAGCCGGTCGATTCCGCCCTATAGCATCGCCATGGGCGTTCCCGCGCGGGTCGTCCGGTCGCGGGGGGACTGACCCACCGTGGGGGCCGCCAGAGACGTCTGGCGCAACATGCTCATCCTCGGCGGCGGGTACGTCGCCCGCACCGTACTCCGCCTTGGCGCCATATACTTCATCTCCAACTACTTCTCGAAGGCCGACTACGGGGTCTACGGCTTCGTCTTCGGTTACCTGTTCTTCTTCCAGACTCTGGCCGACCTCGGAATAACAACCTACCTGACCAGGGAGATATCGCGCGATCCATCGCGTGTGGACGAGCTCGTCGGCACGGGGCTGGCTCTAAGGGTGATGCTGGCTGCGGCGTCCATCGCGCTTGCCGCCGGCGGGCTCTTCGCCATCGGCCGTCCGCCCACCGTTCAGCTCGTCTCCCTAATCGGTTCGCTGTCGTTTCTTACGCTCATCTGCGGGACGTTCGACGCCGTTTTCCGAGCTCGCATGCGCAACGAGTACGCGACGGTGGCCGACGTGGTGGCCTCAGCCGGCTTCCTGGCCGGCTGCGTGTTCCTGGTGGCGCACAGGGGCACTCTGGCCGACCTCGCCTGGGTTGTGGTCATCTCGAGCCTGCCGCCCGGCCTGCTGAAGGCATACTTCGCCAGGCACTACGTCAGGCCGCGACTCTCCATTGGAGGACAGCTCTGGCGCAGCATGCTGGCCGTATCGCCCTTGCTGTTCCTCTCCAAGATGCTGCACGTGCTCTACTACCGCGCCGATGTCTTCATGCTGGGTCTTATGCGCGGCGACGAGGCCGTGGCTGAGTACTACGTCGCCTTCCAGCTCGTGGACCCCTTCTCCGCCATGCCCACCATATTCGTCATGACCATCTTCCCGCTCATGGCGCGGTACTACGTCCAGGGCGAGGGGAAGCTGGAGGATTCCTACAGGACGGCCATGCGGTACATGGCGCTGCTGGCCTTCCCGTTGGCAGTGGGCGCAACCCTCGCCTCGCGCAAAGCGATACTCTTCATCTTCCCGGATACGTACGCCGCGTCGTCACCCATACTCTCACTGCTGATATGGGCGCAGGCACTCGTCTTCCTGCGAATGGTTTTGGACAACGTGATCGTCGCCGCCGACAGGATAGCGCTGGGCGCGGCGATAAACGGCGCCACGCTCGTGCTGAACATAGCCCTGAACTTCGCTCTTATCCCGCGCATCGGCCCCATGGGGGCGGCGTCGGCCACACTCGCCTCCAGCCTGTTCGCCACCGGGGTGAGGTACTACTACGTGAGGCGGGACATCTGCGGTGTGGGGTGGGTTCGACTGCTCTGTCGGGCGGCACTGCCGTCGGCCGCCGTCGCAGCCGTCGTCGTGACCACCGCCAAGGCCCATATCCTCCTGACTGTGGCCGCGGCGGCCCTTGCACTGGGGGTCGTGGGTTACTGGCTGTACTTCACGCCGCGCGACCGGTCGATCATCCGTCGCGCCGTCCTCGGGAAGGAGGAAGCGTGAGAGCCGGGCTCGACTGCAGACGCGTGGCAGGTAGCGGCGGCGTTGAGCGCTATAGCCGCAACATCGTGCGCGGCCTGCTCTCGGCCGGGGCTTGGGGCGAGGCCGTCCTCTTCTCCGACGCGGCCCTCGACGACATCACAAGGAACGCAGACGTGCCTTTCCGGCAGGTCAGCCCGACGGCCGGCCTGCGAATGCTCCACCGCGGCGGGCTGTCGCTTCTCCAACGCATGCGCAGCAGACGCCTGTCGCTGATGCACTTCCTCGGAGGCGATTGCTGGTACTCCAAGGGGGCGCCCACCATCGTCACCTGCCACGGCTGCGGCTTCCTCTACTACCCGCAGTGGAGCTTCCGGGACGATGCCGGACTTGAGGCGGCTCGCGAGCATTTGCATCGGGTGGCCCGGGTCGCCGACGTCGTGATCGCGGTCTCGGAGACCTCGCGCGATGAATTGGTGCGCGACGCCGGGATCCCCCTCGAGAAGACGAGGGTCATATATCACGGGGTGGAAGACTTCTTCCGGCCCAGGCCGGCCGATGAGGTCGAACGGGCTCTGGTCCGTCTCGACATACGGCCCCCGTATGTCCTCTATGTCGGCTCCATCAACAAGGTCAAAAACCTCCCCGCTCTTCTTGAAGCCGTGGCGATTCTGCGCAAGAGGGGAGAGCGGGTGTCTCTCGTGCTTGCCGGGCGAGTCCCGCCGGGTGAGCCGTGGCGCGACCCCGGCATCGATGAGCTGGCGACCTCGCTGGGCATTGAGGATGCAGTCGTGAAGCTGGGGGTCATCGAGAGCCCCGACACGCTGGCCTGCCTCTACTCCGGCGCCGCTGTATTCGCCTTCCCATCTCACTGGGAGAGCTTCGGCCTGCCCCCTCTGGAGGCGATGAAGTGTGGTGCTCCCGTGGTGGCAAGCACGGCGGCCTGCCTGCCCGAGATCACGGGGGGGGCCGCGCTCTCCGCGGCGCCAGGCGACTGCGACGGGCTCGCCGAAGCCATCGGCCGGCTGGCTCAGCCGGGCAAAGAGCGTAACGAGATGATACAACGAGGACTCTCCAGAGCTGCGGAGTTCACCTGGGACAAGGCCGCCGCCGAGACACTCGCAGTCTACGAGGACCTCGCCTGACGGCTGTCCCGGCCCTTCGTCCTTCCCGCATAGTGGCATGGATCAACCCCCTCGGGCCGAGAGCCCGAAATCCCCGAATGCTTAGATAAAGGCGTCCGGCACTCGTGCCGATATAAACCTCTGGAGTGCTACGTGCCGCTCCCGCAAGGGACTGCGGGGTGGCGAATGCTCACAAAGAGGTCGCCTCTGGTGGGAGCTCGCGCAGGTCTGACGGGGCTTTCCCCCCCCAGCGGTGGGCCGCACAAGGAGGTCGAGGCCCATGGACGTCAACTTCAACTGTCCCACATGCAATCAGGATCTTGTTGCCGACGACCAGTACGCCGGCGGCAAGGTGGAGTGCCCCTCCTGCGGCGGCACTGCGACCATCCCCGGTTCCCCCGGACTCGGCGGAGCGTCCACCGACCCCAGCAGCTTCATCGATATGGCGCTGACCGGTGACTACCTGCCCAAGGACGAACTGACCTGGACGTCGCTCATCAAGCCGGCCTTCATGACCACCTTCGCCAACCTGGGCGTGCTGCTCGCGCCCATTATGGTCATAGGCCTCGTTCAGGGCGTCGTCGGCGCGATACCCTACGTGGGCTCCTTGGCGCAGCTCTTCATAACAGGACCGTTCGCCGTCTCGATCGCCATAATCACCCTGAAGGTCGTGCGCGGCCAGGATACGGGGATGAGCGACTTCGGCTCCGGCTTCAGCTACTTCGGCCCCGCCCTGGGCGCCTACGTGCTCATGGGCCTCGTCGGGGGCGCCATGGGCCTGGTCGCCTTCCTGCCGGTCATGCTCTTCCCGGGGTGGGTGTACGTCATGCCGTTCGCGATGATACCAATGATTGTTGTGATGATGGGCTTCTCTCTGACGTACTGGATCGTTTACGACAGGGACGCCGGACCTTGGGAAGCCATGATGGAGTCATGGAACATGCTGAAGGGCTATAAGGGCACTCTCTTCGGGATGTTCTTCCTCCTGGGTCTTGTCAACCTAGCCGGCGCCCTGTGTCTCTTCGTCGGGCTCATCTTCACCGTGCCCATCTCCTACGTTGCCATTGCCATGTTCTACGAGAAGCTCAACCGGGCTGAGCTGAAGCACGTCTCGACTGCCGCGGAGCTGGCCCTAGAGTAGTCGGCTGGGCAAAGCACCAATCCGGCGGGGGCGCATATGCGCCCCCGCCGTTCCTTCTGCCGCCGGTCCGCCGCAACTCCGCTTGGCATTTCCCAACGCGCGCAGTACAATCCCCTGGAATTCATCGACCCACGACGGAAGGAACCGGGCCGGAACTGTGGATATAGACTTCTACTGCACATCATGCGGTCAGCCGCTCGTGGCGTCTGAGGAACACATCGGGGCCACGATCGAGTGCCCTGCGTGCCGCGCGGCCACCCAGGTCCCGCCCGGCGTGGCCGGCGCGGGCGTGGGAGGACCCGGTGCCGCTCCCGGGCGCGCGGGCGGGTCGGGGGCGGTCCACTCACGGATCGCGGAGATCGCCCCGGGACCGCTCGATTGGGCGCAGCCCATCGCCCCGGCGTGGCGGATAACAATCAGCAACTTCGGGGTGCTCATCGGCCCGTTCCTCCTGTACATAGTCATACAAGGCGTGATCTCATGGCTGCCCATCGCCGGCGGGGTGGCCGGACTGCTGGTTACCGGCCCGCTGACCGCGGGCTGGACCATGCTATGCCTGAAGGTCGTGCGAGGCCAACAGGCCGGCATCAACGACCTGTTCGCCGGCTTCGCCAAGTTCGGCGTCTGCCTCGGCGCGTACCTGCTGATGGCCATACTCATCAGCCTGGGCATGCTGGCGCTAGTCATCCCCGGGATCATCATGTCGGTGGGTTGGACCCTGACTTATCTGGTCATAATGGACAGGGACAGCGGTGCGTGGGAGGGGATGGCCGCATCGTGGGACATGCTCAGCGGCTACAAGTGGAGCATGTTCGGCATGTCGTTCCTGCTGGTACTTATCAACATAGCCGGCCTTGCGTGTCTGGGGGTCGGCCTGCTCTTCACCATACCGCTGAGCACTGTGGCGACGGCGGTTTTCTACGAGAAGCTGAGAACCGGCGAGGTCTACTGAGACCCCCGCCGCTCCACCGATAAGCCAACCCAACGGACTCCCGGTTGGGGCGGCTGGGTTTGGCCCGAGATGCAGCTTTCTCATCCCCCGAGGATTGGCCGGACGCACCTTCGGAACGCTGCGCGCGGAAGCGTTGCGGCCTCCTTGGCGGTCCTCCTGGCCGCGTCGGGCGCCGTACCTGCGCGCATCGTGCCGTGCAGGACCGGCAATCTCTCCGTCGACTACCTCATGGCCAGGGTCAGAGAGGAGCCGCCGCCGCCCGAGGCGCTCCTCCAGGAGCTGGGCGAGTGTGGGGCGATGGGCTTCACCGGCGTTGAGGATTACATATCCTGGGTGGCCCTCGAACCGAGCCCCGGGCAGCCGGACTGGGCTCATTACGACCGCAATGAGAAGGCCGTCCACGAAGCGGGGCTGCGATACGGCATCTTCCCATGGATACACTTCGCACCCCAGTGGGTTTGGGAGCGGGGGGACTTCGAGCCGGCCATCTGCGCCGAGCACGGCCAGCCCACCAGCTCGCCCTCCATCTGGGCGCCCTCCACCCTCCGCACGTACGACGCGTTCTACAAAGTGCTGGGGCTGCACTTCGCCAAGAAGGTGGACTACGTCGGCGTCGCCATGCCCGCCGACTACGGCCAGGTCGGCTACCCGGCGGCCCTTGCGAACTGGGTGGTACCCGTACACCACATCCATCGGGGATATTGGTGCGGGGGCAGTTACGCCCGCGAGAGCTTCGCCGCCAGCATGCTGGCCAAGTACAGGCGGGTGGAGGTAATCAACCACATGTGGGGCGCTCAGTTCGCCACCCGAGCGGACATCGCGTTCCCCCTTGACCAGGCGAACGCGGTGTGGTGGTCGGACTTCGCAGAGTGGTACTACAACTCGATGACGAACTTCACCGTGCGCCTGGTCGAGATCGCGCGAAAGCACTTCCCCGGAGTGCCTTTGACGGTGAAGGTCGGGCACGCCTCAGAGAAGGTGAGCTTCGGATCCGACTACTCGGCCATCCCGCGGATGGCGGCAAAGCACAACTTCGACGTGTCATTCCAGACATCAGCACCTTACCTGGCGGTGAAGCGCGTCTCGTCGGCATGCCGTTTCTATGGGGTGAGAACGATCGGCGACCCGCCGGGACCCATGGACGGAAACACGTTCGTCAGGCGCCTGTTCAACGATATCTCCGCCGGGACCGACGAGTACTTGGACTTCCCGTACAACTTCCTCAACATGGGAGACCTCTACAGCGAGTACCTCCCGCTCCTCTCCGGCGAGGATCCCCTCTGTTCCGTGGCCCTGTTCTTCCCGACCAGCCAGCAGCGGCTGGCCGCTGATACCTGCGATCAGCTACCTCGGCTCCTGCAGGCGTCGGAGGTCCTGCGAGATCTGACGGACTATGATGTTCTGGACGAGAGGATGATCCTGGACGACGCGCTCGTCGGCCGGCACATGCTGCTCTGGCCTGAGGGCACTGTTGTCGACGAAGCCGTGTTTCGTCGAGTGCTCGAATGGGTGAAGTATGGGGGAGAGGTCATCACCTGGTGCAGGGGACCCATCACGAGGACCGACGGCAAGGAGCTGGCGGAGCCCGGTCGCGGCGCCGGTGAGTTTCGCTACCGCAGGGGTAGATGGATCGTCCTGGGTGGAGATCCGGGCGGAAGCGAGGACGTGTTCCAGGCGATGGGGGAGAAGGTCCACGCCATCGTGCAAGAGAGATTCCCCGACCTTCTGGAGACGCTGCCGGACAGGGAAAGGGATGGCATCCTCGCCACCACCTTCCCGGACCGAATCGTGCTCTACAACGGCACCGACTCGGCTGTCGAAAAAACGGTGTGGCCCGCCCCGGACGGGGTGGCGTTCCCCGCGGTCGTCATAACGCTGCAACCTCACAGCCTTTCGGTGTATCGCTTCTCGCGCTGAGGGTCGCGTGGGTTGGGAACCGCTGCTCCTACAACAATCCACGCGGGAGTGCGGCGGATACGTCCCGGTCGGGGCCGGTCGGAACGCTTGACTGGATCGAAGGACGTGCCGCAAGCTATGTCGCAATGGGACAGGGTCGCGGAGTGGCATAATGCGCTCGTACAGGGAGACATTCGACGTCTGCACACGGCGCAAGCGTGAAGTAGTGGACATAACAGAGACCATCAGACAGGCCTGTCGCGGCAGCGGCGTCCGGGACGGTCTGTGCCTGGTCTTCCCCCACCACACCTCCTCAGCCGTCTACGTATCCGACTCCGACAGGCACCTTACGGACGACCTGCTGGACGCCCTGGCCCGGGCCGTTCCGGAGGGTGAGGGCTATGCCCACAACCGGGTCGACCCGAAGATGAACGCGGAGGCCCATCTGATGGCCGTACTGGCCGGGCATCACATACTCCTGCCCGTGAGCGACGGGGACTTGGACCTGGGACTATACCAGACCATATACTACGCCGAGTTCGATGGGTGCCGACCCAAGGGCGTGCTGGTGAAGGTCGTGGGGGAGTAGTAGGCGTCATGCTCAGGCAACTGCGCGCGACATCCTTCGCACTCATAGAGGATGTGTGCCTGGACTTCCCAGATGGGCTGTCGGTGCTGACGGGGGAAACCGGGGCGGGCAAAACCCTCGTGCTCAGCGCGCTCTCGCTGGTTCTGGGTGAGAGGGGCAGCGCCGCGCTCATCAGGGCAGGCGAGGAGAAGGCCAAGGTCCAGGCCGTGTTCGAGGTCGCGGGCGACTCGCCCGTGTCGACCATCCTGCGCGAAGCCGGCATCGACGCCGACGACGGGAACCTCGTCATCCGACGTGAGATCACATCCGGCGGCAAGTCGCGTGCGTGGATCAACGATACGCCGAGCACCGTGGGGCTGCTGGCCGCGTTGGGCGATCACCTGGTCGATCTGCACGGCCAGCACGAGCACCAATCGCTGCTACGGCCCCAGGTGCAGAGAGACGCCCTCGACTCTTACGCCGGGGCGGAGGCGCAGCGGAGGGCCGTGGCCGAGGCGCGTAAGGCTTATGCGGCGGCGCTGTCCGAACGGGACGAGATGGCCCGACAGGTCGAGGCGGCTCGGGACAAGGCGGACCTCGTTGCTTTTCAGCTCGAGGAGATCGTCGAGGCCGACCCCAAACCGGGCGAGATGGAGGAACTCCGGGGTGAGGAGAAGAGGCTGGCCAATGCTGAGCACCTCGCCGCCGCCGCCGGAGAAGCCTACCAAACCCTCTACGACGGAGAGCGCTCCATATCGGCGGGGCTGTCCTCGCTGGCAAAGGCGCTCTCACGGCTGGCTGACCTGGATACCCGACTTGCCGCACTGACCCACAGGTTAGAGACGATGGCGGAGGAGGCGGCCGATCTGTCCGAAGAGCTTCGCAGCTACCGGGACGGCATAGACTCCGAGCCCGGCAGGCTGGAGCAGGCACAGGACCGGCTGCACCTACTGAAGAGCCTCTGTCGCAAGCACGGCGGCTCGCTCGATGCCGTGCTTGCAAGGAGGGAAGAGCTCCAGGTCCTGGCCGACAGGGCGAGCGTCGGCGGAGAGGAACTGGCCGAGCTGAACCGGCGGCTCGACCGGGAAGCCGAAGCTCTCTGCGAGGCCTGTAGGAAGCTCTCGGCCAGGCGAGAGCGATGGGCCAAGAAGCTGGCCAGGGCCGTCGAGGATGAGCTTGCCGGTCTCGGCATGGGAGAAGCCGAAGTGCGCGTAACCGTGCGCGCGGCGTCCCCCGGGAAGGCCGAGTCGGCCACACCCGAAGGCTGGGACGATGTGGAGTTCCTCGTGGCGGCCAACCCGGGCGAAGGCGAGATGCCTCTGGCCCGAGTTGCCTCCGGCGGTGAGATATCACGCGTCATGTTGGCGCTGAGGGCCGTGCTGGCTCGCAGCGCGCGGGTGCCGGTGCTGGTTTTCGACGAGATCGATGCCAACGTGGGCGGCAGGCTCGGGGACGTCGTCGCCGAGAAGCTGAAGGAGGTCGCTTCCCATCATCAGGTCATAGCAATCAGCCACCTGCCGCAGATCGCCGCGAGGGCGGACCGTCACATACAGGTGGCCAAGGAGACGGTGGGGGGCCGGACCCGCACGTCGGCCGAGCCGCTGGAGGGCCCCGAGCGCCTCGAAGAGCTTGCACGAATGCTGGGCGGGAGAAGGCCGTCGAAGGCAGCCAGGGCGCACGCGGAGCAGTTGCTGGGCACCGGCCGCTAGGGTATCCTGCCCACGGAGGGTGACGGAGGCGATAAGTGGAGGACTACACCGGTAGGCAGCTGGGCGACTACAGAGTGGCGGAGACCATCGGCGCGGGTGGGATGGGCAAGGTGTACCTCGCCGAGCAGGTCCACCTGCGCAAGCATTACGCGCTGAAGGTCCTTCCCGAAGTGCTCGCGGCCGATGGCGGCTTCGTCGACCGCTTCTACGACGAAGCGCGCGTGATGGCCGAGCTGCACCACCCGGGCATTGTGCAGGTCCATACCATGGGGTGCGACCAGGGCGCCTACTTCCTGGTCATGGACTACGTCGGCGGTCCGCAGGGCAGGCCCATGAGCCTGCACGACTTCCTGGCCGGCCAACCCGAGGGCCGGCTCAACGAGGCCCAGGCCGGCCGCTTCGCCAGGCAGATAGCCGAGGCCCTCGCCTACGCCCACAAGCGAGGCGTCATCCACCGCGACATAAAGCCCGCGAATATCCTCATCGACCAGGAGGGCGACGCCAGGATCACCGACTTCGGCTTGGCCAAGGCCATAGGCAACGAATTCATACTCGCTCAGATCCACGAGAGCATGCAGCAGGCCGGCGGCGGACGTCCGCGTGCCGCCGAGGGGACCATCAGCGGCCAGGCGACGGTCATCTCCCCGGCGTCGCCCGCCAGCCCGCCCAGCGACTCCTCCGGCATACTGGGCACATACGACTACATGGCGCCCGAGCAGCGCGGCGAGGGCGGCCAGATCGACCAAAGAACCGATATCTATGCCTTCGGCATACTGGTCTACAGGATGCTGACCGGCAAGCGCCCCGTCGGCTTCGCCAAGCCGCCGTCGCAGGCCGTGCCCGGCCTCTCGAAGAAATGGGATGCCATAGTCTCCCGCTGCATAGCCGACGGGCAGCAGGATCGGTACCAGTCCGCCGACGAACTGCTGGCCGAGCTGAAGGGCGTGGCGGGCGGAAGCAGGAAGGGCCTCGCTGTCGCTCTGGTCCTTGTCGTGGCGGTCGTAGGCGTGGCGGCGGTGCTCCTCGGCGGGAAGATCCCCGAGTTGCTGGCCGGACTGTCTGGAGACGGGCGGGAGGAAGACGAGCGCCGGGAGGTCGTCATAGTCCCCGATGATGGTAAGGGGCCCGAGACCTACACACTCGGGCTGGCCGACGTCGTGCCCGTCAAGACCCGCGCCGAGATGGCGATGGAGCGATTCCACACACTGGATGCCTACGGCGGGTTGGCCGACCTGCTGGACGAGGCCGACGCGATCAAGCGCGAGGCGGATACGTACATGAGTCTGGAGGCCTACGGCGAGGCCAAGGGCGCGTACGAGAGATTGCTCGCCAAGTGCAATGAGATCTCGGCAATAGCGGGAGACAGGAGTGACGAGATAGAGAGGCTGCTGGCCCTGGCGGCGGAGAACAACACACAAGAGAATGCACACCTGGCGCTGGAGTACCTGGACCGGGTCCTCGACATGGATCCGGGGAACGAGGAAGCGCTGGACCTCTACATGGCCGTACAGGTCAACATGGACATGCTGGTCGTGCCGGATGAATTCCCGACCATCCAGTCGGCCATCGATGCGGCGGACGTCGGGCAGACCGTGTATGTGTCCGCGGGCACCTATGAAGAGGCGCTTGTGTTCAAAGAGGGGATCAGCCTCGTCGGGGCCGGCATGTATGAGGTGACCGTGCGCCAGGGGGCGCTGGTCGATCACCCGCTGTGGGGCGAAGACTGCACCTCCGGGGTCGTGTCCGACATGACATTCGAGCATTACGGCTCGGACGACAGCGACAGCCGGTACTCGCCTATCACGCTCTCCAACTGCTCGATAGAGATCTCGCGCTGCCGGGCACGCAACGGAGCGAGGCACGGCATCGTTTTGAAGGACGGTGGCGCGCCGACCATCAGCGAGTGCGTAGTCGAGTTCAACCCATGGCAGGGCATCTACATCACCGGAGGGGCGTCGCCCAAGATGCTCGACAACATCTGCCGGGGCAACACCGAGACGGGCATCAACTTCGGCGACGACTCGGGTGGAGAGGCCAGGGGCAATACCTGCGAAGAGAATACCTTTGCGGGCATAGCCGTTGGGGGACAGGGCGCATCTCCTCTGATTGTGAACAACACCTGCAGCAATAACGAGCAGAGCGGCATATACATCTACGGCGGCGCCGCCGGCATCGCCGAGGGGAACACTTGCGAGGGTAACGCCTTCGACGGCATAGCCGTGGCGCAAGGCGGCACGGCGCCGCAGCTTCGGAACAACATCTGCCGAAGTAACGTCCAGGCGGGCATCTCATACGCTTCGGGCGCCGCCGGCGTGGCCAAGAACAACACATGCGAGTACAACACGTACTCGGGCATAACCGTGGGTGAGGCCGGCACCGCCCCCGAACTGAGGGACAACGTCCTCAGGGCAAACGAACAGAGCGGCATCTACTACTACTCGGGGTCGGGCGGGTCGGCCGTCGGCAACACATGCGAGGGCAACGCCTTCGACGGCATAGCCTGCTCCGGCGAGGGAACGTCGCCGCGGCTGTCGCGCAACGAGTGCAACGACAACGGCGAATGGGGCATAGACGTGTACAACGACGCCACGCCGACAATTGACTCGAACAACAGCGCGAGCGGCAACGGCGAGGGCCAGATCAGGGGGATAGACGAGACGACCGGGGACTGGGGCAAAGGCTAGGCCGGACGGGTTCGCGCGGCAACGCATAGGCCGAAAGGGGCATCAGAAGAATGGGGAGCTTCGACGAATCGCTGGAGCAAATGACGCCGGAGATGCTGGCCGAGACGGCCGGCGCGGTGATGGCCCGGCTCGGCAAGGCCCTCAGCGAGGCGGCTAGGCTGTTGGGGGAACGCGTCGAGGAAACAGGCGAGGTGGAACCCGAGGCCCCGGCCGAATCCGGGGGGTCCGAGTGGCTGGCCAAGACGTACTGCGAGATCGGCAGGATGGTCGTCGCGGGAGAGACGGGCGGGGAGCTCGACGCCCTTGTGGCCCGAACGCGCGAGGGGAAAAGCCGTGCCGATGCCAAGGCGGCGGCGGGTCCGGACTCGATGCCCCACGCCCACACAGCGGTCGGCGCCCGAGATGTCAGAGAGATGATAGAGCGACGGGCTGAGGATACGACCGAGAAGTGAACATCGAGGACAAGCTCTTCTGCAACAAGTTCAACGCCGATAGCGAAAGCCACCTCGTTGTCGATCAGGATATCTGTCGGACCTGCGTCGGCAAGCCGTGCCTGACCGTCTGCCCGGTCAAGAACTACACGCTGGAAAACGGCCAGATCGTGGTCTCGTTCGAGGGCTGCCTGGAGTGCGGCTCGTGCCGGATCGTCTGCGGCCTGGGCGGCCTTAGCTGGAAATACCCACGAGGGGGCAAGGGTATCTGCTACCGATTCGGTTGAGGAAGGGAGACTCGCGTGCGCCTCTGCAAATGCTGCCGTGCCGCCATCATATGCGCTGGGCTGCTGCCCGGCGCTTTGCTGTCCGCTCCGCCCGAGGTGCCGACCTCGGCGCCCGACGTGGTGAGATACATGGCCGAGGAGCTGCAGCGCTCCGCCGATCGCCTGGGGCTGCCGGGCTACCAGGCCCCGTATTTCATCTCCTACCTTCTGACCGATTCCTGGTCGTGCCAGATATCCGCAAGCTTCGGGGCCATCACCAGCAGATCGGGCAAGCCGGAGCACTCGCGTACGGCCTACGTCGAGGTGAGGGTGGGGGATTACGAGAAGGACAGCTCGGGCGGGGACGACTGGTGGGCCCCCCAGATGGGCGTCGGCCTGCCCATCGAAGATCGGTGGGAAGGACTCAGGGCGTTCTTCTGGCTGCTGACCGACAACAGATACAAGGCCGCCCTGGAAGGGTACCTCAGCCGCCTCGCCGAAGAGGTCAACAAGGTCGAGGATGAAGAGGCTCCCGCCGACTTCTCCCCATCCGATCCGGTGGTTCTACTCGGCGAGCACGTCGCTCTCGAACTCGACTGGGAGGAGCAGGCCCAGCAGCTTCGCGAGGTCACCGCTCTGTTCCGCGATAGGGAGTGGATAAGCGGCAGCCGCGGCTACCTCTGGTCGTACGCCGCCGACAGGTACTACTGCAGCACGGACGGCGTCCTCTTCGCAGACGGCGCCACCTACCACTACCTCTACCTGACGATATCCAGTCATGCAAAGGACGGCGCTGAGGTCACCAGCGAACGCGTCTTCAGCCGGACAGCCATCGCCGACCTGCCGTCGACCGCGGAGCTCACGACAACCGCCCGACAGATGATCGACGAGTTGGATATGCTCCGCCACGCCGAGGAGATGAAGCCCTACGCAGGCCCGGCCGTACTGGACTGGGATATCTCCAGCGTCCTCTTCCACGAGGCCATCGGGCACAGGCTCGAGGGCGAACGCCAACGCGACGACGAGCAGGGCAAGACCTTCAGCGACAAGGTCGGCGAGAGGATCATCCCCGAGTTCCTGAGCATATACGACGACCCCACGCTGGTCGAATGGGACGGCGTGGGGCTCTTCGGACACTACGCCTTCGACGATGAGGGCATAGCCGCACAACGGGCGAACCTGGTCGAGAACGGCGTCTTGAGGGGATACCTCCTCTCGCGCACGCCCATCAAGGGGTTCGACAGGTCGAACGGGCACGGCCGGTGCGACGGCATGCGCGAGCCTCGGGCCAGGATGGCCAACATCGTCGTGGAAAGCTCCAAGGCCGTTAGCCGCGACCGCCTGAAGGAGATGCTCCTGGCGGAGTGTAAACGGCAAGGCAAGCCCTACGGCCTCTTCATGAAGGGCGTTGTGGGGGGACACACCAACACGAACGTGAACTGGTTCCAGGCCTTCTCCGGCACGCCGCGCCTGGTTTTCCGCGTCGATGCCGAGACGGGTGAGGAGACCCTCGTGCGAGGCGTGGAGATACTCGGCACGCCCATCTCCGCCGCCAACCGCGTCGTCGCCACGTCCGATGAGGTCGGGGTGTTCAACGGCTTCTGCGGGGCCGAGTCGGGACAGGTTCCGCACAGCCTGGTGGCGCCGGCATGCCTTGTCAGCGAGATCGAGGTGCAGCGCTCCGCCATTGACAAGGGCCGCCCGCCCATCCTCCCCCCGCCGTA
>Ga0272442_10002016_pt1 | contig 29982 bp, 21 predicted proteins | sample SSMForm2O_FD_200262 | JGI IMG/M metagenome (GOLD analysis project Ga0272442, IMG submission 200262) | Marine sediment archaeal communities from Little Sippewissett salt marsh, Falmouth, MA, United States - SSM-Form-2O | ecosystem: Environmental > Aquatic > Marine > Wetlands > Sediment ...
ACATTGACAGGCTCTATATTGACTTGAGCGGTCCTGTTCTGATACTCAATCCTTTTGCTCGAATGATCATAGGAGGAAAAGGAAGAATCGATGTCTACTTCAGGGGAAATGTTTCAGAAAAAGTAATGCTTATCCTTTCCGAGGAAGATCCACCGGAATGGGAACTCTGGAAGAGTAAGGATCTGCGAAATATGGTTCCATTCAACAAGGCGAATTTCGAGAATTATATCGAGGATTTCATATCCAATTTCCCCTCAAATCCCTGAAAGAATTAAGATTACGAAAGCCAATGCCATCTCGACAATTAACACCGATTTACGAAAGATATAAATGTTTGACATCAATCCGTAAGATTACACAGGAACGGGCCTTGCAAGATCCTCATGGTAAGTATGTCAAAAGATTGAATCTCCCATCGTTTTCGGAAAAAACAGATGATCTGAAGGGAAGCATTCGGGACGATTTCGATAATATACAGGAACTCCTCGATGATAGCGCATTTTTAAATCTTTTTGCCGCGTTTGAAAATATCGCTTTCCGGCTGGTGGGAACAACAACAGGAGAAATCAGAAGAATCGTTAAAAAAGACGTTTCCGTACAGTATCCCTATTTTCGCTGCCGGGAATCATTTATCAAGGATCAAAATGATATTCAAAACATCCGTTCCTTGTTTGCATTATTAGAGAATAAAATAAATGAAGATTTGTATAAGAAACTCTATTCTATTCGAGAACACAGAAATTATATCGCACACGGGAAAAGACCTGATGTTGGTCAAGCTTGTAATTTTCCCATTCATTACGTGTATATCACGTTGAGCGAGATATTGAATATAATAAAAGAAACTGATTAAAGGATTATCCCATGAAAAATTTCAAGGAGATCCCGGTTTCCACAGCTCATCGCATGATCAATCACGGGGCCGTGGTCCTGGTTTCCACCAGGGACGAAAAGGGGGTATACAACATCGCCCCCATCGCATGGACCAGCCCTGTGAGCAAGGATCCGGCTCAGATCCTCGTGGTTATCGGAAAAAGGCACAAGACCTTCCAGAACCTCGAGGCGACCGGGGAGATGATCGTGTGCGTCCCCCATTCATCCGATGCGGATATGGTTCTCAGGGCCGGATCCGTATCGGGCAAAGAGGAAAACAAGTTCGAGACCCTCGGCATCGAGGCCTTTCCGGGGAACAAGATCGATTCCCTAATCCCAGCGGATTCCGTGGGATACATGGAATGCAGGGCCAGAAAAACCGTTGAGATGGACAAGGTCCATATCTACATTTCGGACGTGGTTTATGCGGCTGTGGATGAGTCGGCCTTCGAGGAACGTCTCCTCACGGAAAAGGAGGCCGGGAAAACCCTCCACCACCTGGGAAGCCACGTTTTCTGCATCCCCTCGGATCGGGTTGTGATCGCGGGCAGGGAGAGTTGATGATATGATTCAACCCGATCCTGCCCGAAAAACCGGTTCGATTTCCCACCTTTTTTCCTTTACATTGCGGAAAATCCCCCGTGTGATCAGAATGAAGTCGTACGAAGTGAAATCCTTCTTTTTCTGAAAATCTCATCATGCATCCCGACCTTTTTTACATGCAGATCCTGTTTCTGGGGTCGCTGGTACTGGCGGCGCATTTCGGGGGGAAGATCACCCGTCACCTCCGGATCGGCGAGGTTGTCGGCCAGGTGCTGGGGGGCGTGGTGGTGGGCCCCCTCCTGATCCTCCTGCTGGAACAGCGCTTTCCCGCTTACCGAGAGGCCCTGGCGTCTCTCCATTTTTTCACGTTCGTCTTTCTCTCGATCATCGCGTTCGGAATCGGCGAGGAACTCAGTTTGGAGAACCTGAGGCAGGTGGGAAAGGAAGCCCTGATCATGTGCCTGGTGGAGGCCTTCTTCACCTGGATCGTGATCACGGCGACTTTTTTCGCCCTCGGTTTCAAACCCATGGTGGCCCTCATCGTGGGGAGCATCGGGATCGCAACGGCCCCGGCCGCCACGTTCGTGATCATGAACAAGCTCGAGATCGGGGGGAAGATGAGGAGCGTTCTGGGTGGGATCGTGGTTCTGGACGACGTGGTGGAGGTGATCGTATTTTCGATCATCTGCCAGGCGGCCCTGCTCCTTCAGAAGGGAAGCGCCCTGACTGCTGGAGGTTTGATCGTCCCCGTAAGTTCTGAGTTTTTCTTTGCCATCGTGGTGGGAGCCGGCATTTTCCTGGCCCTCCGTCTCACCGTGGAACACCGGCTTTTACAGCCGGCCGGGGAAAGAGGAACCGGGGGGCCCGCCCTGGGGCCTGAATTTCTCTCCCGCCTGGTTACGGAAACTCCCAGACCCTCAGTGGAGGCCCTTATCATCGTTGCGGGATTCGTATCTCTGGGGGTGGGGCTCTCGCTTCACTGGCACCTGCCCTTCCTGATCACGGCCGTAACCGCCGGGATTCTGATCGCCAATCTGTACTCGAAGGAGGTGTTCCAGTCGCTTCGTGTGGAAAACGCAACATCGTTGTATACCCTTGTGTTTTTCGCCCTGATCGGAGCGAACGCCAAGCTCGAGTGTTTTCACCCGGAGAACCTGAAGTTCGTGGCCGCGTATGTGATCGCGCGGGGGGTTGGCAAAATGGGGGGATCGTATCTCGGGTGCGTGATCACGAAACAGGAGAAGCGGCTCTCGAAAACGCTCCCCCGTCTCATGCTGCCCCAGGCGGGCGTGGCCGCGGTGGAGGCCTATTTTGTGGCCACGGTCATGGGGGAAAGCGGGAAACAGATTCTGGGGATCATCCTTCCCGGATTGATCGTGTTCGAGATCGTGGGAATCCTCTCCTCGGAACGGGCCCTCATCAAGTGGAAGGCCATGATGTCCGGAGGGCGCGGGTTCATGGATGAAGACGCGGAGATGCGGAATGCCCTGACAAAGGAGGGAATAAACCTGGCCGACCTGATCCGCCCTGATTGCCTCGAGGCGCCCCTTCGCGTTCGCTCGAAGGGTGAGGCCATCTGGCAGCTGGTTCATAACCTCCATTCGGCGGGATACATCACGAAACCGGGGAGGGTGCTCGAGATCATCCTGGAACGGGAGCGCCAGGGGGGAACCACGCTCGGGGAGGGGATATCCATTCTTCACGGGAGGCTTCCGAACCTGAGGGAACCGGTGGTGGCCATGGGGATTATTTCGAACCGGGAAGAGGTTTATTTCAACGGAAACAGGGAGCGTCCCGTGGATATCGTGTATCTTGTTTTATCCCCGCTCGATAATCCCCGGCTGCATTTGCAGGTTCTGGCGGCCATTGCGCGGTTTTTGTCCAACCTGGAGGCCCGGAAGGAACTCAAAAAGGCCGGGAATCCCCACGAGGCCATGGAGGTGATCCGGCGGTTTGGAGGAAAGGCATGAGGCGGGGTGCGGGGTGCGGCTGGCGGATGGCGGATGGCGGATGGCGGGGTGCGGCTGGCGGCTTGCGGCTGGCGGATGGCGGATGGCGGGGTGCGGCTGGCGGCTGGCGGCTTGCGGCTGGCGGCTGGCGGGGTGCGGCTGGCGGGGTGTGGTCAGGAGACAGGTAAAAGTATTGACCCGGCATCCGTGATCGTGGTCACGCAAAATGAATAATGCCTTGAAACTATGAAGAAAAGACAGTATGTGTTTTGCATACACTGCGGGGAAGGAGAAAGAAACAGATGGCGCGTTCAAGCATTGCCAGGGATGAGGTTCGCAGGTTCAAAACTCTGGGACTCCTGGGGGATATCTTCCGCCTCGCCATGAAACTGAAAAAGGAGGGGGAAACCCTGCTTCCACTCCATCTGGGGGATCCGGGCCAGTTCGACTTCCCTCCCCTCCCCTCCTTCAAAGAGGGCATCACCCGGGCCTTGGAGAAAAAAATCTCCTTTGCATACGGCAACCCCCAGGGCTATCCCCCCCTCATCGAAAAGATCGCGGCGATCGAGAAGGTCGATCCCAAATACGTGTTCACCGGGAACGGGGTTTCCGACATGATGGACAAGATGCTGAACGCCACCGCGGTAAAAGGCACCAACATCCTCTTCCCGGCCCCGGTATTCCCCCCGTACATGGACCTGAACACCAAGAATTTCGTGGAAAGCCGTCTCTACAAGTGCGACCCCGAAACCTGGCAACCCGACGTTTCCTCCCTGGAGCGGGGGATCGACGACCAGACGTCCATGGTCCTTGTGAATTCCCCGAACAACCCTACGGGCGCCGTTTACCGGGAGGAGATTTTGATAGAGATCGTCGAGCTCGCGGAAGGGATCAATGCCGAGAGGAAAAAGAAGGGCATCGCCCCCCTGTGCCTGATCTTCGACGAGATATACCGGGAGCTCTACTTCGAAAGAAAACCCACGGATATAAAGGAGATCCTGAGGGACAGGGACATCAGCTGGATCGTGTTCAACGGTGCTTCCAAGGCGTTCTGTTCCACGGGATTGCGTGTGGGATACGTGGTTCTGGGGGGAACGCAACGGTATGAACTCCACGAGGTGATGTACAACGAATGCATCCTGCCCCTATGTATGAACTCGATCTTCCAGGAGGGATACCTGGCCGCGCTTTCCGATCCGGGGCGTGATGCCTATTTCCGTGCCAACTCTGAAAAGATGAAAAAGAGAAGGGACGTTCTTTTCGAGGGTTTTGCAAAGATACCGGGGATCGAGGTGGTCAAGCCCGAAGGGGCATTCTATATGATTATTCGCATGGAAACGCAGTTCGAAAACGACCGCGACCTGGGCCTGGCCCTCCTCTCCGAGGAGAAGATCTGTGCCAGCCAGCTCAGCGCGTTCTTCGACCGGGAGACAAAGCCGGAGGGAACGTATTTAAGGCTGGTGGTGCTCCCGCCGGAGGAGATTCTCGAGGATGCCCTTTCCAGGTTCGCCGGGTTCATGGAAAGGCACGGAAAGCGGTAAGAGGGGTATTGCGTTCTTTACTCCTCTTTTTTGATGGGGACGGGATTGCAGAGATAGTCCGCCCGAATCGCGGTGCGGCCGCAGCTGTTACAGATAAAGCTGAGGTTTTTGATTTTTTCGCTGCAAAGATGCCGTTCGTCGGGAATCAGGGCCCCGCACCAATCGCAGGTTTTATCCTCCCTCGTAACCGGCACGCACATATGGCCCTCCTCACCCACGGGCTGGTGGCAGGTGGGACAGAAGTTCTCTTCCTCCTCCCGTGGTTTTTCTTCCGCCTCGATCGCCAGCTTGATTTTGACCTGAAACTCTTTTAAACGTCCGTCGCGGATCAGGCCCCTCTGTTCCACCACTTCAAAGAAATGGGCCTTTTCACCGGATGCCAGGGCCTTTTCCACGGCCTCCTGAACGGCCTCTGAAAATCCCTTTTCCGAACTTCCGACCAGCTCGATCATTTTAAACATATCCCATCCTCCGGGTTTATGATACGTTGATTTCCTGATTACCCTCGAGCGGCCTCGAGGGGCAAGCTTTTTCCGGGAAGTCGCCCGGAAAGGGGGTATCTAAGATTTCCTGTTTTTCAGGATCCGGTTGACAATGCCCCTCACCTTTCCGAACTCGGGAGGGATGCGGCGGGCCGCCCCGGTTGCCCGAAGCGCCCCCTCGACGTCCTTCAGACCGTTCCCGCTCACAATCGTTGCCACCTGGGAGCTGGGAGGGATCCTTTTTTCGTCAAGGGAGCGGATAATCCCGGCAAGTCCGCAGGCGCCGGCGGGCTCCCCGAAGATGCCGCAGGTTTCCCCGAGCATTTTCATGGCGGAAAGGATCTCCCGATCCGTGACTGCGATATAAAAACCGCCGGAATCGTTCACGGCCCGGATCGCCTTCCTCCAGTTGCGGGGGGTGCCGACGGCGATGCTGTCCGCCAGGGTACGGGGGGTGACTGGCGATAAGGGTTTGCCGGTTTTCCACGCCTTGAGGATCGGAGCGGCCCCCCGGGCCTGAACCCCGACCAGGCGGGGCAGGCGATCGATCAGATCGATGGCCTTTAATTCCACAAAGCCTTTCCAGACCCCGGCAATGGTGCATCCATCCCCTACTGAGACAAAAACCCAATCGGGGACGTTCCAGTTCATCTGCTCGCACATTTCGAGGGTAACGGTTTTTTTGCCCTCCACGAGATACGGATTGATCCCCGAGTTCCGGTTGTAGAATCCGAATTCCCGGGCACAGAGCATACTCAGTTCAAAGGCCTGCTCGTATGTTCCCTCGACGACGAACACGTTGGCTCCGAAGACCAGGAGCTGGGCGATTTTTGCGGGAGGCGCCTTTTCCGGAACGAAGATAAATGAGGAAATTCCGGCGGCGGCCGAGCTCCCGGCCAGGGAGGAAGCGGCGTTTCCCGTGGAGGCGCAGGTTATGGCTCCGGCCCTCTCCGCCATGGCCCTTGCCACACCCACGGAACTCGCCCGATCCTTCAGGGAGGCCGTGGGATTCATCCCGTCATCCTTGATCCGGAGTTCTTTCAACCCGAGCAGCCGTGCGAGGCTTTTTGCATTGTAAAGCGGCGATCCTCCCACACGAAGGGGGGGTATTTTCCGGGAATTCGCGATCGGCAAAAGGGGAAGGTATCTCCAGTGAGAGGGATCGGGGTTGCTTTGGAGAGCCGATCTGTCAAGGTTCCGGGCCACGGCATCGTAATCGTAACAAACATCCAGGATCCCCTCTTCCCCGCAATCGGGACAGGTATAGCGTCCCTTCCCTTCCCGGAATTCCCCTCCACAGAGAATACATCTGAGTCCGGCGACATATCCGGCCTTTTTCTTTTTCAATTTTACGGAAACGGGATGGATTTCGCCGTTCGAGGAGGTCATCTGTTTCGTGATTTCAACGGCCTTCCGGGCGAGGGATTCGTCGCGAGCCATGATGATGCCATCATAAAACCGGTGATCCGGGTGATCGAGCCGGAGGGGATTTCCGAAGGCATCGGTGAGGATGCACTTTTCCGCGGCGGCAAATGCGGCGGTTGCGGCGATGTCCCAGATGTTGTATTTGCCGCCCCCGATGCGGGAAGGCATTCCATAAAACAGATCGAATTTCCCCATGAGAAGCCCGAGGCTTTTCACGGGGAGGGATTCTGCGTAGGTGACCTGTCCGGCCTCGAGGCGTTTCACGATTTCCCGCAGGTTTGGATGTTTCTTTTTATTGGCGGATGTAATGAGGTGGAATCCGGATTTCGCCCTTTTTCGAAATCTCCGGGAATAAGCGACGGCAGGTTTGGGTTGGAGAACAGCGGCGCCGGTCCACCCCCTGACCGGGCAGTTCATCACCCCCAAAAGGGGCCGTCCCTGGTGAATGAGTGCCACGGAGGTTCCGAAATTCCCGGTTTTTTTCCTGTAACCCAGGGAGCCGCAGATGGGGTCGACGCACCAGTAATACTCCTTTTTCCGTTCGGTTGGAATGAAGGATTCCTCACCCACAAAGCCCATCTGATCGGTTAATGGATAGAGGGACGTGAGGTATGTACGGGCGAGGAAGTCGCATTTTTTATCCACCTCGAGTTTGATGGCGGCGGCTTTGTCCTTCTCGCCCGGATCCCACTCAACGGAGTATTCCCTGTGATAGAAATAGAGCATCACGTCTTCGAGCAGTGATGCCGTCATAAGTGCGTGCCTGAGTCGGGATTCCCCCCCGGCCAGGCGATTCATTTCTCCGGTCAGTTTCATAAATCTCGTCCTCGAATGTTAATCCGGAAATAATCCACGATCAAAGTTACCCTACCCGCCGATTTCCGGGAGGCAACGAATATTTTTTATAACAATCCGTATTCTTCGATTTTCTTACGGAGGGTGTTCCTGTGGATGCCGAGTATTCCGGCGGCTTTCACCTGGTTTCCATTGCAGTGATTGAGAACGAGCAGAATATGCTCCCTCTCCACATCGGCCAGGGAACGGTGCATCTCGATTTCCCTGTTCCGGGAATGAGCCAATGGACCAAGGAGGATATGTTCCGGACCGATCGTCTTTTCATGGCAGAGGATCACGGCCCGTTCGAGCACGTTCATAAGTTCCCGGACGTTCCCGGGCCAGGCATGATCCCGCAGGATGGCAAGGGCCTGCTCCGAGATGTCGAGTACGGGTTTTCTCAGTTTCTCAGAGTAATGCCTGATATAATAATCGGCCAGGAGCCCGATATCCGTGTTGCGTTCCCGGAGAGGTGGGATTCGAAACGTCATTACGGAGAGACGATAATAAAGATCCTCCCGAAAGGCGCCCTCCTCCACCCGTTTGGCAAGATCGGCGTTCGTGGCGGCAATAATGCGGACATCCACCCTGTGGGAGCGGTTTCCCCCCACCCGTTGGAAATTCTTTTCCTGCAGGAAACGAAGGAGTTTGGCCTGGAGGGAGGGACGGAGGTCCCCGATCTCATCCAGAAAAAGGGTCCCCCCATGGGCCATTTCCACCTTACCGCGATGGAGCCGGACCGCACCGGTGAAGGCCCCCTTCTCATGACCGAACATTTCGCTCTCGAAGAGTTCCTGCGGAACCGCGGTGCAGTTAACGACAACAAAGGGAAAATCTCTCCGGCGTCCATTGTTATGGAGCGACCATGCCACCAGTTCCTTTCCCGTTCCAGTCTCCCCCAGGATCAATACCGAGGTATCCAGGGAGGCAAGCCGCTGGATGTCTTTCTGGAGAGCAGTCAAGGAGGGGCTTTCCCCGATGAATTCAACGGATGTATCGATTTGTTGTTTTCTCATCACCCTGTCTATGAATCGCGACTGTTCCACGGCATGGGCGACCAGTCGTCCCACTGCCTGGAGCATACCGAGGGAGCGAAGATCGTACTGATCCGGACCGGTGCGGTCGATGTAAATCAATCCGAGGGCGTTCTCGTCCATCATGAGGGGTGCGGATATGCTGGAGATCAAATCGGCGGTGGGTTTTTTCCTACCGAAGACTCTCGGCCCCTCCTCTCCTGAAAAAAGGAGGGCGGTTTTTTCGTAAAAGGTGGTATTGATGATTTCCCTGCTGACGGCGATTCCATTGTTTTCGGGCGAGATGGAAACCAGGGTCTCCAGTTCCTTCAAGACGGGATCCCAGAGCATGATAAAGGCACGATCGGCCTGGAAGATTCTAATCAGGCGTGAGAGGAGATTACTGAGGAGATTGGGGAGTTCATGAGAGGCCGGTGTGAGGAGATCGGCCAGTTTACTGACCAGGGATACCTGGGCGTCTTCGAGGATCGGGGCGGATTTGTCATTGGAGTCGAGTCTGATCTCGATCGTTTCCTCGCTGGGTGCGGATACATAAACCGGGGATCCACTGTATTTCGCGTTCTGGATGTCGAAATCGGGATCAAAGATAAAGACCGTGGAACCGATGCGGATCTCGTCATTCCTGAGCAGCACGTGCTGCTTGACCACCTGGCCGTTGACGATCACGCCGTTTCTACTGTCGAGATCCAGGATCGTATAGCTTTTCCTTTTCTTGACAATCTCGGCATGGAGTCGTGAGACGTCCTGATCCGGGAGGGAGATGGTGCAATCATCGGCCCTCCCGAGGGTGGATTTCTCTCCCAGCTGGAAGCGGTCCCCGCACCGGGCGCCTTTAACGGCAAGTAAAGTGGTCATGGTCCGTTCTTTTCTCCCTAACCTCTTGAGGCATCACCATTTAATCGTATATGAAGCGGTATAGATCCGTTTTCCTTTTTCCCGACGGACGCTGAATTTTTCGCGGTTTTCCTTAAAATCCCTCATGCCTTCCCTCAAAAGAATATCGAGAATATCAGAAACGGAATTATGAGTCGGGCCTTCCACGATAATGGTGGAGGAACTTCCCGACTCGGAGTAGGAAACGAGCCGGCATTTGGATTTTTGGCAGGCGGAAGCCACTGTTCCTTTGTGTGCCGTGGATGACGCACCGGAAGATGAGGCTCTGGATGAGGGCGGGGGTGGGGGCGGGGTTTCCCGACTGACAAGGGCCTGTCGCCTTCTTTTCTTCTCCATTAAGGCCTGGCGATCCCTCCGGGACTCCTCTTTTCGCAACTCATCCAGTTCTCGCTTCCTCTGTTCAACCTGCTCCTTTTCCGTTTTCTTCTCCTCGAAGTACTGGGTAACGAAAATCACACCCACGATACAGGCGACCACGATCAAAAGTATGATAAAGAATTTTATCACAAGCCGCCACACCTCCCTTTCGTTTTCTTATATTTCAAAGCCGCGAAGTATTGCAAAGGTTTTCAAGTTCTTGTTCTTCATTTCTCCTGTAATGATCTGTGCTCTCGAATGGCCTCGAGAACGGTATCCGGTCCGATCATCCTCATGGCATAATCCGAGGGCCGCCCCAGCAGTTCCTCGGGAGTAAGATCCGCGGGAAGAGCCCGAAGGGAGAGGTGTTTCCCGATCTCCCACAACGCCCCCCATCGCTGTTCCCTGGTGGGGCCATAAAGGGTGATGGTGGGGGTTCCCATGGACATTGCCAGGTGTTTCGGACCGGAGTCCGTGGTGACGAGGAGCGCGGCGCCTTCCATGAGGGCCATGAGTTCCCGGAGATCGGTCTTCCCGCAGAGATTGCAGGGCGCCGCGCCAATTCTCCCGGTCGGGTATTCCAGTTTCCCCCGGATCGAACGATCTCCTATGAAGACGGGTTGGAGAAGGGATTCCTTTTGCATCATCTCGGTGAGACGGATCCAGTTTTCATATGGCCACGATTTCTCCGGATAGCCCGCCCCCGGGTGAAGGAGGATGTATTGTTTTTCCCGGAGACCGTTTTCCCTCAAAATCGAACGGCATTTCTCCCGGGCCTGTTCCGGGATCTGGAACCGATAGGGTTCCGGGGTTGCCTCGAGTCCGACAAGTGTGGCCAGGCGATAGAGATTTTTGATTTCATGGATGGAAAAATCCTTTTTGACTCGCCTGGCGGCGAGATCGTACCAGATTCTCCTGGGAAGGCCCACGTCCCGGTCAAAGGTGACAACCGGCGCGTTCCGGTCCCTGAAAACGAGCTCCGGGGGGGCTTTGTGAAAGTAAGGCATATAAACGGCATCGAAGGTTTTCCCGTCCAGTGGTCCTGCTCCCCCCTTTTTGCCCCGGCCACCCTTCGTGGAGGGGCAGAGGATCCGTTCATCCACGAGATCCGTGTTTTTAAAAAGCAAAAAGCCGGCTCGATGAGAGAGCAGGGTGATTTTGGTTTCGGGGAGGGAGCGACGGAGGGACTGGAGGATCGGGGCAAGGAGGATCATATCCCCGAGAAATCCGCATGCGGCCACCAGGAGCCTTTCCGGTTTTTCAGGGATTTTTCGTTTTCTCTCAGGGATTTTCCTCCAGCTCACCACTCCCCTCCGGAGGAGCTTCTTGCCCGCTCCGAAAACCGACAGTGTGCTGTCTTTGAACAGCTGACAAAGAAGGTGGAGGCAGCTTTCGGCAATGGGGCCCCGGTTGAGATAGCCGGAGATGAATCCCGCCTGGCGGGCCATCCAGAGGCTCCGGGAGGCCAGGAGGGAACGTTTTTTCCCTGTTTTGAAAAGGGTGCGAAGCAAAAAAGGCATCCCGAGGACAAGATCCGAGCTGGCCCGGGCAAGATAGCCTTTCTTTTCTTCCCTGCGGAAATAGACCAGACCGTCATTGAAGGAACGACGCATCAGGTAACGATACCGGATTCTTTCGGCCGGGATGTCATGATAGACCACGGCCCGATTTGCGATCCGGCACCGGGCGCCCCTTACCCGCAGCCTCCTCCAGAGCTCCACATCCTCACGACCCGCATAGCGCCGGGTTTTTTTCTGGGTAAATCCGCCGCCGATCTCCTGGAATTTCTCCTTCAAAAGGAGGTTCCGCCGGATCGCCATGTTGGCGGTCTGGGGATAATGCAGGCTCCCCCCCTCCCTTCCGAGAAGGCCGGGACCGGAAAGTCCCACGAGCCAGTTGATCCCGGGATCCCACCATGAGGGGAAAGGCAGTTCCCGAAGCGGCACGACGATTCCCCCGACGGCGTCGATTTGCCCGGGCGCCTCGAGCAGATTTTCCAGCCATGCCGGATCGGCCACGCAATCGTCGTCCAGGAAGGCCACAAACTCGCCGGATGCGGCCTCGACTCCCCGGTTTCTGGCCTCGGCGAAGCTGGCGGCTCCGGGATTTTCAATATAGACGATATCGAGGGAGAAGTCTTCGACCGTCTTACTCGTTCCCCCGGATGGAGCATTATCCACCAGCACAGTCTCGAACCCCTTGAGACTCTGTCTTTCGAGGCTTTCCAGGCATGCGGCGAGTTTCTTTTCCCTGTTTGCCGTGAGGATCACGACACTGGCAACCACCGGATTTCTGTCAGGGCGTGAACTCATCGAATAGTTTCCACTCTCTTCCCTCTTACTGAAGTGACCATGGAACGCCCCCATTCATTATCAGTGACGAAGATTACGGGAAAACGTTGACCTTCTTTTTCGGAAATTCCGGAAAGGAAACAAGCTGCTTATCAGAATTCGACGTGACCCGGATACCTGGGAAAAGGGATAACGTCCCGGATATTGGCCATGCCTGTGAGGAACTGGACCGCCCGCTCGAACCCGAGACCGAACCCGCTGTGCGGCACAGTTCCGTACCTTCGGGTATCCAGGTACCACCAATAGTTTTTTTCCGGCAATTCCAGTTCCCTGATTCGGGAGAGCAGGACATCGAGTCGCTCCTCCCTCTGGCTGCCCCCGATGATTTCCCCGATCCTGGGAAAGAGGACATCCATGGCCGCCACGGTTTTCCCGTCATCATTCCGTCGCATGTAAAAGGCCTTGATATCGCGTGGAAAGTCGGTGACAACCACGGGACGCCGGATCTTTTTCTCCGTGAGATATCGTTCATGCTCGGTTTTAAGATCGTATCCCCAATCGCACGGATATTCGAAATTTTCCCCGCTTTTTTCCAGAAGATCGACCGCCTCGGTATAGGTGATCCGTTCAAAGGGCGATTGCACGATGTGTTCGAGGTTCGCCATGAGTTTCTTATCGTACCAGCGGGACAGGAACTCGAGATCCGGGGTGTTTTTATCCAGGCACCAGGAGATGATGTCCTTCAGGAACTCCCCGGCCAGGTCGGCGTTTCCCTCGAGGTCGCAAAAGGCCATTTCCGGTTCCACCATCCAGAACTCGGAAAGATGGCGGGGTGTGTTTGAATTCTCGGCCCGGAAGGTCGGACCGAAGGTATAGATGCGGGAGAATGCGGTGGCAAACAGTTCCCCTTCGAGTTGGCCGCTCACGGTGAGAAAGGAGGGTTTGCCGAAAAAATCCATGGAACGATCGACTTTTTCCCCTTGTTTTCCCGGGATATCCCCGGGATTCAGGGTGGTGACCCGGAACATTTCCCCCGCACCCTCGCAATCGCTCGAGGTGATGATCGGTGTATGAATATGGAGGAAACCCCGCTCTTGGAAAAACCGGTGAATCGCGAAGGACAGGCTGCTGCGGAGCCGGAACACGCATCCGAAGGTGTTGGAGCGGGGACGAAGGTGGGCGATGGATCGCAGGAAATCCAGGGTGTGTCCTTTTTTCTGAAGGGGATACTGATCCGGATCGGCAAAACCATATATCTCGATATTCATGGCACGGATCTCGAATTTTTGCCCCTTGCCCGGGGAGCTGACCAGTCCTCCCCGAACCCCCACCGAACTCCCGGTGGTCAGCTGGAGGATATCGCTGTAATTGTCCAGGGAGGAATCGGCGATCACCTGGATATTGGCCAGGCAGGAGCCGTCGTTCAGTTCGAGAAAGGAAAAGTTCCTGGAATCCCGCCGGGTTCGCACCCATCCCTGTATGAAGATATCCGGGCATTCCTGTTCCCCTTCCAGGGCATCTTTGACGCGGGTGCAGGAAATCTCTTCAGAATTCATAACAGCTTCTCCATGGGCGATATTCCCCCCGGAACGTGAAAATACCGGATTAAAATCCTCTAATCGTAACGGCGAAGAACCCCGACCACGATTCCCCTGACGCGGATATTCCCGGAACAGAGAAGATCCGGTTTCGAATCCACGGCTCCCGGGATCAGGAAGACGCGACCCTTTTCTTCCCGATAACGTCCCACGATCACACGATCCTCGCCTGTAATCGCCACAACCATTTCTCCATTTCTGGCAATGCTTCGTCTTTCCACAATGAGACAATCCCCCCGTCGAAAGAGATCTCCCTGCATGGAATCATCCTTGACCTTGAGAACGAAATTTTCCGTGCCCCTCAGGTAGTCCTCAGGAACCCCGACGGTCCGGCGGTTACCGGAGGGTTCGATCGGTTTCCCCTTTGCCACGAAGCCCAGGAGGGGGAGTTCCATCATGCGGGGGATATCCAGGGGCGCCTGGATTTCGATGGATCTTCCATGATTCCACTTGCGTGTGATGACACCCTTTTCTTCGAGGTTTTTCAGGTGCTTGAACACGGTGGCCAGGGAAGAGACCCCCAGTCCGGAACAGATCTCCTCCAGGGTGGGGGAAAATCCGTTTTTTTTAATAAAACGGCGGATATAATGATAGACGTCCCGTTGTCTCCTGGTGAGATACATAATACAAAAAAACCGGAAATTGGATTCCTGGAATTCAAGAGTTCAGTGGACAGAAAAAGCGAAGAAAAGGCAAAAGTCAAGGGGAATATCAAAAATGCGGTGAGCGGCTTCCATGGTTGTTCCAAGACATAGGTAACATTACTCGCACTCGCACTCGTACTCGCAGTTCGGATATTCTCCCGATTATCTCCCATGGAGTCCGCACTTGTAAAGCGGTATCGAGTCAGGAGGCCGATTCGCGGGAGCGGGAGAGGATGTGGCAGAAGGCAAGGATGAGGGCCACGCCGGTCATGTCGGCGAGCCAATCCCAGGGAGATGCGGATCGACCGGAGACAAAGGCCTGGTGGATTTCATCCAGGAGAGCGAACAGCCCGCAAGCTGCGGCGATGGCCCATTCTGTTCGGAAGAGTCTTTTCAGGGGAGGTCTCCAGTATGTGGGCCAGAATGCGGCCCGGAAACAGAACAGGGCAAGTACGGCGAATTCTCCGGCATGGATGAATTTATCCATGTGTGGGAACCAGAGTCGGGGCATTGAAACGGCCGGCCTCGAGGAGAGATAGAAGATCACACCGCAACATAAAATAACGGGAGACCATGCAAGGAGAGGGTGTTTTTGATTTTTCAAAACGGTTATCATGAAAAATGGGTTGGGAGGGATTTAGAGAACAGGGGTTTTCTTTACATGTTTTTTCTCCGAGATTTTTTCCTTTTGCTTTCGAAGCCGGCGTTCCACCTTGTCCAGTGCGTCATCGAGGCACGATTGCAGATCGTTCGCCTCTGCCCGACCTTCCAGAGTGAAGTGATCGGCCTTCAGCAGGATCTCCGCCTTGTAGAGGTATTTCACCTTTTCAAGGAGTACATCGACGTGTTGTACGCGAGGAAAGAATTTACGCAGTTTTTTCACCTTTTTTTCGGTAAGCGATTTCATATCCGCGGTTAACTCGAGATGGCGTGCAGTGATTTTAATCTCCATTGGCATACCTCGCATATTTGGTTTCGATATTATTCCTTTTTCGACATTTCCTTTTCGCTCTCGCCGGCTGGGGCCTGGTTTTCCCCTGTCCGGCGATCATCGGGAGTCATATCCATATAGAAACGATCTCCGAGATACACCTCCCGTGCCCTGGGATCGTTCACGAGATCCTTGGCGCTTCCGGAGAGTTCCACTTTTCCCTCGTAAATGAGGTAGGATCGATCCGTCACCTGGAGGGTTTCCCGAACGCTGTGATCGGTAATGAGGATCCCCAGTCCGTGATCCCTGAGCTGGTAGATGACTTCCTGAAGTTCCTCGACGGATTTGGGATCCACGCCGGAGAAGGGTTCATCCAGAAGCATGAAGGCGGGGCGGGGAACCAGTGCCCGCGCGATTTCGACGCGCCTTCTCTCTCCCCCGGAAAGGGTATATGCCCGGTTCCGGGAGAGATGTGCGATGCCCAGTTCCTCGAGGAGCCATTCGAGGCGTTCTTTCCGATCCGCACGGGACAGTTTCAGGGTTTCCAGGATGGCCAGGATGTTCTGTTTCACGGTGAGCTTACGGAAAACCGATACATCCTGGGTGAGATAACCCATGCCCAGTCGCGAGCGTTTATACATGGGGAAACCGGAGATGTCCTTATCGTCGAAGAAGATCTTGCCGGATTTGGGCCTGATGAGCCCGACAATCATGTTGAAGGTGGTGGTTTTACCGGCGCCGTTGGGTCCCAGGAGCCCTACAATCTCTCCCTGTTTGAGGTTGATAGATACCTTATTGACAACGGTTCGACCACCATAGACCTTAACCAGATTCTCGGTTCGTAGGGTATGCAAGTAAAAAGCCCTCTTTCGTATGAAGATAAAACAGTCATTTAGAAATCACCCCGCCTCTCAAGTGGGGAAACGACCCGAGTGGAACGCTTTTCCCGCGGAATTTCGGGACATTGATATTATGATTACGCTAGGTTACAAATAATCCCTGATGGCTTTTAATGTCAAGTGCTCTTTCTCGCGGGAAATCATGATCCAGCCGGATTCAAGCCCCTTTAAAGTCTTCCCTTGACTGGCGGAACGACAGAATTTAGTTAAGAATCCTTTCCTTTGTTTTGAAGGAAGGAAAAATGCAAATAAAGGCCGCGGGGGGGGAATGCAAGGGGAAAATCGAGATTCCCCGGAGCCCGCTCGTGCAAAGGAGTCAGTTGATGAGAAAAACCCGCCTATTCCTGTTCCCGGCAATCCTTACTCTTTTTATTGTTACGGCCGGCGGTTATGCCGCTCCCAAAATCATTTGCGATCAGACCATTTGGGATTTCGAGACCATCACGGAGGGGGAGCCGGCGAAGCATTCCTTCAAGATCCGAAACGAGGGAGACGCGCCCCTGGAGATCAAGAGGGTACGGGCCACATGTGGATGCACGGCAGCCAAGCCAGCCAAGAACCGTCTCGAACCGGGCGGGGAGACAACGGTCGAGGTCAACTTCAACACCAGCGGCCGATCCGGAAAACAGAAGAAATACGTGTACGTGCACTCGAATGATCCGGAAAAAGAGATGCTCAAGCTCACGATTACGGGCGAGATCAAGAAAAAACCGGCCCCCCGAATCGCAATCCGTCCCGGCTCCTGGAACCTGCAATCGGTCAAGCCCGACCAGGTGAAACGCACCACCACCGCGATTATGAATACCGGGGAAAAGCCCCTGGAGATCAAATCGATCACCACCACAACCGGCAAGCTCAAGGCCAAGATCCTCGGTCCCACCACAGTGCCGCCGGGTGGACGCGTGAACCTCGAGGTATCCTATACCCCGGACTTCAAGGCGGAACACATCCGGGATCGGGTGGTCATCGAATCCAACGCCACACAGCGACCCAAATCCTATTTCCAGCTATACGGACGCGTGGATATGGAATCCGTTGGTTTCACCCTGACCGTGATCAATGTAACCCGGAAAGGGGAAAACACGGAGCTGGATCTTTACCTCAACAACAAGCAGACGTATCCCCTGAAGCTAAGAATCCCGGTGGCCGCACCCCCGAACGGAACCACCCTTCCCCCCAAGGCAAACAAGAGATTGAAGGTAACGATTCCGAACAAAAACCTGCCCGATTTCTCCGGGGTGACGGATCCCAAATCCCGGGAAAACCTCATTCAAAAGGCAGTGATGGATCTCGATCTGGAATTGAAGATGACCCTGCCTGTTGGAGCCGGTTCGAGCCGGCCTCCGGTTCAAAGCACCAGCAACAGGGCGCCCGACGTAAATCCCATCAAATACGAACTTCAAAAACCGAAAAGGATTGTTCCGGCGCCAACCGCGAAAACAGGCAAACCTTAAACCCTTTCAACCAACCCCGGAATATATGAAATAAAACCGCCCGTTTCCCGGGGCGCCTTTTTCCTCGCCCTCACGGGATGCTTTTGAGTTCCATCTCTTCGGTTTCAGGCAATTCCTGGAGTTCACTCCTTCCCAGGGAGGGGTTATAGGAAAGGATGTAATACTCGCGGCCCGGGAAATTGAGCATCACTTCCCGGTTTTTCTCCTCACCCAGGGATTTGCAATAGAGAATGGGGGCTTCCAGCCAGGGATCGGTATTCCGGTAACCGAAAACCCAACCCACCCGTGGGAGGGAACGAATAAAAACCAGGGCCGGCTTCCATGCCCTCTCTTCCACCAGATCGTACGGCTCTTTCAACCTGTCTGTCATGGCAATCATGTGAAGGGCCTTTTCCTGGTGAAAGGTGGCGATTCCGAGAAGGATCGAAACGGAGAAGAACACGGGAACGAACATCTTCAACCAAGGGGCCGTTTCATTACTTTGAAAGATCTTGTGCAAGTTGACCAGCCCCCTGGCACTGAGGAGACAAAGCGGCAGGAGCAGCTCGAAATAATAAATCGGCCCGGTTTCCGGAACCCCGGGCGAGTAATAAAAGATGTACGCCAAAAAGAAAGAGGCGATAACCGCAAAACACCAGTAATCCCCCCTCCACCACCTGCCTTTTGCAAGAAGCGGCCAAAGAAACAAAAAGGAACAGGGAATTCCGAAAAGCCACAGATTATAACGCCCCAAACTCACCAGGAGATTCTGGAGGCCCTTCAGGGGGGTATGGGTGTAATGGAGTCCATGCAGCATTTTCCCGAATCCGATCCTTTCATTGGGATCGTGTACATTAAACGGAAACACCAGGGGATTGCCGCTGACCAGACGGTTGTACCAGAGGGTAAAGAGGACAAGGACCAGGAACCCGGCAAAGCAGGAGAGGAAAAATCCGGCCGATTTCGAGGGGGAACGCGTCATCCTCCAGGCAAGATACAGTGCAAAGGGCAGGCCGAAGCCGATGGCGGTGAGGGGGCGGATATTGAAGGCGGCCCCCACGGCCATACCCGACAAGAGTCCGTAAAACCAGGAACCGCGCCTTTTCCCCACGATAAAACCATACATGAAAAGGGAGAGGAAAAAGAGCGTGCCGGGATGGGACAGGAAAGTCGCGGAATTAAACAGGAACAGGGGGGAAACCGCGAGCAGGATCGAGGCCAGAAGACCGATCTGTCTATTGTACAGTTCCGAACCGGTGAAATAAAACAGCAGAATCGTGGCCAGGGACAGGAGAACGGGCAGGGTATGAAAGCTTTTCGTTATCACATGGCTGAAGGCCAGGATGGCCGGATGAACAAGGGTGTATTTGCCCGTGTACGCCCCTTTCGTGATGATGAAAAAATTGCTGAAGCTCTTCTCGACCGGGGGGGCAGGAGCCAGAACTTTGCCCCGCTCCAGAATCCGCGCCTGAAAGATATAGGCGTTTTCATCATCCGTAACATATGTATCCTGAAACACGAAACGGATCAAAACCAGGATCGCAATCAACGCCATAAGGCAAACAAGGGAAAGGACGATGGAATGCCTGATATGGCAGATTCGGGAAAAAAGACGCTCGAGGGAACCCGGGCGATATCTTTTCACAATAAAGAGCGAAAGCAGAACGGCGCCCGGAAGGAGGAGGAAATTTTTCCAGAAAAGGGAGGCGAGGAAAGGGGGGGAAAAGTGCCGGATATAGGATTTTGACAGTTCGGGACCAAAGGGAACGAGGTTTCCGGGACCCTCGAAATACACGAAGTCGCGGGGCACAAAAAAGCCCAGATCCCGCAGCATGATAAAATAGGCCAGGAGAAAACCCAGGCCGATGGCCAGATAATAAAAGGGAGGGAGCGAGAAATGGTTTGATTTCAGATCTGACTTCATATCAGGATCGAACCTGCTGGAATATCACATGGCTAGGGACCGGTCTCCCACCGGTGAAAGATCTTGACAGCCGGAATAAGAAAGGGGGTGCGTTTCCCCGGCACACCCCCATATTTCGTGTAGTTGCTGGGAATGATCCTTATTTTTCCTCCCCGCCTTCATCGGATTTGGACTCTTTATCGATGGGCGATTCGGTATCGAAGGGCGAGGTTTCATCCATGAGCATCTCCTCTTCCTCTTCTTCCCTGGGACCGCCGCGGATCAGCTTATAGATGAAATAAAGGGCCAGGATGATGATAATGTAGATAATGATTTTCACGATCAGGGGGTAGGAACGCCTGGCCGGCTTGGTTTCAGCCGGGGAGATCTGGGAGCTGATTTCATTGATGGATTTCTGGATTTCCTGCTGTGAATCTTTCAACGTGGCAAGGCTGTTTTTGATCTTGAACACGTAATTGTTCACATCCAGGCTGAGGCTGTTCATGGTTTTCTCGAGCCTTTCGATTTCCGTCTCGATCTCGGTCACCTGTTGATTGATCCGATCGAGCCTGGCGGATTGGTATTTCAGTTCCTCTCTCTTTTGAATCTCTTGCTCGCTCTCTCCGCACCCGACCAGAAACAGGGAGGCCATGGTCAGAAGAAGAACCACGATTATCCATCTCATTGCTTTCATCCGAAAACCCTCCTTTTTCGATTTCCCAGTATAAATTATCCGTTATTACCCTTGTTTTTCCCTCTCGTGTCAAGGGCAGAATTAGAATTTTTCACTGTTCATAGATTCCAGATGGGCCAATTTTACACGGAATCCGGGTCGAGGGACAGGAAGAAATGTCGCACCAGAAGAGAACATCCCCCCAAATCCCGCCGGAACGCCGGCCGCCCCTCATTTCCCGCTCGATCGCTCCCCTCTTCTCATTTTAGCTTGTAAAACAGATATTGATCTATAAACTATAATTAAGAAAATTGAGAGGAATAAAAGGCACATATATTGCTTCAAAGAAAGGGAAAGGATGAGAAGAGGGAATAGAATGATCTTTCGAAGACACATCCGGCTGGATGCCATCCTACCGGCCATGGGATTTATTTTTATTGCGGGTCTGGCCCTGGCCGCAACAAATACGGCCGATAATCCCTCCAGGTGGACGGGCATCATGGGCCTCCTGCTCGCCTATGTCACCGGCATCGGCATCAGCTTCACCCCCTGCGTCTGGCCGATCTATCCCATCACCTCCAGTGTGATCATCAACAGCTCATCCGTCAAATCCAGGAAGATGGCACTGGTTCTCTCCCTGGTTTACGTTCTGGGGCTTGCCGTGGTTTACACCATACTTGGGGCAGTTACGGGAAAAATCGGGCAGCTGGCCTCCAATTACCTGAAGAGCGTATGGATGGTTCTCCTGGTCTCCCTGTTCCTCGTGATCTTCGGACTCTCCATGCTGGGATTGTTCGAGATTAAAATCCCCTCCTCGATCGGTTCCAGGATGATGAAGGGATCGAGAAAGGGTTTTATAGGAGTTTTTATCATGGGACTGATTTCCGGACTCGTGCTCTCCCCCTGCATTACCCCCGTGGTGGGAGCGCTCATTGGATTTGTGATCAAATCCGGGAGCTGGCTGGTGGGGGCGAGGCTGTTTTTCGCGTTTTCCCTGGGAATGGGAACGATCCTCGTGATTATTGGAACCGTATCCGGGGCGTTGAAGGCCCTTCCGAAACCGGGTCCCTGGATGGTCCGTGTGAGGCAGGCATTCGGTGTGATCATGATCGGGCTGGCCATGTGGCTGGCCTGGCCGGTTATGGCTTCTGCCCTGAGGGAGGAATCCGGATCGCCCCCTCCCCCCCCCGAGAAAAAAGCCGCGGCCGTAAAGCAGACCAATGAGAAAAAGGAACCGGATCAAATCGAGTGGATCAAAGATCTGGAAAAGGGGCTTTCCCTGGCCGAATCGCAAAACAAGCCGGTCATGATCGACTTCACGGCAGACTGGTGCAAGTACTGCCATGTTCTGGACAAAGAGACCTTTCCCGATCCCGATGTGGTTTCCCAGTCACAAAAATTCGTGATGATCAAGTTCGACGCCACACGTCATACACCCGAGGTACAGAGGGTGCTGGCCAAATACCAGATTACGGGATTCCCCTCCCTCCTGTTCAAGGATCGAAAGGGTGATTTCCACATGATTCCCGGTTTCGTCGGGCCCGATGTCCTTTTAAAGGCCATGGTCAAGGTGGAAGCGATCGGAAGGGAGTCAACCCCCTCCCCCACCCCGAAGCCCCCCTCACCCGGCGGCGGGGAAACCGCTGAAAAAACCGAATCCCGGGAAATCCAGTGGATCAAAAACTTCGATGAGGGCATGGAAATGGCCAAAAGCCAGGGAAAACCCGTGCTCATCGATTTCACCGCCGAGTGGTGCACATACTGCAAGGTCATGGATAAAAAGACCTTTCCGGACAAGCGGGTGGTCGAGGAATCGCAGCGTTTTGTCATGATCAAGTTCGACGCCACCCGACCCACTAAAAAGGTGCGGGAAATCACCAGGCGATATCAAATCCGGGGATATCCCACACAGGTTTCCATCGATACGAAAGGGAACGTGGATCAGCTGGTGGGATATGTCAAACCGGACCGGCTCGTTGAATATATGGAGCAAATTCATTAGAGCCATCGGTTGAGATATGTATGCGTTTTGCGATCATGTTTTTCCCCATAATCGTGACCTTAGTCGCGTTAATGATCGCACTTGTACTCGCGAATCGCCCTTTCGAATCCCGATCTGCGGATGCGAGTGCGAATATCACCCATGTCTTGGAACAACCCCGCAAGCCGCAAGCCGCCAGCCGCAATATTTGCCCTTGCCACGAAATGGTATAAGGACCTATAAAGGGTCAAATTAAAAAAAAGCGGGGAAACATGCTTTTCGGTAAAACATTCAAGATCCGGCTGTCAGAGGATTTTCGGGCACAGGACGAATCCCTTCTGAACGATTTCCTGGAATCGGTAATTCCGGAATCCATCGATTCGGCCATGATCAATCACCCCACGGATCCCTTCTGGAGCGTGCTGGTGGTTTACTCCCCCCTCGAAGAGGTCACACTCCCGGATGGAGACAGGGTGTTGTTCGATTCCTATGAACCCCTCTCCCCGGATGAGGAAATGACCTATATGAGGCTGAAATTATGGCGGGATAACCTGGCGCGGGAAAGGGATCTGCCCAATCACCAGATCCTGCACGACGCCCACCTGATGACCCTGGCAAAGATCCAGCCGAAAGAGCCCGGGGATCTGATGAAGCTGAAGGGACTCAGCCTCCGGAAAATCCGTCAATACGAAACGGAGATCCTCTTCTTTTTCCACAGCGAAAAATAGGGTGAATAACGCCGTTCCATCCTCAGCGCGATACTTCCTTTATTGCTTCCTCGATGATGTCAAGTCCCTGGTCCGCCTGTTTTTTCGTCAGGATCAGGGCGGGACAGATCCGGATCGTACTCGGACCGCAACCAAGCAGGATCAGGCGCTTTTCAAAGCATTTCTGCAAAATCCTGTTCCGAAGATTCGGGGAGGATTTCCCGGATTTCGGATCAACGATCTCGAGACCGAGCATCAGTCCCAGCCCCCTCACGTCGCCCACGCATGCATAGCGCTCCGGGAAGCTTTGAAGACGTTTCTTTATATATGTGCCCACCCTGTTGGCGTTTGCCATTAATTTATCCTCGAGCAGTTCGATGGTGGCCAGGGCCGCTGCACACGATACCGGGTTGCCGCCGAACGTGCTGGCGTGCGATCCATACTCCCAGCTCATCACGTCCGCCGAGGCGATGATGGCCCCGAGAGGCATGCCGGATGCGACTCCTTTGGCAACGCAGATGATATCCGGCTTCACGTCGAAATGCTCGATGGCGAACATCTTACCGGTGCGGCCCATTCCCGCCTGGATCTCGTCGCACACGAACAAAATCCCGTACCGGTCGCAGATCCTGCGGATGCCCTGGAGGAATTCCTTCGGGGGAACCACGTATCCCCCCTCCCCCTGGATCGGCTCGACAAAGATCGCGGCCACGTCGTCCGGATCCACGGTCTTCAGGAAAAGCATGTCCTCGATGAACTGGACGCAATGCATATCGCAGGAATCGGGACTGAGGTGATAGGAGCACCGGTAGCAGTAGGAGTAAGGGACGTGAACCACGCCGGGGATCAGGGGTGAGAATCCCTTTTTCTGGATCACCTTGCTCCCGGTAAGGCTGAGTGCCCCCATGGTGCGGCCGTGAAAGGCGCTGAAAAAGGCGATGAACTGGTGGCGCTTGGTTTTAAACCGGGCCAGTTTCATGGCGGCCTCGATGGATTCCGCACCGCTGTTGGTGAAAAACACCCTTTTCTTCCCCTTGATCGGGGCGTGCCTGGAGAGCTTCTCCGCCACGTCCACCTGCACCTTGTAAAAGAAATCCGTTCCGGACATGTGAATGAACCTTCCGGCCTGGTCGCAGATCGCCTTCACAACCTTCGGGTGGGAGTGCCCTGTTGCTGTCACCGCGATGCCCGCGCTGAAATCCAGGAACTCGTTTCCGTCCACGTCCACCGCCACCGCTCCCCTGGCATGATCCATGACAAAGGGATAGTCGCGAGTGTAGGAGGGCGACATGTACTTATTATCGCGCCTGATCACCTGGCGGGCTTTCGGCCCGGGAATTTTGCCGGTCTTTTTCCTGGACACCATTTTTTCTCCTCTCCTTACCCTTTTTGATAAAGGTGGTAATTAGAAGTCTTCTTTTCGGAAGGTCAATGAAAATATTAAGAATCCTGGATGGCAAATGTAAAACCGGAAAAATCCCCCACCCTGCCATGGTATTGCCTTGAATATAATTGACCACAAGGGGTGATCATTATTTTTTAAATTCTTCCCTTGACGGCAGCTGATTAAAGATCGAATCATAATTCAATAAATATCAGAGGTGGTGACCTGGTTTTCCAACCTTAGTAAATTCAGTAATATATGAAGGGATGAGTAAAATGAAAAAACGCGCGGCGATCCTTGTTGCCTTTTTATGCGCCTTCCTCTCCATCGCAAACGCGGTCGATGCCAAAACGATCTATTCCATCCAGGTCTTCTCCTCGATGAACCCGGAAGAAGCCGTGGCTCAGGCCGCTGCCCTTTCCTCCGAAGGTTACACCCCCGTTCAAACCGTTAATAAAGGCGAAAGGCACGCGGTGGTTGTCGGGGCGTTCGAAACCTACTCGGACGCCACGTTCTACAAAAATAAACTCCGAAACGGGGCCTTCCCCGGCGCCTTTATCATCAAACGGGAGCTTCCCCCCGAAACCGTAATCCCAGCTCTTTCGGAACAGGAACTGAAAACTGAAGAAGTGTTCCAGGGAGCGATCCGCTCTCCCTCCTCGAACGATCTCAAGGGACGGAAAATTTCCGAATCCCTGCCCCGGAGAAAGCGCGTCAAATCCTCCCCAGCCATTACGGACGCGGTTCGAAACGCATCGAACGATTCCCTGTCCGAAACCGAGCTCCTTCATAAAAGCTACGCCCTGGGTCGGGAAAAGAAGATCGGGGAATCGATCCAGGCCCACAGGGATTTCGTCCGGCGCTTCCCCTCGCACGAGCACGCCGCAGATTCCCTGCTCAGCATCGGACATCTCCTGATAAGAGATAAAAGAACGACCGAGGCCGCATCCGCCTTCCAGGAGGCGCGGCAACAGTATCCAGGGAGCCTTCAGTCGGGCGAGGCGACGCTTCGCCTGGCATATTTGAAAATCGTCACAAAAGAGCGCCAGGCGGCCAGGAATCTTTTTTCCTCGATCGCAGCTGGCGAAGTTCCTGCCACCGGCTCGGTCAGGGCCGAGGCGTTCAAGCGTTTGGGGTGTTTCGACCGGGCGGACCGGCTTCAATCCGATCCGGCGTTCCAGCTCCTCCACCAGGGATACGAAAAGATCGCGGAATCCAAACCCGGTGAGGCGGAATCCCTCTTTTCTCAAATCGTGCAAAATCACGCATCGAGCGAGGCGGCGGGCGAGGCGGCCCTTCGTCTGGCGTATTTGAAATGGGCCGCGTCCCTCGAGGCGGGCGATGAGCCCTCGAGAAACGCCCTTCGAGCAGATTCCCAATCCTGGTTCGAGTCCATTGCCAGGGGCGAGGTGAAATCCTCTCCACCGGTCCGGATCGAGGCCATGCATCGGTGCGCCCGGATCTATCACGGGAAAAAAGAGCGGATTCGGGCCCTCCAGGCGTATCAGGAGATTGCAGCCCTCACCGACTCGGATGGCTCGCCCGATCCGGACGTTCACCTCGAGATTGCCGGGTTATACATGGAGCTGGCTTTATCGGAAAATGGCTCTCTCGAGAACTGCATCCGGGAGTGCGACCAGGTTCTCGCCATCCCCGGCGCCTCCGACCGCACATGCGCCACCGCCCTGACCATGAAGGGGGAATGCCTGTTCCTGCTGAACCGGTACGAGGAATGCTCCGGGGTCATGAACGAGGTTCTTTCGGACTTTTCCGCGTGCCGGAGTCCGTCCATGACCGCGCTTTTACATATCGGCGCCATACATTTCTCCGGGGGACATTATGAAGACGCTGACACGGCTTTTTCTCGAGTGGTGGAGGAATTCACGGACGAAGACAACTGGCCGGGGAAAAATTTCCGCGGGCAAGCCATGCTGTTTCTCGGTCGCCTGGAAACCGCTCGAAAAAACAAACAGAAGGCCGGAGATTATTTCAAACAGGCATACCTCGAATGGCCGGGTTCCAAAGTGGCTCGAACGTCCGCCGGATACCTGCAGAATTACTTCCCCCATCTCTGGGAACGCATAACAAGGGAAAAGGAGGCCGGAATCCATGAATAAGCGAATCCTGATCGGACTTTTCTTCCTTTGGGCGGGTCTTTGCCTCGCCGGGCAAATCCCGGATCCGCTCTCCATCACCCTGGGCGCGGAGGACATGATCAATGAACCCGCGGCCAGGATTCTCGTCATTGCAACCATCGAGGGGGAATACGAATCCATCTCCTGGTCCTGCAACGAAACCTACGGGACCCTCGATCCGCTCGGAGATCCTTTTACAACCGCCTATGGATACGACCTGGCCTTTGCGGTTTACGAATCCCTTGAAAACGCCTGCGTGACCTATCAGGAGGTGACGGAAGCGGTGTCCTGCACGGCCCATCACCCGGAAGGGAGCGAGTACGACAAGACCGACTCGATCGATATTCATACCATTGACGTTCTTGCCCCCACGTTTTCCATGTGCGAGACCATCCAGGATTACAATCTTACCGGAGGTTGCAGGTATAATGGTCGATTGATCCCCTTCCTGGATCCGGAGGGCAGGATGTGGGTTTTTTACACGAAACACCACAGCTCGAACCGCCTCTCGATCCAGGCTGCATGGTACCAGTATGGATCGTGGCATCAGAGCTGTCTCAAGGATGCCTCCACATCGGAAACAGCGACATACACCCTTGTGGGGGTGGATGCGGACGAGGATTATATCTATGTGGCTTACATGGAAACGGATACAAGGCCAGAAGTTGACGATTACACGAAATTCCTGCGTTATTCCCTTTCAACGGAAGTATGGGAAGACGTCACAATCCCCGGATGGCAGGAATCCCTCCTGAAAAACATGTATCTCACGAATTTCCTGGTTCTCGAGGGTAATTTCTATTTGAATCACGGTTCCACGTTTCACGTGCTCGATCCAGACACGGGCGCGTGGTCCGAGGCCCATCCCTTTTACGTGGATGACGAAGGCGATGAAAAGGATCTCTGCTGGACCCGAACGGAAGAGGGCGACGTGTGGTCAGCCTATTCCCGCCTGTACCGTCCGGGCGCGGAAGTCTGCCTCTGGGACGCCTTCTGCGCCTGCCTCAAGGAACAGGAGCGTTTCTTATGCAACGAAGATCCGCTCACAACCACAACCACCTATTGGTACCCCTATCACAAGGTATCCTGCATTACCCCCGGGACCTCGAACCAGTTGTGGGCGGGTTACACGAAGCACCGCGATCCTGCTTATTATCCCAATGAAGACCAGCCCTGGCTGGTTCGACTGGATGTGTGGAAAGAATACGTGATGGCCGCGGATTACATCAACCTCGCCTCTGGAATGCTTTCTCCACAAAAAGGTGGAATGCCGCGGATTTCTACCGTTGATCCCAAAAACAACATGGCTGCCCTGTTCTGGAAAAACACCCTTCAAAACCCGGAGGATATGGAAACAAACGATATCTTCTGGAAGAAACGCCTTTCCTTTGATTCGGTGGATGACTGGGAATCGAGTCCCTCGGTTCGAATAACAGCATGTTCCATGGGATTGGAACATAACCTGTCCTCGGATTTCTTCCCCTCCGGACTGGTGGCCGTTTCCAGGCATTCGGCCGGGATCGGGAACCTGTCCGTGTACCGTTACAGCGAACCTGACATCCAGTTCCAGGGGCTCATCGGAGAAATCCCCATCACAGACTCTCCCATAATCTCGCCAATTGTCACAATCGAGGACGACGATCATGCCCGGGTCTCCATCACGGGCGATCTTGAAACTCACATAGATTGTCCCCTTTACCAGCTCGGGACCATTACCCTGTCCCCTGGCACGGGATCGAAAACCCTTGTCTTTCGTTTCACTGATCAGCACGGCAACACAAGCCAGATCTATGAAAAGAAAGTCATCCTGAAAGACGCGGCTCAGAACCTGGCAGAGGAAAACTTCGACTCGATCGACAACCTCTCCGTCGAGATCTCCACACTGGATCCGGCAGCCTCGTGGCAGATCAGGTGCAAACGCCTGGTGTGTGAAACCGAAACGAGGCAGGTCCGCATTCGCATCCCATCGAGCGAGCTGGACATCCCGGTGAACGGGTCGTATCGCGCCGGATTCGATATGCGGGCGGTCACGGACCAACGCACGACACCAACCCATTTCAACGTGGTTCTCCAACTCAACCGGAAAAGCGAACTCCAGCATTACCAGATCTATACGGGAAACAGTTTTCAAGATGTGACAATGTATCGCGTTCTGGGTGAACACACCAATCCCGAGGATCTCATCCTGTCCCACCGGGCTGGAGAGAAAATGCTCAAAATGTCCGATCCGGAGGAACAATACCCGACAGGCTGGGTGGAGCAGAACATCGACTGGACCAGGTGGCACAGGGTCGAGGCGGCGCTCCATTCCATTGGAGGGGAAAACGTGATTCACCTGTTTATCGACGGGCGGCTTCTCGAGGAGTGGATCGACGACGACCCCATTGCCTGGGAAAACGGTTGCTCCATCGACGTCATTGTCGGCGATTCAGCAGGTTCCGAAATCAATTTCATCGATATCGACAACATCACGGTGGATAACGCCTTTGCATCGAAGAGCGAGGAAACAGGCAAGATTACGGACAAGTTCCAGAGGTTCGTGAAAAAGTCAAACGTCACGGATAACATGAACCTGGGGGAGGGCGAGTTCTTCCCGGACGAGGACGGTTGCTTCCAGCCCTGCCTGGCTGACGGGTATGCCTCGATGACCCTCGCCTCTCCTGCCAAGCTCCACGATTTCAATCTTGACTTGACCCTGAAATACAACTCGGGGGATAAGGGAACCCAGGAAATTCAGCTTCGGAGAAACGCGAGTTATTACGGCGTCGATCTTGCCGGAGAATATGGTGATTACGATTTCTCGCACGAGTACGCTTATTCCGTTTCCACCACGGACGGATTCGAGCACGTGACCATCCGGCGGGTTGTGAAAAACCAGATCCGAGGCGATCCCATGGGAGTGGACGATTCCGTGACGATTCTTTCCAATATCGAGACCGGCATCTGCCCGGAGTACGGCGAGTTCATATCCCTCCGCTTCTGCCTGCACGGGGATCTGCTGGATTTCTATGCCGGGGGCAGACTGGTGTGTTCCCTCCTGGACGACACGGAGAACCGCATCCATTTCGGCACGGTGAGGATCGTCACGAACAGGGAATCCCTGAGAATCCGCGACATCTCCATCGACACCGACTATTACTTCTGGTCGCGCAGGGAGAACCGGTTCATCTACCGGGGCCGGGAGGCCGTGCCCGTGGGATTCAACACCTTTCCGAGGAAATATCCCAGGGGGCGGGACCTGTACGATTGCCTGACCGCACCGGGCGGTGTGTCGCCGGACAGCGAGTCTTTAACGGACATGAAATTGCGAATGGACCTTGCGAGCGCATCGGGCGCGCGGGTGTTGAGAGTAATGCTGGTTTCCGGTTATGTTTACGATTCCTCGGGCGAGCGAACAGCGGATGCGGACGTTCCGTTCGCCTTTTTCAATACCGTTCATTTCGGGGAGTATTTTCCGGATGATGAAGATCC
>Ga0272442_10002017_pt1 | contig 29961 bp, 25 predicted proteins | sample SSMForm2O_FD_200262 | JGI IMG/M metagenome (GOLD analysis project Ga0272442, IMG submission 200262) | Marine sediment archaeal communities from Little Sippewissett salt marsh, Falmouth, MA, United States - SSM-Form-2O | ecosystem: Environmental > Aquatic > Marine > Wetlands > Sediment ...
GAAGCATCGGGGAACATGGCCCAGATTGCGGACCTGTTGATGCGTCGTCCGGATGGTTTTCTTGTCCTGTCCGGAGATGACGCCATTACACTGCCGATGATTGCCCTGGGCGCCGAGGGCCTGATCTCCGTTGTGGCCAATGAAATGCCCCGGGAAACCGCAGACTGGATTCACGCCTGCCTCGCGGGGCGCTTCGCCGATGCCATTGTCATGCAGAAGCGTCTGCATCCCCTGATGACCGCCAACTTTCTGGAAACGAATCCCATTCCGGTCAAGGCGGCCATGGCCATGATGGGAAAAATCGGTGAGAATTACAGGCTGCCGCTCGTGCGTATGACGGAGCAGAACCGTTCAAAGATGAAGGCGGTTCTCAAATCCATGAAGCTGATATAGGACAGGGATATCGTGATGCTGCGGGAACAAATTGAAGACGCCTATGAGTCGGCGCTGGCGGAAAAAATCACGCCCGGAATACGGGATACTTTCCGCCGTTTCAAAGAGGCATTGAACAGCGGGCATATCCGGGCTGCGGAAAAAAAAGACAACCGGTGGCTTGTCAATCAATGGGTTAAAAAAGGAATTCTGCTTGGATTCAGAATCGGAAAACCGGCGGATGTATCCATCGATGCGCGTTTTGTATATTATGACAAGGATACATATCCGCTGAAGCACATTGCCATCGGTGATCATGTGCGCATCGTTCCAGGCGGTTCCGCCATTCGCGACGGATGCTATATCGGGAAAAATGTAACCTGCATGCCTCCCATGTACATCAATGTCGGTGCCTATGTGGATGACGGCACCATGATTGATTCCCATGCGCTGGTGGGATCCTGCGCCCAGATCGGAAAACGTGTCCATCTGAGTGCGGGCGCCCAGATCGGCGGTGTTCTGGAACCTGTCGGAGCCATGCCGGTGGTTATTGAAGATGATGTGCTTGTTGGCGGGAACTGCGGTGTATACGAAGGCACCGTGGTGAGGAAAGGGGCCGTTCTGGCCGCGGGCACCATTTTGACAGGCGGAACACCTGTTTTTGATCTGGTGCATGATGCCGTATACCGGAGAACGGAAGAGATGCCGCTGGAAATTCCGGAAAATGCGGTCGTGGTGCCGGGAAGCCGGCCGGTGAAGGCGGAGACCGGAAAACAACGGGGGATCGCGGTTTACTGCCCGGTCATCATTAAATACAGGGATGAGAAAACGGGCGGTTCCGTTCAACTTGAGCAGATGCTGCGGTGAGCAGAAACCTGGAAGTGGTTTTACAGTGATTCATGCGCTGCCGGACTGTTCACCGGTGGAAGGCTGTAAACTTTTTTTGTTTAAGGATTTAGCCTTCTTGACTTTGGGCGGTGAAATTGGTATATTAACAGATCCGGATCAGGGCGAAGTGCCCCTGAAAAGTCATGAAACGACATGCGCTGGTCCTGAAGGAGGGGATCGGCTTTTGTCATATATGGACGTATTATTAACAAACATGAGGAAATATTTTTCTGATGGCCTTTGACGAATCAAAAATACAGCTGAAATCGCTAAAAGAACGCCTCGATGAACTGCGGAGGCATCTTTGACATCACCGGAAAGCAAGACAAGGTTCAGGCACTGGAACAGGAGAGCAGCGCACCGGATTTCTGGAATGACAATGAAAAAGCGCAGGAGGTTCTGAAGGAGATCAATGAACTGAAAGACTGGATCACATCCTGGGAGGATCTGAACGCACAGGCGGAAGATATCGGTGTGCTGATTGAACTGGCGGATGAAGCCGGGGACGAAGTGACGCGGCAGGAGGCGGAAAGCCAGCTGGATGCACTGCAAAACGGTGTTGAAAACCTGGAACTGCGCCGGATGCTCGGTGAAGAAGATGACCAGCGCAATGCCATTCTGACCATTCATCCCGGTGCGGGCGGCACCGAATCCCAGGACTGGGCCGAAATGCTGCTGCGCATGTATCTTCGTTACGCCGAGAGTCACGGCCTGGAAACATCGGTGATGGATGTTCTGGCAGGGGAGGAAGCCGGTATCAAAAGTGCGTCACTTGAAATCCGGGGCAGTTATGCTTACGGCTATCTCAAAGCGGAAGCAGGCGTACACAGACTGGTTCGCATTTCACCGTTTGATGCCAACAAACGCCGCCATACATCCTTTGCTTCTGTTTTCGTCTATCCGGAAATAGAAGATAACAATATTGAAATTACAATCGATCCCGGTGATATTCGGGTGGATACATACCGCGCTTCCGGAGCAGGCGGACAGCATGTCAATAAAACCAGTTCCGCGGTACGGATTACACATCTGCCCACAAATATTGTCGTGCAGTGCCAGAACGAACGTTCCCAGCACCAGAACAAGGCCAATGCCATGAAAATTCTTGCTGCCAGACTGTACCAGAAGAAAAAGGAAGAGGAGAACGCCAAAATCGCAGAAATGGAGAAAAGCAAGAAAGAGATTGCCTGGGGCAGTCAGATACGGTCATATGTATTTCATCCGTACAATATGGTCAAGGATCATCGCACCAATGTGGAAACCGGGAACGTGACGGCTGTCATGGATGGCCGTCTGGATGATTTTATCAAGGCATATCTGCTGGCTTCCGCAAAATAAATCATGGAGAAATGTTTGGACGACCTTCGCGCTCAAAGGCTTGAAAAACTGAATCAGATGACGCAAATGGGATTGAATCCCTTTGCCTATGCATATTCCCGCACGCATTTCGCGCAGGCGATTCTGGATACCTATGCGAAAGAAAACGGGTTCGACGGGGAGGTTTCCCTGGCCGGCCGCCTGATGTCCCTGCGCCGCATGGGCAAGGCCAGTTTCGGACATATTATGGATTCAACCGGCAGAATTCAGATTTATGTCAAAGAAGATCGGGTGGGTGAGGATACCTATGCGGCATTCAAACTGCTGGATCTGGGGGATTTTATCGGTGTGAGGGGGGAAGTTTTCGCAACCAGAACCGGTGAGGTGACCATCCTGGTCCGGTCACTTGATATTCTGGCCAAAACGGTCCGGCCTCTGCCTGTGGTCAAGGAAAAAACAGACGGTGATGAAAAGGTGGTCTATGACCGGTTCGCGGACAAGGAACTGCGATACCGTCAGCGGTATGTGGATCTTGTTGTCAATCCGGATGTCCGGAATGTGTTTGTTCAGCGATCCCGCATTGTTTCATCCATGCGGCACTACCTTGAAAACCGCGGCTATCTGGAAGTGGAAACACCGGCCCTGCAGCCGCTTTACGGCGGGGCCTTTGCCCGGCCTTTTGTGACCCATCACAATGCCCTGGATATGGCCCTTTATCTCCGGATAGCCGATGAACTCTATTTGAAGCGCCTGATTGTGGGCGGTTTTGACGGAGTGTTTGAAATCGCAAAGGATTTCCGCAATGAGGGCATGGACAGGGATCACAATCCGGAATTCACCATGATGGAACTGTACGTAGCATATCAGGATTATCATTTCATGATGGATCTCGTGGAAGACATGATCAGTGCCATTGGCGGAGAAGTGACAGGCAGCATGACAGTTCAATCCCGCGGTGAGAAACTCAACATGAAACCACCCTGGAAACGCATGGCTTTTTTTGAAGCCCTGCAGGAATACACGGGACATGATTTGTACCAAAAGGATTTGCAGACACTGAAACGTGCAGCCGCTTCACTTCATGTTGAAACCGCAAAAAACGCCGATGCCATGCAGATAATTGATGCAATCTTCAGCACGCATGTGGAACCGAAACTGATACAGCCGACCTTTATTATCGATTATCCGCTGGAACTGTCCCCCCTGGCCAAAAAGCACAGGAGCAAACCCGGACTGGTTGAACGTTTTGAAGGATATATGCTCGGCATGGAAATATGCAATGCTTTCAGCGAACTGAATGATCCGCTGGATCAGCAGGAACGGTTTGAACAGCAGGCCAGGCTCCGGGCGGAGGGCAATGAAGAAGCCATGGTGATTGATGAGGATTATATCCGGGCCATGGAATACGGCATGCCGCCCACAGCGGGGCTGGGTCTGGGTGTGGACCGGCTCTGCATGATCCTGACCGATTCACCTTCCATTCGTGATGTCATTCTTTTTCCGCATATGCGGCCTGAAGCGCCACCCACGTAAGCTGGAGAGTCCATTACCATGTCCGGAACATCATATGAATTTTTCATTGCCAGACGGTATCTGAAATCCAGAAGCAAGACAGGCTTCATCAATCTTATTACCTATATTTCCATTCTGGGTGTTGCCATCGGTGTGGCCGCACTGATCATTGTGCTGTCCGTCATGAATGGATTCGAATCCGAAGTACGGTCCAGAATTATCGGCTTTGACAGCCATATCCGTTTGCGGACCTATCATGACAGGGGTATTGACAATCCGGAAGAAATCATGGAGGCCGTCCGGGGGTTGCCCCATATCACCGGCCTCTCTCCCTATATTCTGGACAAGGGCATGATTCGTTCCAAAATCAACGGTAAAAGTTCCGGAGTCATTATCCGGGGAGCGGATCAGAAAACCATTTCCCAGGTGTCCGAACTCGAAAAAAACATGATTTACGGGGAAATGAATCTCGGTCCGGTCAGACCGGTTGCCGAGGATACGTTTTTACCGGGCATTGTGGTGGGACGGTGGCTTGCCGACCGCCTTTTTCTGGACGTCGGAGACAGGGTGTTTCTGATCAGTCCGGCGGGCATGCAGACAATTTTCAATCAGCCCCCTGTGAAACAGTTTGTGGTCAGCGGTTATTTTGAAACGGATATGTATGAATATGATGATAATTATGTGTACATATCCATCGAGTCCGCGCAGGAGCTTTTTCGAATGGGGCATTCGGTATCAGGCATTGAAATTCATCTGGATGACTTTTACAAGGCCGCGGACGTGGTCAAGATCATCGATGATAAACTGGGATATCCCTATTACGCCCTCAGCTGGTTTGACATGCGCAAAAACCTCTTTTCCTGGATGCAGCTTGAGAAGTGGGCCATGTTTATCGCCCTCAGCCTGATCATTATTGTGGCGGCCTTCAATATTATCACCACGCTGATTATGGTGGTCATGGAAAAGACCAAGGAAATCGGTATTCTGAAATCCATGGGGGCCACATCGAAAAGCATCATGAAAGTTTTTGTTTTCGAAGGCCTTGTGGTCGGTGTGATCGGAACCATGATAGGATTTCTTGCCGGATATGCGTTGTGCTGGGCGCAGATGAAGTATCAGTTTTTCAGCCTGCCCGGTGATGTCTATTTTATCAATTATCTTCCGGTACAGGTGGTTCCGAATGATTTTTTGTTTGTCGGAGGGGCCGGTATTCTGATATGCCTGGTGGCGGCGGTATATCCGGCCTACAAGGCCGCCAGACTCATTCCCGTCGAGGCAATTCGTTACGAATAGGATGAAATCCATGAGTGCGGTATCCAAAAAAATCCTGAATGCGAAAAATATTCATAAAGCATACCCGCTTCCCAAAGGCGAACTGCCTGTTCTCAAGGGAATCGACCTGGAAATCGGCACCGGTGAAATCGTTGCCGTCATTGGTCCTTCCGGTGTGGGGAAGAGCACACTGCTCCATGTTCTTGGAGCCCTCGACCGCCCGTCGGCAGGTCAGGTGCATCTCGATGATGAGGATGTGTTCGCCATGTCCGACGACGAGCTCGCCGACTTTCGCAACCGCCGTATCGGTTTTGTGTTTCAGTTTCATCATTTGCTTCCGGAATTCAGCGCTCTGGAAAATGTCGCCATGCCGGCCCTGATCGCCCGCACTTCAAAAGTCGATGCTTTCAAACGGGCCCGGCAGCTCCTGGAAGATGTGGGGCTTTCCCAGCGTATGCAGCACAAGCCCAGAGAGATGTCCGGCGGAGAGCAGCAGCGTGTGGCCTTTGCCAGAGCATTGACCAATGAACCGGCTCTTGTGCTGGCGGATGAACCCTCCGGCAATCTGGACCTGAAAAGCAGTCAGGCACTGCATCAACTCATGTGGAATCTGGTTCGGGACAAACAGCAGACATTTGTTATCGTCACGCATAACCGGGAACTCGCCGGGGAAGCGGACCGGATCATCGAACTTTTCGACGGGAGGATCAGGTAAAAAACCGGTAACGAATCTTTTATTGATATGGCGCGTTAAAGAAAGAGGATGTCGGAACCGGAGGTCAATGTGTCGCTGTGTGATATGTGCCATGAGAATGAATCTTTTATTACATTCACACAAATCATGAAGGGTCAGAAAACCACCATCAATTTGTGTGAATGGTGCGCGGGAAAGCAGAATACAGATCATCCTGTGGTTTTTGGCTCCAGGATTTTCATGAAGATACTGACGGATTTGCTGAAACAGTATCTGAAAAACAGGGATAAGTCCGCCGGAGAAGCGGCCACTGTCGGGGACAGAAATCATTGTCACAATTGCGGATTGACATGGAAAATGTTCAAGGAATCCGGTCGTCTCGGGTGTCCGCATTGTTACCGGGCTTTTGGTGAAAAACTGAACATTGTGCTTCGAAGAATGCATGGTACAGATCAGCATCAGCAGCCGGTTCACAACAGAATTCCGGACGCCATTGCGATGATGAAACACAGGATGAGCCAGGCGGTAGACCTGGAAAATTTTGAGCTGGCAGCCGAATACAGGGATTATATACGAAAGCTGGAAAGGCGGCAGCAGGCGGAAGACATATCTTGAATACATTTATCGATCAAATTGCCGGGAAACCGGCGGGCTGGATGCGTGACAGCGGTACTGAAAATCATATTATACTGAGCAGCCGTGTACGGCTGGCTCGAAATTTGCTTAAATATTCATTTGTGAACAATGCCACAGAAGAGGAGCGGGAGAATATCATCCGGGAAGTCCTTGATGTGCGAAGCCATTGCACATTGTTGAAGAATATGAATTATTTTTCATTATGCACCATGGATGATCTGGATATCCGGTTTCTGATGGAACGGCGTTTGATCAGCCGTGAATTTGCGGAATCAGTACATGCCAGAGGTTTTCTGACAACGGAAAACGAGTCGATTCAGATGATGATCAACGAAGAGGATCATATCCGGATACAGTCAGTGACATCAGGATATCATCTTGCCGGACCCCTTGAGCGGGTCCATGCACTGGACCGGTGTCTTGAGGAAGAGTTAACCTATGCTGTTTCGGATCGTTACGGATATCTGACGGCATGCCCGTCAAACACGGGGAGCGGCGCCCGGTTTTCGGTACTGATGCATCTTCCGGGCCTGGTTCTGAGCGGTCGGCTGGAAACCGCTGTTCACGGACTGATGCAATCCGGTGTGGCGATACGCGGATTGTACGGAGAAAGAAGCGGCGGCACCGGTAACATGTTTCAGGTTTCCAATCAATATACACTGGGCAGTACGGAAGCCGGCATTATGGAAGAAATGACGGAGATGATCAGTCAATTGATGAATATGGAAGAGGCGTCCCGCGAAAATCTGCTGAAGAAACAGCGAAACGGTCTGGAAGAAACGATTCACCATGCGGTGGGAATTTTGACCCATACCAGGGAAATCGGTTTTCAGGAATGTCTGAATTTGTTATCCCTGTTGCGATTGGGTTCGGAATTGAATATCTTGAACCATATCAGTTCGCATGTATTGAACGAACTCATGATCGTCAGCCAGCCGGTGCATTTGCAGAAAATGGAAGGGAAGACGGGGGAATTTCCGGAAAGTGATGTTCTCCGGGCAGAAATGATCCGGCAAAAACTGAATTTAAACTGAATCATGACATCAATGAAAAGGATACTTTGAATGATACGCAGTAATTTTTCACAAAGGGTGCAGGTCGTTATACAGCTTTCTCGGGAAGAGGCATTGCGCCTCGGACATGATTATATCGGGACCGAACATCTTCTCCTGGGACTGATTCGGGAAGGAGGCGGTGTCGCCATTGAAATCATGCAGAATCTGGATATCGAGCTGGATGAGCTCAAAAAGTCCATCGAGGATGTGGTACGGTCCACGGGCGGTACCATTACCATGGGGAACATTCCGTTTACCAAACGGGCGGAGCGTGTTCTCCGTGTGGCTGCGGCCGAGGCGGACCGGTTTAAATCCAATGTGATTGGTACCGAACATCTGCTCCTTGCACTGCTTCGTGACGGCGATGGTGTGGCGGCCCAGGTGCTGCAAACGTATGAAGTGACCTACGAAACGGTCAAGGAAGAATTGGAAAATGTGCTGCGGGGATCAACATCCCAGAAAGAATCCAAGTCGAAATCACAGACCCCTGCACTGGATCATTTTGGAAGGGATTTGACGGAACTGGCACGGGACGACGAACTGGATCCTGTCATCGGCCGTGAAAATGAAATCCAGCGTGTGGCCCAGATTTTATCCAGGCGCAAGAAGAACAATCCGGTGCTTATCGGCGAACCCGGCGTTGGAAAAACGGCCATCGCAGAAGGGCTGGCCATGCGGATCATTGAAAAAAAGGTGTCCCGCGTGCTCCATAACAAGCGGGTGGTGACACTGGATCTCGGATCCATCGTTGCCGGCACCAAATACCGCGGCCAGTTTGAAGAGCGCATGAAGACCATCATGAATGAATTGATGAAATCCAGAAACATCATCCTGTTCATTGATGAGCTGCATACCATTGTCGGTGCCGGCGGGGCGTCCGGGTCGCTTGATGCGTCCAATATGTTCAAGCCGGCTCTTGCCCGGGGTGAACTACAGTGTATCGGCGCCACCACACTCGATGAATACAGGCAGTTTATTGAGAAGGACGGTGCTCTGGAAAGACGTTTTCAGAAAGTCATGGTTGATCCGCCGTCGGCTGATCACACCCTGGAGATTCTGAAGGGCCTGCAGGAGCGGTACGAAAGGCATCATCGTGTAAAATATACCAAAGGCGCCATTGAGGGATGCGTTAAACTTTCAGACCGGTATATCACGGACAAATTCCTGCCGGACAAGGCCATTGATGTCATGGATGAAGCCGGTTCCAAGGTACATCTGGCCAATATATCGGTGCCCAGGGAAATCACCATTCTGGAAGAAAGGCTGAAGGTCATTCGCGGCGAAAAAGAAAGCGTGATTAAAAACCAGGAATTTGAAAAAGCAGCCGTGCTTCGCGACAGGGAGCGCAAGCTGACCAATGAGCTGCAGGAGGCCAAGGACCGCTGGGAAAACGAGGAAGGTCAGGTGCTGGCGGAAGTGGGCGATGAAGATGTGGCCGAGGTGGTTGCCATGATGACCGGCATTCCGGTCAAACGGGTGGCCCAGTCGGAGTCCGAGAAACTGCTGAACATGGCGGATGAACTGAAAAAATATGTCGTTGGCCAGGAAGAGGTGATTGAAATCCTCAGCAAGGCCATCCGGCGGACCAGAGCCGGATTAAAGGATCCAAGGCGGCCGATCGGGTCATTTATTTTTCTGGGGCCTTCAGGTGTCGGTAAAACCTATCTGGCACGTGTTCTGGCCAGGTATCTGTTTGAAGACGAATCCGCCCTTATACGGGTGGACATGTCGGAATTCATGGAAAAATTTTCCGTATCGCGGATGACCGGCGCCCCTCCCGGATATGTGGGATATGAAGAGGGCGGTCAGTTGACGGAAAAAGTCAGACGCCATCCTTATTCGGTGGTGCTCCTGGATGAAATCGAAAAAGCCCACCCGGATGTTTTCAATATCCTTCTTCAAATCCTGGACGAGGGGCATCTTACTGACGGTATCGGCCGGAAAGTGGATTTTAAAAATACAATTCTGATTATGACCGCCAATATCGGCACCCGGAGTGTGCAGAAGGGTGGATACGGATTTGCCCAGTCCGATGACAGTGTGGATTACAATACCATGAAATCCACGATGCTCGAGGAAACCAAGCGAATATTCAATCCGGAATTCATCAATCGTCTCGACGAGGTGATTGTATTCCGGACACTGACACAGGAAAAAATAAAGCAGATTATCAGTATCGCCATGGATGAAACCCTGGTCGGACTCAAAGAAAGAAAAATCAAGGTGTCCCTGTCTTCATCCGCGAAAGAATATCTGGCGGATCACGGATATGATCCGGTTTACGGCGCCAGGCAGATCAAGCGTGTGATTCGAAAATATATCGAAGATCCCATTGCCGAAGAACTTTTGCGCGGCAAGTTTCATGACGGCAGTAATATTTATGTTCAGTGCCGGAAAGATGAGCTGAAATTTATCGAAAAGAAAACAGATCAGAAATCATCCGGCCGTTCGTCTTCAGTGAGAAAATCCGGAGGGAAAAAGACAGAGGAAACGCAGTCCAAAGAAACCAAATCATAATAAAATACAGGAATTGATATGCATCGCCGACAGTTTCTCAAGACTTCGGCCGCGATATGCGCCGTATCTCCCGTCTTTTCAGATTCTCTTTTACATGCACAGGAAACAACGGATCTGGCGGTCGTCAAAAATGGTGAACCGGCGGCACTTGTACGCAATGCCGTGGATGCCCTGGGCGGTATGTCCCGTTTTGTGAACAAGAATGACGTTGTCGTTCTGAAACCCAATATATCCTGGGACCGGGTTCCCCCGCAGGCAGCTACGACAAATCCTGAATCAGTGGCCGAAGTGGTAAAAATGTGTCTGGAATCAGGTGCTTCAAAAGTAATTATTTTTGACAATACACTGAATGAACCGCGGCGCTGTTACAAGAGAAGCGGGATTCAGGCAGCGGCCGAAGCCGCCGGCGCCGATGTGCAGCATGTGCATGAACGGAAGTTTAAAAGGGTTGCCTTTCCGGAAGGAAAGCTTATCAGAAACTGGGAAGTATATGATGAACTGCTGGAAGCGGATACGTTGATCAACATGCCAGCTGCCAAGCATCACAGTATATCCGGCGTTTCACTCGGCATGAAAAATCTCATGGGCGTGCTGGGTGGTGTACGGGGGAAGATCCACAGGCAGTTTGATACCAAACTGGTGGACATCAATACCCTTGTCAGGCCGAAACTGACCATTCTGGATGCATACCGCATGCTGCTTCGCAACGGTCCGAGCGGCGGCAATCCCGCTGATGTGGCACTGACCAGGACAGTGGTTGCGGGCACCGATCCGGTGGCCGTGGACAGCTACGGCGTCACCCTGTTCGGACTGGATCCTCTGAAGACAGGATTTCTTGTCGAGGCATCCGCGCGGCAGCTCGGCCAGAACCGGCTGGACAAACTGAACATCCGGACCATCGCCTTGAATTCATAGCAGAGAGGGGAGCGCATGCAGAGAATTCGACTTTTCTCTCAGATCGTCTTTTTTCTGCTTTTTCTTCTTTTCTTTCTCCTGGCATCGTATCCTCTGAAACATCATGTCCCTGTGGATTTGTTCCTCCGCATGGATCCGCTGGCTGCTCTGACGGCCGGCCTGGGCGCACGGACATTTCTCTGGAAATGGCTGCCTGCACTGCTGGTTCTGTGTGTGACACTGTTCCTGGGGCGGTTTTTTTGCGGATGGGTATGTCCCATGGGCAGCTCGGTGGATGGATATGATGCAGCGGTGAAGGCAAAAGCCAATAATCAGAAGCTGCATGTCAAATCGCTGCGATGGCTGAAATATTTTCTCTTGCTGATATTTCTTGCGGCCGCGCTGTTTTCGATTCAGATTGCGGGGTGGCTCGATCCGATACCGCTGATCACCCGTTCAATGGTGGCCGTGCTTTATCCTCTGGCGGCTTTCGTTATTTTCGGCATTTTCGGCATGCTCTACACATTGTCTTTTCTAGAAGACATTCTTTTTCCCATCGAGGAGGCGCTGCGCGGTACCCTGCTGCCGTTAAATCCCGTCGTCTTTCGCGGCAGTCTTCTCATTTTTGTCGTTTTGATCATTATTCTCATGGCAGGAAAAATACAGCGTCGGTTCTGGTGCAGATATATATGTCCGCTGGGCGGACTCCTTGCCCTTACATCAAAATTCCGTTTATACAAACGGAGGGTGGAGGATTCCTGTACATCATGCGGAAAATGCGAGCGTGTATGCCGAATGGGGGCCATTGGAAAGGATTTTGTTACCACATCCCATACCGAGTGCATCAACTGCATGGATTGCAAGGCCGTCTGTCCGGTAAACGCCGTTTATTTCGATTTCAGGGGGAAAAAAGCCGCAGAACCCATTGATCTGAAAAAACGCCATCTTCTCACTGCCGGTTTCACCGGCCTTGTTCTGGCAGGAATGGGAAAAATCGGGTTTTCCGACAAAGTGAAAAAGGGAGAGACGGTCCGGCCTCCGGGTGCCGTACCGGAACCCGAGTTCCTCGACAGGTGCATCCGTTGTGGTGAGTGCATCCGTATCTGTGCCACGGCCGGGCAGGGGCTTCAGTTTGCGGGATTCGAGGCCGGCTGGCAGGGGCTCGGCACGCCTCTTCTGAAAACACCGGACGGATATTGCGAACACAACTGCAACCTCTGCGGCAAAGTATGTCCGACCGGAGCCATTCATTCGCTCACGCTGGAAGAAAAACATGACATGAAAATGGGAACGGCCCATTTTGATAAAACGCGATGCATCCCCTGGTACTATGGCGAAGATTGCATGGTGTGCGAGGAGCATTGCCCGCTGGATGAGAAAGCCATCAAATTTATAGAAACCGGTGTCACAACCATTGACGGACGGCAAGGCACAGTGCTTCTGCCCTACGTGGATGAAATACTCTGCACCGGCTGCGGTATATGCACCTCGGTTTGCCCCGTGGAGGGCAACAAGGGAATATTTTTAACCAATATGAATGAAATACGCTGGGAGGAATAAGTCCGTTCCTGCCGTCCGTCCGCCGGCGCATGTGAGCAACTCTTTCCGGTGATTCCTGTTTTATCGTTCCGTACCGAAGTATTCGGGAAAGCGTCTCAGAAAACCGCCGCAGGCAAAATCAAGGAGGTTTCATTGAAACGGTCATATATTTCGCTTCGAATCCTTTTTCTCGTATTTTTGCTGACGTCATCCCTGTCGGCACAGATTGATATCCGGAAAGGCATCAAGCTGGGATACAACCGTTCCACACTTTCCGGAACCGGCTATTCCGATACGGAATCCCTGGTCAAAATCGGGGCAGGTATCAGTGTTGAGCTGTCTCTGATGAAACTCCTTTTCATCCAGGGGGATCTTCTTTATTCACCCCAGGGTGTTATTTCAAAAGAGAACGGTATGTCACTGGAAACCAGCGTGAATTATCTGTCCATTCCCGTCTATCTGAAGCTGAGGTTTTTTCCCTTCGGTGTTCATCCCTATCTGCTGGGGGGCATGGATTACGCCTTTCTTCTCTCGGCCGACCTGGACGGTCATGACATGAAGCCGGTTTTCAAATCCCGGGACAGAGGAATTATCGCGGGGGGCGGACTGGAGTTTACCCTGCTGGGAAAAAGCGTCTATGTTGAAGGCCGGTATATTCACGGCATCGGCAATATTGCAGAAAGCGGTTCCGAAGTGAATAACCGGGTTTACCAGCTTTATGCAGGGCTTCTGCTTTGACGAAACAGACAGCTGTAATTATTCGAGACAAATCGCAAAGGATTTGATGTGATGGGATGGATTGAGAGAACACATCTGGGAAGAAGGATTCTTGTGGCGGTGTTCGGTATACCGCTTATTTTTGGCGCTGCCATTCTGGGCGGCTGGTATTTTTTTGTGCTGATCGGCCTGCTGATTGTTTTCGCACTGGCCGAATTTTATATGCTCGCGGAAAAGCTCGATTATTCACCGTCCCGGTGGACGGGCATTCCCGCAGTCCTGGTGCTGCATCTTTTTCTGTTTCTCAATTACAGAATCAATCTTGGGATTACCGTGGCGGCCTTTCTGATGGTCATTGTCCTGTCTGAACTTTTCAGAAACAAGCCACATCCGGTTGCCAATATTGCAGTCACCTTTTACGGCACATTTTATATTTTCCTTCTGAGTTTTTTTGTATTGCTTCGGGAAGTGCCCAGGACATCCCGTCTCGCATATGGCGATGGCGCATGGCTGATCATACTGATTTTTTCTGCGATCTGGCTCTGTGATTCCACGGCCTATATTGCCGGATCGTGCATCGGAAAACACGCCCTTTTTCCGAGGGTCAGCCCAAAGAAAACATGGGAGGGGGCCGTGAGCGGATTTTTAATGGCTGTCGTCTCCGCTGTTATTACGGGCTCCTTTATCCACAGTTTTCTGCCTTTCCACGATGCATTGATTCTGGGAGTTCTGATCGGTGTTTTTGCGCAACTGAGTGATCTGGTTGAATCGCTGTTCAAGCGTGATGCCGGTATCAAGGACACCTCGCACATGCTTCCCGGACACGGCGGTTTTTTTGACCGCTTTGACAGTTTCATTCTGGTCGGTCCCGTTGTCTATATTTATCTTCATATACGCGGATATTTTTAAATTCCTGTCTCTGTTTTTTCATTGTCTGCACCGAAATACCAGTCTGATTGTCCTCCCTGTCTGATGCAAAAAATATGAAGAAAATGCAAAATATTCCTTTTTACAGAGGCAAATTTTGCCTTATTGTCATATTTTGATGTTGGCATCGGTGGAACAAAGTAAATTTAATTAATGAATAATCAATAGGATATGCTTGGTGCTTCAATTTTGGTATAACTATTGCCTGAATGGTCCCTGTTGATGTACAAGCGAGTTATTCAAACGAGGGATGAAAAATGGATATCAACAGAGTTCTGATTCTGGTAAAAGGGAATGCGGTGGGAGACAAAATCGAACAGGCTTTCTACCGGTCTGAATTTGACGTCATCCGTACCGATGATCCCGGACAGGCCATTCGGATACTGAAAAGTGAAATGCCGAAGGCCATCGTTGTGGATTGTGACCTGATCAACGGGTCGATGAAAAGCATCCATGAGGTATTGAAGGACAATTGCCGTAAAACCGCCATGGTGCTTCTGTCGAAATCAAAAAAAGCGGAAGACCGTATTCAGGCCCTGGAAGACGGTGCCGATGATTGTTTGCCGCTGCCCGCAGAAATTGATGAACTTCTGGCAAAGGTCAAAGCACTGGTACGCCGTATCAATTTGGTTGATTCAAGCCCGCGAAGCCTCAAAATCAAGGACATCATGATCAATCTGGATACGCATGAGGTCACGAAAAACGGAAAACCAGTTGATCTGACCTACACACAGTTCAAGCTGCTGTATTTGCTGGCATCCAGAAAAGACTATGTGTTCAGCAGAAACGAAATTCTGAAAGCCGTCTGGGGAACCAATGCGTATGTTACGGACCGTACTGTGGATGTGCACATTAAGCGGCTGCGCGAAAAACTCGGCGAGATTCATCAGCCTTCCCGGTATATCCAGACCATTCACGGACTGGGATACAGGTTTGCATGATGAATGGCAACAAGTCATTGATTTTTAAATTGATTATGTGGGACCGGTTGAATAGATTGTAACAATCGTGAAAACCTTGTCATAATCATTGAAAATTAATGTAAAATAATATAATATATATAAAATATTTGATATTATTTTTATCAGCGTGGTATTGCAAGGGGTAAGCTGCTTTTTGGGGAAAAGGCAGTTTCTGGAAAGGAATTCGAGAAGAGCACAGGGATGGTCACACCGCCGCGTTTGCGGCTTCCTTCACACTGCTGCCACCCAGTTGTTCTTCCGGATAAATTAATCATATCACTGATTCTCCTGGTGAAGAAGAATCACTCGGGAACTGCATAAGGTATGCGATTATTTCGATTTATGAAGATGAAACTTGAGAATGAAATAGCATCATCATTATGCGAAGTATGCCTGAACTTTGGTTCGGAAGAGAATGCTTCCTTTCTGGACAATTTATCCAGGGTAGTCCGCAGAACCGTAAAGCGGACCATTGATATCACTTTCTCACTCATTTTTCTGATTATCAGTATCCCCGTGTTTGTGGTGATCGCCCTGGCAATCCGGCTGAATTCGAAAGGTCCGGTATTTTTTCTTCAGGAACGGATTGGGTATATGGGCAGGCATTTTCCGATTCTCAAATTCAGAACCATGCTGCCCGAAAACTCGGATTCAGAGCACAGGCATCTGGTGGAGGAAATTCTCAAACAGCATGAAGAGAACCCGGAAGATCCCGAGCTTCTGGTCAGGTATATTGAATATATCGAAAGCCGTGTCACGCGAGTGGGCCAGTTCCTCAGGAGCACAAGCCTGGATGAACTGCCGCAGCTGATCAACATCTTGCTGGGACAGATGAGTCTCGTGGGGCCGCGGCCGCATCCGGTCTATGAAGTTGAAAATTACAAAAACTGGTATAAAAGACGTCTGTGTGTCAAACCGGGATTGACGGGGTGGTCAAAACTGAATTTGAGAATGACGCCTAAAAATTATGAAGAAGCCATACTGTATGATTTGTGGTATGTGGATCATTTTTCCATCCGGCTGGATCTTCAAATTATTCTGTTGACAGTTCCCATGGTGCTGACACTGAAAGATGCCCGTTGAAAATTAGGTTGAATTTTATGAAAACTTTACTATTATAAGGATGATATGCCATGCGTTTCCGTGGAAAAAAAGTACTTGTCACCGGTGGAGCCGGTTTTATTGGTTCCAATCTGGTGGATGCTCTGGTCAATGAAGGCGCCCAGGTTACGGTACTGGATGATCTGTTCACCGGCAGGAAGGAAAATATCAGGAATTTCAAGGCCATTCATTTTGTGGACGGATCCGTAACGGATTATGATCTCGTTGCTTCTCTGGTAAAAAAGGCGGAACTGATATTCAATCTGGCCGTCAGGAATATCATTGTTTCCACTGTGTCGCCCCGCCTGGATTTCCAGGTAAATGCGGGTGGGACATTCAATGTGCTGCAGGCTGCCAAGGACTACGGCATCGAGCGCCTGATCTATGCTTCTTCGGCCTCGGTTTACGGGAATCCCAGGTATATTCCCATCAATGAGGATGACCGCCTGTATGCCCTGAATCCTTATGCGGCAAGTAAATTGACCGGAGAAAATTACTGTACCGCTTTCTATGAAACATATGGCGTATCCGTGACTGTTCTGCGCTATTCCAATGTATACGGAATCAATCAGTCGCCGGAAAATCCGTACTGCGGTGTTATTTCCAAATTCTTTAACAATCTTATGAACAAGAAGGCACCGCAGATTCACGGAGACGGAGAACAGACAAGGGACTTTACCAATGTGCATGACGTGGTGGAGGCCACGCTTCTGGCCGCTCAGAATCCGAAGGCGGAGGGGGAGATATTCAATGTCAGTTCAGGTAAGGAAATCAGTGTGAATGATCTGGCAGAAAAAATGATATTGATGACCGGGTATCCGGGCATGCCCCAGTATGTAAACCGGCGTGATATCGATAATATCCGCAGACGTGTGCTGAATATTGAAAAAATCCGGCGTGTGCTGAGATGGATTCCGACAACCACATTGCGGGACGGACTTCATGAGACCTACAAATGGCTTTGCGATATGAAAGATGGAGTGAAATGCCGGAAGACGGATCTGGTGCAAATGGATGCGGGCAGAAGCATCACAGAGTGAGGCCTCAATCAGCGATCAGGAAAAAGCACACAAAACAGATGACAATCCATGCATCGCGTACAATTAATTCGTGAACGGATCAAAACACGGTCATTGCCGCATGCATGCACCAGGCTGATCCACATCGCCCAGCGATATGGATCCAATGCCCGTCAATTCAGCGCGACACTGACCGAACTGATAACACTGACCGCCAGATATCACTGCACACCGACAATTCCTGTTACAGCCATGATATTGAAACGCCACGCAGATCTGTTCCGAAGCATCCGGAAGATGAATGTTGAACTGGGGATACACGGTTTGCGTCACATCGATTACAGTCATGTCGGCATCAGTACATTGAATCAGCACCTTCAGGAAGCCGTCATGATTTTTAAAGAAGAACAGATTCCCGGCACCGGATTTCGTTTTCCCTATTTGAGGCAGGATGATGCAAGAATCCGTGAATTGACCGGTTTTCATTTTCAGTGGGACAGCAGCAAGGCAGTGGTCTTTGATGTGCTGGAGGACAACCGGTTTCCGGCGGACAAATGGCAGGTCTATCAGCGTTTTCTGGAAATGTACCAGCCACTGAAACAAAACGAGGAGACCGGACTGCCGTTTTTCATTGACAACATGGTTGAGATTCCGGTGGCCCTTCCCGATGATGATATTCTGGTGGACCAGCTGGGTATCCGGAATCAGGATGATATTTTTGCGGTCTGGTCCGCGATGCTGGATATGACAATTCAGGCATCGGGCTGTCTGGTGCTCCAGGTACATCCCGAAAGATTTCATTTGTACAAGAACGCTCTGGAAAACCTGCTCAGGAAAGCCTCTTCAGAAAACATATGGATTGCATCGCTGGGATCCATTGCTGATTGGTGGCGTAAAAAGTGGCAGGGGAACGGGATCGTAACGATTCAAAAACTCGACAGAAACCGGTTCAGGATGCAGTATCCTGAAGAAGACGGGATGGTATGTATGCTGATGAAAAAGGGCAGGATGGTGCGGAAAGGCAGGAATATCACGGTTGAATGCAGCCGGAAGCCCGTTGTCGGACTGGCGCCCGATACATCCGGCCAGATCCGGTCATTTCTGCAGACAAACGGCTATTTTTGGGAAAACAGCGACGATGCCAATGCCTGCACGTTGTACATTCCCGCCCGTTATGATAGGAAAGAAGACTGGCAGTTCCGTCTTCGAAATGCCCTGAATACCTCGGAAATGCCCTTGCTGGGATATGCCAGGTGGCCGGATAACCGCCCTGCCTGCCTGGCAGTCAGCGGGGACATTGATTGTGTCACATACTGGGATTTTTTTACCAGGTTCCATGACTGAGCAAAAAACAGAAAACATCACCATACAGGATTTGATTCGTCCGGTTCGCCGGAACTGGGTCCTGGTTTTTATTGCCTTTTTCACGGTCGTACTGACTGTCGGATTGTATACATGGTCCGTGATGCCCGAATATGAATCCGTCGGTACAGTGATTGTCAACAAGAGCGGTACGGTGGTGAATCAACTGTTTGATATGCCGTCGGCCATGATGGAAAAATACCTGGTAAAGAATCAGCTTGCCGTGCTGCAAAGCAGGCGACTGGCTGCCAATATCATATCCCGTCTTGAAAACGGAACCAGGCCGGATTCACTCATGATTCTTGGATTTACGCCGCGGGATCATGTACCGTCATTCCTGGACCGTCTGAAAAACATTGTATTTTCAAGCAATACTGCCATTCCGGAAATGACATTTAATGAAAAAGTGAAAAATTTCCAGGACGCCACGGATGTACGGTATCAGCAGGATACCGATATTCTGGAACTCACTGCCCGTTCTCCCCAGGCATGGGAAGCGGCGTATCTGGTCAATACATGGATGGATACGTACCTTGATTTCGAGCGAATGGGAAGCAACGGGAATGCTTCCGAGACAGCCGCATTTCTGGAACAAAAACTGCGGGATATAGAGCAGCGTCTCCATGAATCCGAAAGAGCGCTGGCCCTGTATCAGAAGCAGAAGCAGGTGGTTTCCCTGACGGATGAAACCGCACAGTTGGTGACGCAACTCACCGATTTCGAGTCTCTTTATAATCAGACGATCACGGAACTGGAAGCGACGGAAAATCAGATCCAGTACCTGAACAGTCAGCTGGACGAAAACAAGAAAAATCTTGTCGAGAATATGGAAAAAATATCCAGTCCGGCGCTGCAGCAGCTTCAAAATCAGCTGGGAGAACTGATGGCCGAAAAAGCAACCTACGAAGCCCAGTTGATGGGCGCCGGTTACAGCATATACAATGATTCCCGTCTCAATCAGTTGAATAACCGGATTCGCGGTCTCCAGGACAGAATCGTGAAGGAGACAAAAAATCTGGTCAGCGGAGACTTTACCGGAATCAATCCGCTCGGACAATCCGAAAATCTGATCACGGAAATCCTGAAACAGCAGACAAACCGTCACGCGCTGATGGCCAAGGCCGCTTCCCTGAAAAGGATTGTCGACCAGTACAATCGCAAACTGATGGAGCTTCCGGACAAGAATATCGAGCTGACACGTCTGGAAAGGGATGTTCAGGTCAATTCGAAAATCTATGTGATGGTCAAGGAAAGATATGAAGAAGCCAAGCTGCGCGGGGCCGCCGAAGGCAGTGTGGCGGATATTGTGGACCGTGCGCAGGTGCCCGAATACCCGGTTTATCCGAATAAAATGATGAATATGGCGTTTGCAGGCATCTTCGGGTTTCTCCTAGGGATCGGACTGGCATTCAGCCGGGACTTTTTTGAAGATACTGTCCGGTCAACACATGATCTGGAATCGATGTATCTGCGTGTGATCGGAAAGATCTCTTCCGTGAGAAAAACACGATACAAGCGGTTCCGGCGTGAGGGCGGGAAAGACACCACCCTTTCGAGGGCCAAAGAAATATTCCCAAATCTTCTGACCCATAAAAACGGCAACGCGGATATGGAAGAAGATTATCAGTCGGTATGCACATCACTTCTTTATACTGTGCGGCATAATAAATGGAAAACCATTGTATTCTCGAGTCCGGGCCCATATGAGGGCAAGTCAACCACCATCGCCAACGTGGCCATTACCATGGCAAGAAAAGGCGTTAAAACACTCCTGGTGGATACAGATCTGCGCCGTCCGGTTCTTGACATTCTTTTTATGAATTCCCACAGAAAAGTCGGTGTCACCAATCGCATGTGTACAAAGAACGGATGGCGGGATGCATTGCGGGAAACATCGGTCAGGGGTCTTGACCTTCTGCCTGCCGGTCCGGCCATAAAAAATGCACCGGATCTTCTCAGTTCAAAATCCATGTTCCGTTTCATTCAGGAAGCAAAACGGGAGTATGGGCTTATCCTTCTTGACAGTCCGCCTCTTTTACCGGTGACTGACGGAACGATTCTGGCATCCCTGGTTGACGGTGTGATTATCATTGTCAACGCTGGTAAAACCACCAGGGAATCCGTTCAGAAGTCGGTTGAACTGGTAAACAGCGTTGATGGCAATCTCCTGGGCATCGTACTGACCAATGCAAAAAGTGCAGAGGTGTACGGATATCGGGATTACTATCGGCATTATCGGAAAAAACAAACGGCATAAATACAGAATCGGTATCGTATCGATGATTCCGGAGATGAACCAGACAGGGGCGATTGTCATTGGCGGCCATTTTCACGGACTGGGTTTGAGCCGGGCATTGTGGCGGAAAGGGATACGCGTGGTTCTGCTGGATCATCAGCCGTGCATTTCACGCTTTTCCAGATCGGTATGGCAGTATTATACATGTCCGGAACCGGAATCTCCGCGTTTTGTGCCTTTTCTTGAAAATCTGGCGGTCCGGCGCGGTCTGGCAGGATGGACTGTGTTTCCAACGGATGATGAAACGGTTTTTTCTCTGTCGAGAAACAAAACACGACTGGAACCCCTGTTGCGGCCGGCAGTTTCGCCGTGGCGAAGCATACGGTACATGTATAACAAGAGGGATACATACCGTATGGCCGCAAAACTGGAAATACCTGTGCCGGCGACCTGGTATCCGGCATCGGAAGAAGAGCTTGCCGGCATGCCGGTGCTTTTTCCGGCCATTGTTAAACCTGCCGTGATGCGGCCTTTCTTTAAAAAGACAGGCCAAAAAGTATTTCCGGCACAGGACATGTCCGGATTGATTGAGGCGTACAGGCGGGCCTGCCGTGTGATACCCGGGCAGGAGATACTGATCCAGGAGGTGATTCCGGAAGCGTCACGGTATTTGTACTCATTTTGTCCGTTTTTCCGGGACGGGCGTGTGGTGGCATCCATTACTGCCAGGCGGTGGCGTCAGCATCCCATGGACTTCGGACATGCCAGCACATATGCTGAAACCATGGAAATCCCGGAGATTGAGAAGCTGTCCGTGCGTTTTCTCAGGCAGGTCCGATATGAAGGATTGTGTGAAATGGAATTTGTTCGTGATCCGCGGGATCGGCAGTTTAAATTTCTTGAAGCGAATCCGAGAATCTGGGGATGGCATTCTCTGGCACCGGCGGCCGGCGTAAATCTGCCGTGGCTGTATTTTCGGAATCTCACAGGCACTGTGCTGACACCCCCGGTTTCCTTCCTGAAACATGTCAAGTGGATCCGGCTGGTAACCGACGTGCCGACGGCATTGTCCGAAATGATCCGTGGCCGTTTGACGATGACCGATTATATGAAAACATTTCAGGGGAATAAAACATTTGCTGTATGGAGCCGTGAAGATCCGCTGCCCTTCTGGGGCGAACTGATGATGCTGCCCTTTCTCTGGTTCACAAGGGGATTCTGATGAACTGGACTGTGGCAGGCATGGTTGCCGGATGGATAATTCTCTACTGGCTGATTCTGGGGTGGAAATGCCGGATTCAGCATGGAATCCTGGTACTGCCGTTATTACTGGCAGGAGCGGTGGGTTATGCATTCACACTGACTGTTTTGAACGCATCAAACAGAACCGGTGTGCTTTTCACCCTGGTTCTTACCGGAATCCTTACCGGTGCGGGGCTGCTTGGGTATGTTCTTTATCGTTTCACAAGAAATCCGTCCAGGCCGCTGCCCGTCCGGGAGGATATGATTTTTTCGCCGGCGGACGGCATTGTCCGGTATGTTCGAAAACTGGAAAGCGGCGACCGCCTGACATGTTTCAAACACGGACGGTCGCTATCCGTGCCCGCGGATCTGCAGGCGTCATTTTTAAAGACATCCTGCTGGCATATCGGTATTGAAATGAGCCTGATGGACGTGCATGTGAACCGTATTCCAGCAAGCGGAAAAATTATTTACCAGGAACATTGTCCCGGCCGGTTTTTATCCCTGAGAAATCCGGAGGCGGTGTCACGGAATGAACAGGTTGCGACCATTGTCGCAGCCCGGCGATTGCATGTGGGTGTGATCCAGATCGCATCGCGGATGGTCCGCCGTATTGTCACCTTCCGGTACGCGGGAGACTCTGTGAGGGCCGGTGAGCCTTTTGGAAGAATCATTTTCGGTTCCCAGGTCGATCTTGTCTTTCCATGCGGTGATGTGAGTTCGGTGAATGTGAAAACAGGAGACCGGGTACTGGCGGGCGTCTCCGTCATTGCCCATGTATCCGAAAACCGGTGACCGGATAAAGTGATATGGTGACACGGAGAAAATTATTACAATGGGGCGGGGGAGCGGCAGCCGGTACGCTGGTTTTGTGGATGTCCGGTGTCTTACGCATGAAAAAAAGAAGACCGGGCAGGCATGTGAAAACGATCACTGCGGACGGAAATGCTGCGGTCTCTCATATTTATCTGGCAAAAAACGGAAGCCCCCGGGAAAACATGAACCAGGTGCTGGACATGATGGGGGGCATCCGGAGTGTGATCGGAGATGATGATATCGTCATTATCAAACCCAACGGACAGTGGCGGTATCACGGAAACACCAATACGGACACCATTTCGGGTTTTATCGATATGATACTGGCCATACCCGGATTCAGAGGAGAGGTGATTGTCGCGGAAAACCACCATGATGCCAGTGATAACATGCGGGGATGGACCACCCCACATCGAAATGGCCGTTTTAATCTCAATGAACTGGTGGCCCATTACCAGGCTTCAGGATTTCCGAATGTGACCAAGTGTCACTGGCGGGACGCCGGGCCGAATCCACATCCGCTGCAATTTCCGGGGGGAGGCGGCAAGAGAGTTTCCGGCCCGGAAGACGGGGACGGATATGTGTGGTCCGCATATAATTATGAGTACCTGGGCAGAAAGGTCAAGATGAGTTACCCGGTATTCACATCCGCATTCAGCGGAATACGGATTGATTTTCAACTGGGTGCCTGGAAAAACGGGAAGTATTTCCAAAATCGTCCGGTGCGTTTTGTCAATTTCGCGGTGCTGAACCATCACAGCAGAACATTCGGTGTTACAGCCTCCGTTAAAAATTATCTCGGCGTGGTGGACATGACCTGCGGAGAACAGGGGACGGAACCACCCGGGTATTATAATTTTCATTATATCGCTGTCGGTTGGAGCCGTCAGTCGGGATTCGGACGCTGGATGGAAACGGTCAAACAGCATCCGGTGATGAGACAGTCGCGGATTCTGTCCAAAGGCATAAGAAAAAGCGGACCGGTGATGCCCGAGGCCATGGGGGGGGCCGTGGGATATTTTATGAATACCATACGCAAGGCGGATCTCAACATTCTGGCCGCCGAATATTGCGGTCATGAGGACCGCCTTTCCGCTCCAAGGCATACCCGGACTGTCCTGGCATCCACCGATCCCGTGGCCCTGGATTTCTGGGCCTCAAAACATGTCCTGTGTCCCCTCGGAGGCAGACGGGCGCGGTACAATGATCCGGAGAACCGGACCGGTCCTTTCAGACGAATGCTCGAAGGCTGTCATGCCCAGGGTATCGGTATACTGGATGAAAAGAGAATGAAGGTGCATCAGTATGATTTTCAGGTGGGGTGACAGGAAGGCGGGTAGAAAGAGCCCCGGTGTTGTGCTGCTGGTATATCCGGATAATCCGGTCAGCACCCTCTTTTTACGGATTTTTCTGGAGAAGGGCATCCGGATACTGGCTGTGATTGCGGAGAAAAAAATGGTCCGGAGCAACTGGCAACGGTTTTGCAAAAAAATCAGCAAGGACGGCCTGAAGGAAAGTGTGAAGAGAATCTTTCAGATTCTATGGCTTCGGATCACACGCCAGAATGTCCGGATCCTGGCCGGCAGAAATCATATTCCTTTCCATGAAGTGGACAGTTTCAACAGCGAGACATGTATTGATCTGATCAGGAACATCGGTCACGATATTCTGGCCATTGCATCGGCACCCATTCTCAAATCCGCCGTATTCAAGAGCGCGCGTATCGGCTGCCTGAACGCCCATCCGGGCTGGCTGCCCCGGTACCGGGGAATAGGCGCCAATGCCTTTGCTCTGGCACAGGGACATCTTCCGGGTGTGACGCTTCACTGGGTGGATGCGGGCATTGATACAGGCCGGATTATTGTCAGGGAAACGGTACCGGTGACCCGGAGAGACAGCGTCAGCAGGATCAATGACCGTGCCGTCCGGCGGGGCGCAGAAATGATGGCGGAGGCGATTTCAGATCTGCCGGACAAAAGGGTGTCTCCGTTCATCAGATACGGAAAGCATGGTCCGGTTTATCGCGCCATGCCCTACAGCGAGGTGAAAAAGGTGAACCGCAGATTACGGTCATCGGCATTTATCAATTCATTGACAACATCCGGAGAGGGGAATGCGGTATAAACGCATATTGCTCGTCAGTCCGCCCTCTTCCAGCTATCTCGGCGCGGCAAGACCGCCGCAGAATCTGGGCTATCTGGCCAGGGCGCTCCTGGACCGGCATATCGAATATGACATACTGGATATGCGTCTCGGATACGGTGAGAAAGACCTTGATCGAAAAATAAGCGCATTCGGGCCCGACCTGATCGGAGTGACCATGGTCTCGCTTGAATATATCCGGACATACAGAATGATTGAAAGGATAAGGGACAATCATCCGGAAATTTCCGTCGTTGCGGGCGGTCCCCATGTATCCGTATTACGGCAGCAGGTACTGGAAGAGTGCAGCGCCATTGATTACGGTGTGCTTCATGAAGGAGAAAAGTCACTGGTGGCATTATGTGAAGGGAATGACAATATTGAGCGGATTCCGGATTTGCTCTGGCGTCGCGGCGATGACATTGCGGTCAATCCTCCGTCCGCCCTGGACAGGATGCTGGATGACATTGCCTTTCCCACCTATGAAAAATTTGAGCTTGAAAAGTACATCCGCGAGATGCCGTTTAATTCAAGCCGGGGCTGTCCCTATCAGTGTGTATTCTGTCCCAACAAGATGATGACCGGACAGTTCCGATGGCGAAGCGCAGGACATGTTGTGGATGAAATCGAATACTGGTACGGGCGCGGATATCGCATTTTCAATTATGATGATGACAATTTTACATTACGGAACGATCGTGTCTACGAAATATGTGATGAAATCGAACGACGCGGCATCCGGGAAGCCGAATTCCGGTGTTCCAACGGTGTCCGGGCGGACCGGGTGGATGAAGCGCTGCTCAGGCGTATGAAAGAAGTCGGGTTTCACTATATCGCATTCGGCGTGGACGGCGGCAATGACCGTATGCTGAGAATCAATAAAAAAGGAGAAACCCTCGCCCAGATTGAAAATGCCATTCACGCGGCCTGCGGGCTGGGATATGATGTCAAGATATTCGTTATTACGTGCATGCCTTATGAAACTGAACAGGATGTTGAAGATTCACTCCGGCTTGTGCAGAAATATCCCGTTCAGAGGGTGATTTTGAACAATCCCATCCCGTACCCGGGCACGGAACTTTTCGATATTGTCCGGACCAACGGATGGTTCATCAAGCAGCCGGAAGACTATTTAAATCATGTCACGGAAAATGAAAATGAACCCGTGTTTGAAACACCCGAGCTGTCCAGGGAAGACCGGGTACGTATCATCAGAAAATGCCGGAAAATCGAAAAGAAGGTAACACGCGAAGCGGTACAGCGCATGTACCGGCGTTTCCGGCCGTTGAACCGGTTGGCCGGATATCTGTTCGCCACGGACTGGATGCAGCATTTGTTTTTTGAAAACATGGCATTCCGGCGGTCGATTGAAAAAATACGTCACCGACGCATGCTCCGGCATCAGCAGTCAGTGGCATCATGAACTGCGGGCAACCCATGAAAATATGCATGATTTCCTATTCACAGTATGAATATGATAACCGGGTGCACCGGTATGCTGAATCACTGGCGGCACGCGGCGACCGCGTCGATGTCATTTGTCTGGGTAAAAAGGGACAGCCGGCCCGGTTGGATCTTGGGGATGTGCATCTCTACAGGATTCAGACCCGTTCATACAATGAAAAAGGCCCCCTGAGCTATTTAATGCAAATGAGCCGGTTTTTTATTCTGTCATCCATATGGTGCATCCGGCTCTATGCAGCGCAGCGGCATGATGTGTTTCATTTTCATAATATCCCGGATTTTGGCGTTTTCTGCACCATGATACCCAAATGGCTGGGCGCAAAAATTATCCTTGATATCCATGATCTGGTCCCTGAATTCTATCAGAGAAAGTTCGATCTCGGGGAATCGCATGTCATGATCCGGATTTTGAAGATGCTGGAAAAACAGGCCGCCCGGTTTGCCGACCATGTCATCACTGTCACGACACTGTGGGAAAACACGCTGACACAGCGGTCAGTGTCTCCGGAAAAATGCACGGTCATTCTGAATGCGCCCGATCCGTCACTGTTTTTCCCGCGCACAACGACGAAGGCCCGGTCCGGACCCACGGTACTTGTTTATCATGGCAATTTATCGGAAATATTTGGTGTGGATCTGGCCATACAGGCCATGCCGCGCATTAAAAACACGATCGGCAGCGTGGTGCTCGATATATACGGACAGGGGAAAGATGTCACGGATCTGAAGCGCCTGGCCCGGAGCTGTGAAGTGGAGGATGTGGTGCGGTTTCATCGTCCCGTGCCGCGTCAGCAAATTCCGGAAATTCTCCGTGATGCCCACCTGGGCATTGATCCCAAGCGGGACGGGATACTGGCCGGGGAAGGCCTGAGCTCCAAATGTATGGAATATCTGGCCATGGAACTTCCGGCCGTGGTATCCGCCATTCCGGCCGCCAAAACCTATTACAGGGGAAATATGGTCCAGTTTTTTAATCCCGGTAACAGTGCCGACCTGGCGGAGCAGGTCATTCACGTGATCAAAAACAAAAGCAGAATTCGGGAAATGATAAAGCATTCGCGCGTGTTCAACCGGGAGCATCACTGGTCCGTTTATGAATCGCGGTATTTTGAGCTGCTGAATAAAATGGTGGGTGATCATGCATGAGCATCGCACATTCTGGTTTGATCTGTGCCATCCGCCCCATGTCGCATTTTTTGCACCGCAGATCAAACGGTTGCAGGAGATGGGGCATACTGTTCTGATAACGGTCCGGGACCGGTTTCAAGTCGCCGAGTTGTGCGACCTTTCCGGACTGACCTATGTGAAAATCGGGAAGGATTACGGCAGGGCAAAATGGCGCAAGGCCATGGGAATCGCGCTCCGTACCTGTCAGCTGGCGGATTACATGCGCGGCAGAAATGTCGACCTGGCTGTGAGCCAGGGGTCCACCTATCAGGTGCTGGCCGCAAAACTGCTTTCCATTCCCAGTACGTTTATGACCGATTATGAACATATTTATCTTGGCATTGCCAAACGGCTGGCCGATTGGCTCGTATTTCCGGAGATTATTCCGGAGGATGTGCTGCGTAAAAAACACATTTCGCCGGGAAAGATCATCCGGTATCCCGGCTTAAAGGAAAATGTGTATCTGGGACATTTCCGCCCGCAGGGAGATTTTCTGAAGAATATCGGTGTCGATCCTGGAAATATTATTATTACCATCCGCCCTCCTGCTGTGGATGCCCATTATCATAATCCGGTGAGTGAAGAACTCCTGCGCCTGATTTTTCGGCGTATGAAGTCTGAACCCGGTGTCACCGTGATCTATCTGCCCCGGTCGGCAGCATCGACCGGTCCCCTGATGGACTCCGGCATGCATGTGGTCATTCCTGAAAAAACCCTGAAAGGTCTGGATCTGATCTACCATTCGGATATGATTATCAGCGGCGGCGGAACCATGAACAGGGAAGCGGCCGCCATGGGGGTGCCCGTATACTCCATTTTCAAGGGGCCTGTGCCTGCGGTTGACCGGTACCTGGAACAGACCGGCCGGCTTCATTTTATCGATTCGGAGGAAGATATCAAACGAATCAGGATTCAAAAAAGAAAACCGGAAATGAACCTGCTGAATCCGGATATTGACCTGGCCCGGTTCCTGGTATCCCGGTTGCTGGATATGGCCGGAGATAGCCGGTGACAATCCGGATACTGTGGGCCATCGACAAGCAGTTTGATGTCAGTGTGGATCGTGTGACGTGGCTCGAAGCGGCGGGTCACCTGATTCAAAGGGGACATCAGGTTCTGCTGGTGACAGGATACAAAAAAAGCAAAACCGATTTTGGACTCGGAGCCTGTCACCGGTACGTTTCGGCACCGGCGGTCAGGGGATTGGGCAGCATTCTGTTTTCACTGAACATGTTGCGCGTGATCACTTCGTACCTGCGGCGTTTCAGGCCCGATGTGATTATCGTTGATTTTTTAATCTGCATCGGTGTTTCTCCGCTGATTCAATTACGAAGGCTGCTGTGTCCGGGTGTCACATGGATTCTGGACATCCGGACCATTCCGGTTGAATCATACGGTATTCGCGCTGCAATGGACCGTTTTCTGTTCCGCCGCGCGCTTCGTACCGGTGGAAAGCATATGCACGGAATACTCGTGATCAGTCCGTTTATGAAAGAAGTGATCAGCAAAGAGAGGTGTGTTCATGCGGACCGTATCGGCATCTGGAGTTCGGGTGTGGATACCACGCTTTTTGATCCGGAAAGGGTACCAGAGGAAACGATACGTTCCCTCAGGGAAAAGTGGGGTCTGACAGACCGGTTTGTCGTCATGTATCACGGCGTCCTGACCGGTGCCAGGGGAATCCGGGAGACCATTGAAGCCATGGAAATGGTCAAAGCAGACCATCCGGACATGGTGCTGGTTCTCATCGGTCAGGGGAATGCCCTGCCCGCGCTGAAGTCGCTTGTCAGAGAACGTGCAATGGAATCCTGCGTTGTGTTTGTTGATACAATCCCACATGAACAGGTACCCTCATATATCGCTCTCTGCCATGCGGGCATTCTGCCATTTCCGGCCCTGATGTGGTGGCGGGTCAGCAGTCCCATCAAGCTGATGGAATATATGGCCATGGGCAAACCGGTGATTCTCAGCGATATTGAAGCACACCGGGATGTGATTAAAAACCGCAATCAGGGCATCTGGATTCATGACAACAGACCGGAAACCATCGCCGAAGCCCTCCGGAAGACCCGCACACTGGGGCCGGCATTGCACAACATGGGCCGGTACG
>Ga0272442_10002018_pt1 | contig 29961 bp, 20 predicted proteins | sample SSMForm2O_FD_200262 | JGI IMG/M metagenome (GOLD analysis project Ga0272442, IMG submission 200262) | Marine sediment archaeal communities from Little Sippewissett salt marsh, Falmouth, MA, United States - SSM-Form-2O | ecosystem: Environmental > Aquatic > Marine > Wetlands > Sediment ...
GGCTTTCTGAATCTGGGGTGGTTGACTGAGCACTGATCAGTAGACTCAAGGTGGAAGCAAGGTCGCATTGATCCCTGACAACGTGGAGGTTCTCCGCCGTCGCGGTCAGTTCATCGGTCTGGACCGCGGGCAGGCAACCGCAGACGACGATGGCCTGCGGATGGCGCTTCTGGGCTTGGTTTAGGAGGTGCCGGCTCTTGGCCGAGGCCGTGTGTGTCACACAGCACGTATTGATGACCACGAGGTCCGGCGATGACGTGACATCGACCTGAATGAGTCCGAAACGCTCGAGGAGTTCGCGAATCTGCTGACTCTCGTATTGGTTGACCTTGCACCCGAGTGTTAATATAGAAAAGTTTTTCATGATGTGCTATAATCTAAGCTCGTTTACAGCGGCTTACAAGACTAACACTGGCTACGCAGCCCGATAGGCGGGAGGTTTGTTATGGCAACAGCATCGGATGCGATTTGGGCGGTTGACTTGGGCAATAACTCCCTCAAAGCCATTCATATGGTGGCGGTAGGGGATGCCGTTCAGGTCATCGGCTTCGATCATATTCCGCACGGGAAGCTTCTCTCCAGCAGCGGGATCAGCGCCGCTGAGAAGGACGAGCTGATCGCGATTACCTTGCGGCAGTTCGTGCAGCGTAACGACGTGAGTTATGACCCGCTGATTGTGTCGGTGCCCAGCCAGAACAGCTTCGCAAGGTTCGTCACGCTGCCGCCGGTGGAGCAGAAGCGGCTTCCCGAGATCGTCCGGTTCGAAGCGGCCCAGCAGATCCCGTTCGACATGAACGAGGTCCAGTGGGACTACCAGATGATGACCGAGGCGGACAGTCCCGAGCAGAAGGTCGGCATCTTCGCGATCAAGAACGAAGTGGTTGAAGCGGAGATGGAGCACTTCGAGCGCGAGGATCTCCTGGTCAGTTACGTGCAGATGGCGCCGATGGCGCTTTACAACTACCTGCTCTACGACCGGCCCGAACTGGTACGCTCCGATAATCGGGCGACCGTGATTGTCAACGTGGGCGCCGAGAGCACAGACTTGGTCGTCTGCACGAACTCGGCGGTCTGGCAGCGCTGCATCATGATGGGCGGCAACACGTTCACGCAGGCCATCGCCGAGACGTTCAAGCTTAACTTCGCCAAGGCCGAGAAGCTCAAACGCACGGCGCCGGTCAGCAAATACGCCCGGCAGATCTTCCAGGCGATGCGTCCGGTCTTCACGGACTGGGCAGGCGAGGTTCAGCGGTCGCTGGGTTTCTACACGAATTCCAACCCCGACGTGAAACTGGCCCGTGTGATCGCGATCGGAGGCGGGACCAAACTGCGAGGACTGCTGAAGTACCTGCAGCAGACGCTTCAGATCCCTGTCGAGAAGCCGGATGCATTCAAGAAACTGGCCATCGCCCAGGGGCTCTCGACCGCGAAGTTCCACGAGAGCGTTGCCGATTTCGGCGTGGTTTACGGTCTGGGCCTGCAGGGCCTGGGGATGGCTCGCATCGAAAGCAATCTGCTGCCGACAAGTGCGGCCCGCTCGATGGCTTGGGCCAGCAAGACGAAGTACTTCATTGGGGCTGCGGTCATGCTTTTGGTCGTCATGCTCTTGTGTTTCGGTCGTGTGCTGCTCGACAACGTCACCTACGCTCGCAACGATCCGATTCGCACGAGGAACGACCGCGTCGTAAGCCAGATCAAGAGAGCGCAACAGATTAAGGGTGAATTTGACGATCAGAAGGTGGAGTTGGAGAACAAGATAAAGAAGCGCTTTGAGCGTTTCAAGTACCGGGCGGCGGTCCCGCAACTCTACGAGTTGATGCTCTCGGCGATGCCGAACGCCACGAACAACCCTGCGCAGCGAGAGCTGTATGAGGCTTACGCCCGGGGTGATGTGGCAACGGTCAAGAAGACACCGCGAGAAAGGCGAAAGCAGATCTTCGTGACGAACCTGGCCATCTTCTTCTCGGATGACCTGGCGACCGCCCAGTTCGGGCAGACCGCGATGATGCGGAAAGACGCCATGATGCGGGAAAGCGGGATGGAAATGGGGGGGATGGAAGAAGGCTACGACGAGATGATGGCCCAGTTGCAGGAGATCTACGGCGATCGGTATGCCGAGCAATTCGGGGGGGCCAGCAGTGAGGAGGAGAAGTTCCCCGGTTTTGTGGTCAGCATCGTCGGTTACAGTCCCTACGCCGACCCGATGGCCCTGTTGGATCCTACGGGTGTGGAGGACAAGCCCGAGCTCTGGGGTTTCGTCACACGTTTGGACCACATCGACGAATTCGTCGATGCGAACAGCCCTTACGAGCTGTTCAGCAAAGACGCGCAGCACTTTCGGCTCGAGAAGGGCGCCGTTGACCTCGACACGGACGTTCCTATCGGCGTCGGGGCCAGCGAGATTATTCCTGATGAGAGCGCCACAACGAAGAGCGGTGGCTCTAGAGCCCCTGCGATGATGATGGGCTACAATCAGGGTCTCGAGATCCTGGTCGACCCCGTCACCCGCGAGCGCATCGATGCCGAACCATTGCTGGACAGAAACGGCAATGTGCTACGCGATGCGTTGGACAAGCCTAGGCTGAAGATGCGGGATTCCTGGTTCCAGTTGGATTTCAAGCTGAAGTGGGAGCACGCTCCGGAGATCGACAGTGGCACGAGCACCGCAAGGTCGAACTATTAGAGGACCCCGACGGAAACAGGTGAGGTGAAATGAACGCACCAAATATCAACATAAAGGACATCCTGAAGAAGCTGAGCTTTCTCAAGAACAACATGGCGTTACTCGTGCCGATTGTGATCGCGATTGTAGCGCTGCTGTCGCTCATCCCCACGCGCATCATGGGCGCGAAGCTGCGCGCGAAGGTTGAGGAAAAGAGTGTCGCGACGGGCAAGCAGATGGACCGTTTGATGGGCGACGGGAGTTCGGGCTCTGAGGCGGCGTCACTGGAGGAGTACATCAGCGCGTATGAACAGGATGCCAACCAAATCGACGCGCTGGTGGAACAGACGGTCATGCGGGAGTTGCTCAGCTATGATATCTTCCCGGATACGAACGAGACGTCGCTGGTGCTCTACGAGCGATTCGGAGAGCGTTATCGGCAAGGCCTTGAGGCCATGCTGGACAGTCTCAGGGCCGGCGTCTGTCCCACGGATGAAGAGATCGAGGAGGCATTGAAGCGTGCCCCACGCCCCTCGCCTCGGCGGGGCGCTGGTTATGGCGACGCCTACGGCGGTGCTTATGGCGGCGAGGCAATGTACGGTGGCGGGATGCCCTACGGCGGCGGCGGGTACGGCGGTAGCGGAAGACGGTCCATGCGCATGATGTCGCCGACGCACCGAAAGATTGCGGATCAGATTTGTTTGGACAAGGCCCGTGTAGCCGGCGTGTATGCCAGTCCGGCCGATATCGCCGGGTATGCCTACTGGAGCGAGTGGAAATTCGAAGACAAGGACAAGGCGTACAAGGACTGCTGGTACTGGCAGTTGGGATATTGGATCATCGAAGACGTTGGTACGAGCATACGTGAGATGAATGCCAATGCCGAAAGCGTGCTCGACGCGCCCGTCAAGCGGTTGACGAGCGTGGATTTCAAGATCAAGCGGGCCCGAGGACGCCGACGCGGTGGCCGCGGGAGAGGACGCACCACCCGCCGGGCGACGGACAGCGAGAATCCTGTTTATGCAACCAGTACGAAAGATGCCATGACCACGCCTTGCACGGGACGGTTCACCAACGAGGATATGGACGTCGTGCAGTTCAACATGCGTCTTGTCGTGGATGCTTCGCAGGTGGTGCCGTTCATCCAGGAGTTGTGCAGCGAGAAGCCGCACAAATTCCGCGGGATCTATGGCAAACAGCCCGAGCAGACGTTTGTGCACAATCAAATCTCAATCCTGGAGAGCAGCGTGGCGCCCCTCGACAAGGAGAACTTCGTTCACGATATGTATCGCTACGGGGATCTGCCCGTCGTCGAGTTGGATTTGCTTTGCGAGTACGTCTTCGACAAGGCGCCGTTCTTCGAAAAGATCAAACCTCAGCAGATCAAAGACGAGTTGGCTGGCGATGAAGAGGACAATTGACAGGACGATTTGAACATAGGGTGAACTGGTATTGGGACAAACCATGCAAGAGCTACTAAGGAAGATCGGACGGTTCTGTGAGAGTCACGTGGAGAAACTGGTGCTCGTGGTGGTATGCCTGGTCTGTGCCTACCTCTTCTTCACGCGGGTGATCTTCAGTCCTTACGTTGTAGAGTACGACGGCAAGACATTCAGCCCGGGCCAGATCGATAAGCATATCGAGGCCAAGGCGGAGGATCTCCGGAATCCATCGACTGCTGGCACGACCAGAGAGCAGGGCGAGGCGTACACGTCCAAGGTAACCGGGCCGATCCATCCGAATGATCCGGTCGTGGCCGACGTGTTTCTCGGCCGACCCAAGCCCCGGAGTTTCAGGGAGTTGCTCGAATCGCCATTGGCGTTCATGGCCCCGGATGTTGATGTGGCCTCGGCGACGCCGAAGCGCGATCGGGAACGTCCGAGGTATCGCTTGCCGCGCATTGGCGCGGTTACCGATGTGGGGATCAGTTACATCCGGGCGGCTGCCTGGGTGCCTCTGGACGACGTGACAGCCGAGACGACCTACGACGATGTCGAGATCGAGCCCAACGATATCGATCTCGTGACCGTGGAAGCCAAATTCGACACGGCCGAGCTGTATCGCCAGTTCAGCGCCTACTTCGCCGGAACAGAGGTGGAGAAAGAGGCTTGGCGGGACCCCTGCCTGGCTGAGCCGACGTTCGCAGCCGTGCAGCTTCAGAGACAGAGGCTCCTCGATGACGGTCGTTGGAGCGACTGGTCGGAAGTGCCGCGCAGTCGCGTCGAAGCGAACAGAGAGCTGTTCTCCGTGATCGAGCGAGTCGAAGACCTGCCGCCGGGCGGGCTCAACATTCGCCTGATGAATTTTGAAAGCGACGTCATTACGATGGCGCTGCTCCAGCCCGAATCGTATCAGATCGCCTCGGCCGAGGAGGAATGGTTCCCGCCGAGCTTCTACGGCAGGTTCAAGGAGCTACAGCGGAAGGTAGAGGCCGAGGAACGCAAGAAGGAACGCGAAGAGGCCCAGCGTGATCGCCCGGATACCTCGGGACGGCGACGCGACACGGCGCGCGGCGGAACAACCGACAGGTCCAGCGGCCAGAGAGGGCGACGCCGTGACACGACCGCCGGCGCCGGTGGCGGCATGTATGGCGGGGGACAGGACACGATGAGAAGTCGTGGGCGTGGGCGGACCCGACCCGGACAGATGATGGACCCGTCGATGCCCGGCGCCGGCGCGCAGCGCCGAGGTCGCTCGCGACGCGGTACAGCGGATGCAGGCTACGGCGACATGGGAGCGCTCTACGGGGGAATGACGCCCGATGCCGGTATGAGGCTGGCGCCGTCGACGGACGAAGCATACTTCGAGTTCACCGAGGCCCTGTTGACATACGGTATGGATCTGTCCAAGGAGAAGGAGCCGGTACTGTTCTGGGCGCTGGACGACACCGCCGAGTCTGGCCAAACCTATCGATATCGTATTCGCCTGGGCGTCTTCAACCCGGTCGCTGGAACGGACAAGCTGGACGAACGCGACATGGACAAGAAAGACCAGGTGATCCTCTGGAGTGACTTCTCGAAGATTACCGATGCGGTTGCGATTCCAAAGCGCCTCTACTTCTTTGCCAAGGACGTCCAGGAGAACGAGAAGACAAGGACGGCAACCGTGGAAGTGGCACGCTTCGCGCTGGGCTACTGGCGGACGGAGGATTTCCGCGTCCAGCCGGGTGAAGTCATCGGTGAAGAGAAAGAGCCGGAGCCCGAGGAGGATCGAGACCGACGGTCGGCGCGGTTAACCGGCGGACGAATCACCGGCCGGCCGATGGGGCGGGAAGCGATGATGCAGCCCGGGTACGGCGGGTATGGCGGGTATGGGCCCGGAGCCGGAATGTATCAGACACCCACGCCGGAGGATGAGACCACCCCGGACATCATCGACTATCGCACGAATGCGGTTCTCGTCGATCTGGTGGCGGTCAATGATTGGGGGCCCAATCTGCAACCTCGAATGTATCACGATATGCTCTTCACCGCCGACGGCGTCAATATCGAACATATGCCGGTAAGCACGAGAAACTGGCCCAAGAATCTTCTGGAGGCCTATCAGAACATCGCGGCCAAGAAGCGCAGAGATCCCGAACCGTTCCGGGATTTCCGCAAGGGTGGTAATCGTGGACGTGGTGGCCTCGGTGGCGGTATGGACGGGATGAGTCCATACGGCGGCGAGATGATGTATGATATGCCTGGAGGAGCTTACCCCATGAACCGGTAGGGTCAACTCCTTTATCACCAACTCATATATCTTGGGACCGTCCGGCTTCGGGCGGTCCTTTTTTTGTCGCGGTATCGCGCAGCCTGCGCTATGATGTGGCAACGGCCACCTGGTGCTTCCGCTCCATCGGAAGCGCCGGACTGCCGGGGATGACCCGACCTTGCCATCTTGGTTGGGCCGAGACGCTGACATTGATCGCAGGCCGAATGCATGAGACGACGAGCACTGATGCTGTGGCTGTCACTCGCCCTGTTGCCCGTGGCCGGGGCGTGGGGGACCGCTGACTCCGTATCGACACAGTCCGCCGCTCGGTCTGGCTCCCTTGGCGACCGAACCTTCTTCCCGATCGGTGTCTGGCTGCAGAATCCCAGGAACGCTGCCCGGTATCGTGCCGCTGGGTTCAACCTCTATGTCGGATTGTGGAAGGGCCCTACCGAGGAGCAGTTGCAGTTGCTCGAGCGGGCCGGCATGTCGGTTATCTGCCATCAGAACCAACTGGCTCTCGAGTACGTCGACGATGCGGTCATTGTCGGATGGATGCAACAGGATGAGCCGGACAATGCCCAGTCACTTGGCAAGGGCAAAGGCTACGGTCCGCCGGTGACTCCGGCCGAGGTCCTCCAGCGCTACGAGCGCATGCGCGCGGCCGATCCCAGCCGGCCGGTACTGTTGAATCTTGGGCAGGGTGTCGCTTGGGACCAATGGCACGGCCGAGGCGTGCGCACCAATCACCCGGAGGACTACCCCCTCTACGTCAAAGCCTGTGACATCGCTTCATTCGATATCTACCCTGTCACCCACTCCAATGCCCAGGTCTCGGGTAACCTCTGGTACGTGGCCAGAGGGGTCGAGCGGCTCGTCCAGTGGGCGGGTGACAAGCGGCTGGTCTGGAATTGCATTGAGTGTACGCGCATCAACAACAAAGAACAGAAGAAGCCCACTGCCCATCAGGTGCGCTCCATGGTGTGGATGTCGCTCATCCATGGTTCTAAGGGGCTGATCTACTTCGTCCACGAATGGCAGCCAAGATTCAATGAGTCGGCCCTGCTGAGTGACCGCCCGATGTACGGAGCCGTGTCCCGTATCAATCATCGCATTCAGGCGTTGGCCCCCGTGCTGAACAGTCCAACGATCTACGACCTAGTGGCGAGCGAGTCGGCGCACGAGGATGTGCCGGTCGCGACGATGGTGAAACGCGATGGAGGACAGACCTATATCTTCGCGGCAGCCATGCGCACGGGATCGACCCGGGCCGAGTTCACGGTAGCTGGTTTGACGGGCGCCCGGCGCGTTGACGTATTGGACGAGGACCGCCAGATCATGGCTACCGACGGTGTCTTCGCGGACGACTTCGGGCCTTGGGACGTTCATTTGTACCGAATCGCCGACCACGAAGCGCCGTAACGAGCGGAGGCAAGCCGGCCTTTGCCTGCGGTCCGCTCTGGCGCGACCATCGAGTCCCTGGTATGATCGGCCGGGTACTATCGGGCCTCGCCCATCGCACTGGTACGGCAGCTTACCCATCCCGAGAAACTCGTATCCCTGACGGCGCATCCTGGGCGGCGCGTCCGGCCAACCGGTGCCGACAGGTATCCTTGCCTCGCCCAGCGGACCCCGGCTCCTCGAAAACGGGGCACGCCAACGTCTTCCGGGCCAACCGAGGGCAAGAAAAGGTTGCAGCGCCGGGGCAGATGGCCTAGAATCCCGCGTTTAATCAGACCTTTGAAAGGAGTGACCCATGAAATACGACGTAGCAGATATGAAGTTGGCGGCCGAGGGCAAAAGGCGTATCCTCTGGGCCGACAATGATATGCCCGTGCTGGCGGCGATCCGCAAGCGTCTTGCCAAGACCAAGCCGCTCAAGGGCATGAGGTTCTCCGCGTGTCTGCACGTGACAGCTGAGACGGCCAACCTGATGCGGACGCTCAAGGCCGGCGGGGCCAATGCGGTTCTGTGTGCCTCTAATCCGCTCAGCACGCAGGACGATGTGGCCGCATCGCTAACGAAGGATTTCGGAATCCCGACGTTTGCCGTTCGCGGCGAGAATCGCGCCACGTACTACAAGCACCTCAACGCCGCTCTGGACCATAAGCCCGTCGTAACGTTTGACGACGGGGCCGATCTGGTCCACGAACTGCACACCAAACGCAAGAAGGACGCTGGCAACATCATTGCGAGCATGGAAGAGACCACGACGGGCGTCATCCGCCTGCGCGCGATGAGCAACGAAGGCAAGCTGAAGTTCCCGGTCGTCGCTGTCAACGATGCCAAGAGCAAGCATCTGTTCGACAATCGTTATGGGACCGGACAGTCCACGGTCGACGGGATCATCCGCGCGACGGACTACCTGCTGGCAGGCAGCAACGTGGTGGTCGTCGGCTACGGCTGGTGCGGACGCGGCTTCGCGATGCGGGCCCGGGGCATGGGCGCCATCGTCATTATCACGGAAGTGGACCCGATCAAGGCCCTGGAAGCGGCTATGGACGGGTTCCAGGTGATGCCGATGGCCCAGGCGGCCAAGATCGGCGACCTGTTCGTGACGCTGACGGGCAACAAGCACGTGCTGCGACCGGAGCATTTTCGCAAGATGAAGCACCGGGCCACAGTGGCCAATAGCGGTCATTTCGACGTCGAAATCGACATTCCCGGACTCAAGAAGATGAGCAAGAAGGTCAATCGCAGCGTGCGGAATCACGTTGACGAATACGTCATCAGCAAGACCAAGAGCCTCTATTTGCTGGGAGAGGGCCGGCTGATCAATCTGGCAGCCGCGGAAGGGCATCCGGCCTGTGTGATGGACATGAGTTTCGCCACCCAGGCCCTCCAGGCCGAGTACGTCCTCAAGAAGGCTGGCAAGTTGGCCGTGGCCGTCCACGATGTTCCACTGGAGATCGAGGAGCAGGTTTGCCGATTAAAACTGAAAACCATGTCGATTGGGATCGACAAGCTGACGCCGGAGCAGATCGAGTATCTGGCGAGCAGCGGTGAAGGTACGTAGTCGCAGACCTGTAAGATGGCGGGGGTGACGCTCGCCTTCGACGTGAGGCGCCGAAGGCGAGTCGGGCGTTGATTACGTAATGGAAAGCAAAGAGACGGAAAAGACGCCGAAGACGCCCAAGTCGTTCCTGGCCGTGGGCCCGACGCTGCACTATAGCCACATGAACGTGCAGCGCTGCTGGTTGCTGGCAGTGATCGCCTTTGCGACCACCTGTCTGATCTGGTCCCGCCTCGTGACCGGGACATTCTGGGCGTTCGACTTTGAGTCCCAGACGGCCCCCGATTTTTGGAGCCTCAGCCAGACCACGGTCACGGGAGCGAGCATCTTCGAGTATCCCTGGCAGATCGTTGTGCTGGGGCTGCTGATGGGTGTGCTCGCGGTGGTGCCCATTCTCATCTCGCAACTGATGAGCTTCGGCCACAGTTTTATCTTCATTCTGGCCGTGTTCTTCCTGGCCAATCTCCCCGGCTTCGCTCTGTCGTTGCTGGTCAGTTGTTTTGCCGTAGCGTGCCGGCCCCTGCGCTTTCGCTCGCGGATCATTGCCATCGCCCTCTGCACGGCCCCGCAGCTTCTTTACTGGGGATTCCTGGGCTCGGCTCGAGGTATGGAGCCGTTGGAGTGGGGGTTTTCCTTCGCTCCCTGGATCTGGGCGTGGGTCGTCGGGTTGACCATTGCCGGTCTGGTCCTGGGCATCGGCCACTACACCCGCTATCGGCCCGGGTTGAACTGGATCTTCGCCACGACGACGCTCCTGCTGGCGCTCGGCGTCTTTGAATGGAAGATTGGGTTCGACGAGCTGGACTATCAGTTCTACGTGGCCGAAAACAATCCGGAGCAGGTGGTCGAACTCCACGATCACAGCATTCGCGAGAGCCTGGACCGAACGATTACTGATCCGGCGATGCGCAAGACCCTGGCCGGTCTTTTTTTTCCCACCGATCCCATCCCGTTGCGCGAGGAGTTGAAGAAGGAAATCCAAATCCAGTTGAGTCTGGACCGCTGGCCGAACTGGTTCATTGTCCCGGATGAACTGGAGTACCAGCAGAAGCGCGTCTGGCTCAACGAACAGTATGACCGGTTCATCAATCCGACGAAGTCGTGGTGGATGCCGGAGTCGCTACACGGGGAGATTTGTAGGCGGCGGTCCAGAAGCGGTCGCATGCCCATCGCGCTGTACCACAAGGCGCTGCTCAGTGACTACAGCCCAGACCTGCGGCGGATCGGTGAGGACGAGACCCTGCATTTCTATAGCGACTACCCGCAGATCGAGCGGTCGGGCGAGATCTGGTTTGGCCTCTTTCGAGATTTCGGCTCGGCGCCGGAGTCGGCCGAGGCCCGCTGGCGGATCGCCAGGCACGTGGCCGGACGCGGGCGATTCACGCAGGCCGGAACCTTTCTCGACCAGGCCCAGGCGATGGTGCAGGAGGAGCTGGCACGTTGGGATGAGGCGCAGAGGCCGTCTGATTCTCTCTTCAGTGCGTTCAGACCCCCGGCCCGAACCGTCATGACCCCTCTGAAGTTGCGCGAGCTCCAACGCCGCATACATGAGTTGCGGGCGCTGATTGACGAGGACAACGCCAAGGGCAGCGAGGGAGCCCCCGAGCGCCTGGCGAGGTTCGTGATGCTCAATCCCCACAGCCTGGAGTATGGCCAGCAGTTGGACACTTTGTTCGCACAGACAGGCCCGCAGGATGGGCTCCGCGACAACGTGCTGCTGGCGCAGGCCAAGCTCATTCCCGACGACCAGCGCCGGGCCGAGCGCCTGAGCCAACTGAATCGGGAATACCAGAATACCGATGGCGGTATGCAGGCGCTGTACGAGCTGACGCGGCTGAAGATTCGGCTGTATCAGGAGGAAGATGGCTCCGATCGAAACAAGAAGAGACGCTTTCTGACCGAAGCACGCGATATGCTGACCAGTTTCATTAGCCTGTATCCAGGCAGTTTCTACGTTGAGTCGGTCGAGCGGAACCTTGAGAATCTGCCCAAATCCGAGTGACCCGCTCGAACGGATCGACTCGTGCAGTTCCCTCTGCTGCTGCCCCGCAGCTCATGTGTTCCCGACCGCTCGGGGACGGGTGCACGGCACCGGTTTGATTTGACTTCTGCGCGGGTTTTGCTAATATGGACACTAGGAGCTATCCCGAATTCTGTCCCGCGACGAGATCGGGCGAGACGCTCGCGGTCGGCGGTGGTTTGGGGATAGCTCCTGACGGGTCCACAGGATCGTGGATCTGAGGGTGTGTAGGGACAGGCAGGGGAACAGCTTGATGGTGGAAGGTGATCCGGGACGCCGCTCATGTGTGATTGTGGTGCGGGCGTTGCGCAGACAACTTGTTACCGAAGTGACGCGCCTCGCGGCTGAGTACGAGGTGGATGTCACGCTGTGCGATGATGTGTACGCCGCCGTCGCGGAGTTGGCCGGCGCCGCCAGCCCGTGCGCGCTGGTGATTGGACAACTTCGGGAATTGGCCAAGGAGAATGGGCGGTTGTTTCGGGTGGCCGTCCGCAACGGCGCCCGGTGTTGTGTTTGGTTGGACGCCGAGAGTCCCGCCCAGCGGGGTGAGGTGCTCGGTGTCATCCGGGCCGGCGCTTCCATCGTCGAAGGAATCGAGGAGATCAGGGGGATGATTGAGAATTGGCTCGCGCGTACGGGTCGTCCTCTGGGGCGGACAAGGGCAACAGACGAGGAGTGGCTGGCGAGCGAAGCCGAGTTGAACGCCTTGTTGGGGCAAGAGGCAGATGGATAGCGCGGGGGATTCACTGGCATCGCAGAGCAGAGCAGGCAAGGTTCTCCTCGCCGGTGACATCAGCCAGGCCTTTCTGGATGCGGACTGTGCAGCGAGCTACCCGTGTGACGTCAAGGCCAACATTCTCGATGCGATCGAGGCGGCCGCTCAGCGCCAATACCTTGCCATCGGCGTTGTCATAGGCGGGTTGCCCGGCCGACTCAACGCGGTACTGACGGCGCTGCGCCGCTGCACGTCGGCGCGGATCGTTCTGTTGGCCCAAATGTACGAAGAGCCGATCGCCAGGTCTTTGGTGGACGGCGGTGCGGATGAGAAAGGCCCGGCCGACACCTATTGGGTCTGTCCCACCACCCTGGCCAGTTTCTGCCGAGCCGCTCAGACCAGGATCGATGCCTCCGAAGAGACCGAACTCCCCTCCACCGACGCAGCGCTGGCGGCCAGGATCAGGCACCTCGAACGGCTGGCCACCACCGATGATCTGACCGGGCTGAGAAACCGCCGCTACCTCTGGGAATTTGCCCGGCAGGTGCTCGAACGCGCCCGGCAGACCGGCGGGCGGGTCACATTGCTCGTCTTCGACATCGATAACTTCAAGCACTACAACGATGTCTACGGCCATCCCACCGGTGACGAAATCCTCCGGCAGGCAGCCATTCTCATGCAGCGCTGTTGCCGGCCGCAGGACGTCGTCGGTCGCATCGGTGGCGACGAGTTCGCCGTGGTGTTCTGGGACGATCCCCTTTGTCGAGCGGCTGACGGCCAGCGGGACAGACGTTCGGCGCAGACCGATCACCCCCGCGAGGTCATCTTCATTGCCAGACGCTTCCAGAACGAATTCGGACACGCCGAGCTTGACCTCTTGGGGCCCGAGGGCCAGGGCGTGCTGACCATCAGCGGGGCCCTGGCGAGTTTCCCCGGCGACGGCGCAACGATTCAGGAACTTTTCGAGCGGGCCGATGAGGCGCTCCTGGAGGCCAAACGCAGCGGCAAGAACCGCATCTACCTCGTCGGCGAGCCCCAGAACAATATCGCCGACATCCCGTAGAATTGAGACAGCAACATCGCAGCAAGCTGGAAACGTGTTTCGGGAGTCCTATGGATCTGTTGAGTGTCAGTCCGCTGAAATGGGAGGCCTTGGTCTGCTGTTTCTTGTCCGCCTTCATCATCGGCCTGGAGCGGCAATTGCAGGGCAAGCCGGTGGGGATACGGACGAGTGCTCTGATTTGCATGGGCACCTACATCTTCGTGGCGATCACCGGACAAGTATTCAATACGTCAGGTGACCCGTCCCGTATCGTCGGCCAGGTGATCACGGGCATCGGTTTCCTCGGAGCCGGCGTGATGTTGAGTAAGGACGGGACGATTGTCGGGGTCACGTCCGCGGCGTCGATCTGGATCCTGGCAGCCGTTGGCGTCGTCGTGGGCTTGGGACACCATTGGCTCGGGGTCAAGATGGCGGTCCTGACGGTGGCAATCCTGGTCGGCGTGAACCTGATGGAAAACAGCTTCGCCTTCATGCAGCGTGGCGTGCACAGCAAGCTCAGGAGACGGCGGCCGACTCGGAAGAAAGCTGCTCGGCCTGCCGAGTCCTCCGAGTGAGCGCGGGCCCGGCCAGGGGATGGGCGCGGACGGATCGATGAAACTGACACCGGCCATGCTTCTCGACGCTTATTGCCAGGGCTGCTTCCCCATGGCCGAGGACGACGGCGCCATCTACTGGTACGATCCCGACCCCAGGACCATCATCCCTCTGGACCAGTTTCACATCCCGCGTTCCCTGGCCCGCCGGATTCGTCGAGGCGGTTTCACCGTGCGCTTCAACACAGCCTTTCGCCAGGTGATGCAAAAGTGCGCCGAGCCGGCGCCGGGACGCGAGAGTACCTGGATCAGCGCCGAGCTGATCGACCTCTACTGCCGCCTCCACGAATTGGGTTTTGCCCACAGCGTCGAGACCTGGATGGCCGGCGAACTCGTTGGTGGCGTATATGGCGTGAGCCTGGCCGGCCTCTTCGCAGGCGAAAGCATGTTCAGCCGCCGCACCGACGCCAGCAAGATCGCCCTGGTCCACCTTGTCGCGCGACTGAACGAACGCGGTCATACGCTCTTCGATGTCCAGTTCACCACGTCACACTTGCAGCGCTTCGGTGCCGTCGAAATCCCCCGCGCCCGGTACAGACGCCTCCTGGCAAACGCCTTGATACGGGATGTGAGCTTCGTCTGATCGGTGCGCATGTCACCCACCGCCCCCCGCAGCGCGTTTTTGCCTTTACACAGCGATACACTGCGGATATACCCGCAATTATCGTTGTCACGGAGGAGGACAGACGGTCCGTTTCACGACTTAGGAGAACCGGTGATATGCCTGGGCGGCTCTACATTGCAGTTGTTCTCGCAACGCTCCTTTTTTGCCTCACTACCGTTCCGGTCCGGGCAGGCGTGTGGCCCAGCGGTCGAGAAGTCGTCGAACTGCAAGCACGTCCCTTCGATTTATGCGATGTGCGCTTGCTGGACGGACCCTTCCGCGACGCGATGCTCCGCACCCAGCGTTACCTGCACGATCTCGACTCCGATCGATTGCTGTGGTACTTCCGCCAGACCGCGGGTCTCGACACGCCTGGTGAGCCGATGGGCGGCTGGGAAAAGACGGAACTGCGCGGCCATACTCTGGGGCACTATCTGTCGGCCTGTGCCCTGATGGTTGCCAGCACAGCCGATGCGCGGCTCAAGGCTAAGGCCGATGCCATCGTCGCCGAACTGGCCAGATGCCAGAAGGCCATCGGCACAGGCTATCTGAGCGCCTATCCCGAAGAGCAAATCGATCGCGTTCTCGCCCGCAAACGCGTCTGGGCGCCTTGGTACACGTTACACAAGATCTACGCCGGCCTGATCGACATGTACGTCTACTGTGGCAACCGGCAAGCCCTCGATCTCGCCCAGGGCATGGCACGCTGGGCCAAAGGCCGGCTCGACCAGCTCGACCGCGCCACCATGCAGGACGTGCTCAACCACACCGAGCAGGGGGGCATGAACGAAACGCTGGCTAACCTCTACGGCATCACGGGCCAGAGGGACTGGCTGGACCTGGCCCGGCGTTTCAACGCTGACGCCTACAACCAGCCCCTGCTCATGCACCGGGATGAGTTGAAAGGCCTGCACGCCAATTCGTTCATTCCGAACATGGTCGGTTCGGCCCGGCAATACGAACTGGCCGGTGACCCGACGGACCGGCACATCGCGGAGTTCTTCTGGCGGTCCGTGGTGCACGGACGAACCTACTGTACCGGTGGCACGTCGGTCGACGAACACTGGGGCAGCGACCCGTACTGCCTGGCCGACCAGCTCGACAGCCACACGCAGGAGACCTGTTGCACGTACAACATGCTCAAGCTGACGCGGCACCTGTTCGCCTGGCAGCCACAGGCCGAGTATATGGATTACTACGAGCGGAACCTGATCAATTCGATCCTGGCGACGCAAGACCCGCGCACGGGAATGATGATGTACTTCGTGACGCTTGGTTCCGGCCACTGGAAATACTTCAACACGCCACACGACTCGTTCTGGTGCTGTACGGGCACCGGCATGGAGAACCACGCCAAGTACGCCGACACGATCTACTTCCACAACGACGACACGCTTTGGGTGAACCTGTTCATCGCCAGCGAGTTGAAATGGCAGGGCAAGAGGGTCATGGTCCGCCAGGACACGGAGTCTCCGGATGTTTCCGCGACGACGCTGACAATCCGGGTCGAGAAGCCCACGAGATTTGAGCTGCGCCTGCGCGTGCCGAGCTGGGCCACACAGGGTGTCACGCTAAAGATCAACGGCCGGCGCCAAGCCGTGACCGCGTCGCCCGGATCGTTCCTGTCTATCCGGCGCACCTGGCGGGAGAAGACCGAGATCGAGATGACCATGCCGATGAAACTGCGGCTGTGCCCGATGCCTGATGATCCCAACTTGGCAGCGGTGATGTATGGCCCGCTGGTCTTGGCCGGCCAACTGGAGGCGGTCGAGCTACCGAAGGAACTCGTCTACACGACGGACAACTGGTTCGAGTTTCCCGAGGAGCATATCGTCGAGGCCCCCGTGATGATCACGACGAAGCGCGATCCGGAGACATGGATCGAGCCGGTGAAAACGCTGGAGGGCGCCAGGCTGACGTTTCGCACGAAGGGCGTGGGCCGGCCCAACGACGTGACGCTGGTGCCCTATCACGAATTGTTCGGTCAGCACTACGCCGTCTACTGGCGACTGACGGACGAAGCGGGCTGGCAGCAGATTCAGACCGAACGGCGAGCCCGCGAAGAAGCGAAGGACCGCGAAGCGGCCCGACTGGCTGCGATCGCGGCGCGGCAGATTGATGTGGTCGAGATCGGGGCCGGCGGTTCCGAACGGGCGCACGAGATGAAAGGCGAAAACACGCGGACCGGTACCCACCTACAGCGGCGCTGGCGTGACGCCGAAGGCGGTTGGTTCGAATACCGGATGAAGGTCTTGCCCGACGAGCCGGTGACGTTGCACTGCACCTACTGGGGCAGCGACAGCGGGCGGACGTTCGACGTCCTCGTCGACGAGATGAAGATCGCCACGCAGAAGCTGGCCGAGAACAATCCAGGTAAATTCTTTGACGCCGAGTATAGCATTCCGACCGAATTAACCGAAGGCAAGGAGTCCGTGGTGGTTCGCTTCGCGGCCCACGCCGACAGTACGGCTGGGGGCGTCTTTGGCTGCGCCATCCTCCGCCTGGCCAAATAGGACCAGGTAACACACATAGGAAGGGGACAGTGAGAGATGAGTAAGTGGCAGCTTGCTTCTGTTGTGTATCTGTTTCTGGCAACCACCGCACTCTCCGCAGACGCGTCTGAAGCCATGCGTCTGGCCGCCGACCCGGCGCTGTCGCCGGACGGCGAGACGCTGGCGTTCGTCTGGCGCGGCGACATCTGGCTCGTCCCCGTCGAAGGCGGCGCCGCGCGCCAGTTGACCCAGCACGACGCTTCGGATCGACAGCCCGCCTTCTCACCCGATGGAACAGAAATCGCCTTCGTCAGCGACCGGGAAGCCGCCGACCAGGTGTACGTCGTACCCATCGAGGGCGGCACGCCCGAACAGGTGACCTTCCACACCGCCGGTTGCAGTATGGAAGGTTGGTACCCCTCCGGCCAATCCCTCCTGATCAGCGGCAGCCGCGATCATTTCTGGCGAGGCAGCAACCGTTTCTTTCGCATCGCTCGCAGCGAGCGCCGGGCCGAGGAACTTCTCTTCGATGCCGATGGTTCCGACGGGTCGCTCTCGCCCGATGGCAAGCGCCTGCTCTTCACCCGGCAGGGCATGACGTGGTGGCGAAAAGGATATCGTGGCTCGCGCGCCAGCCAGGTTTGGATGGTCGACCTTGAGACGCAAGAGTACACGCAATTGCTTGACACCGAGACAGGCGCACGCTGGCCCCTGTGGGATGCCGGCGGAAACAGCTTCTACTACGTCGGAGCGCAAAGCGGATCGTTCAACCTCTGGAAACGCGACCTTGAGACGAATCAGGAAGAACAGTTGACCCACTTCGAGGATGACGCCGTCGTCTTCCCCTGCATCTCGCACGATGGTTCGACGATCGTCTTCCGCCATCTCTTCGACCTCTACCGTCTCCGCCCCGGCAGCGGTACGGCCCCCACGCGCATCGATCTGATCTACCCAGGCGATGCCCTGAAGTCATCGGTCGAACGTGCCGTGGCCAGGGACGCAACACACGTCGCCTTCTCCAACGACGGCTTGGAGGTTGCCTTTGTCGCCGGCGGGGACCTTTGGGTAATGGATACCGAACTGCGCGAACCTCGCCAGGTAACGTCCACCCCGGAAGAAGAGCGCGATCCCGTCTTCGGCCCCGACGGTGACGCCATCTATTACGTCAGTGACCAGGGCGGACAACGCGACATCTGGCGGGCGACCCGTGCCGACGCCGATCTGTACTGGTGGCGAAACGAGACGTTCGAGCTGAAGCAGCTCACGCACGACGCGGACGTCGAAACGGACGTGCGTTTCAGTCCGGACGACTCGCGCATCTCGTTCATCAAGGGCGGCGGAGACCTCTGGACCATGACCCCCGACGGCAAGGACCCGCGCCGCCTGCTGCGCTCGTGGGACCGCCCCGGCTACGACTGGTCGCCCGACGGCAAGTGGATCGTTTACGCCGTCAACGACAACGATTTCAACCGCGACATCTGGATCGTCCCCGCCGATGGCTCAGCCGATCCGGTCAACGTCTCCAAGCACCCGTATGATGAGTACGATCCCGTCTGGCGCCCTGATGGCAAGGTGATCGCCTTCGCTGGCCGGCGCCTCGATCGCGAGGTCGACATCTTCTACCTCTGGCTCCAGGAACAGGAGCACGAAAAAGGCAAGCGCGACCGCACCCTCGAGAAGGCTATCAAGAAGATGGACGACGCCCGCAAGAAGGACAAGAAGGACAAAGGCAAAGACGAGCCCAAGGAAGACAAAGACGAGAAAGCGCAGGACCCCAACGAACCGCAAGGAGACGAACCCGAGGCCGACGAAGAGCCGAAGGACGAAGACGAAGCCAAGGATGACGCAAAGGAAGACGACGAGAAGGAACTGCCCGAGGTCATCATTGACTTCGAGCGAATCCACGAGCGCGTCCGCCGCGTCGACATCGCCGGTTCCTCCGAGCGGAGCCTCTTCTGGTCGCACGATTCCAAGAAACTCGCCTTCACCGCCGAAATCGACGGCAAGCGCGGGACCTACACCATAGAGATCCCCGAAGAACTCAAGCCCAAGCTCCTGACTGAAAAGACCGGCTCGCAAGCCCGCTGGCTCAAGGAAGGCAAGCAGATCGTCTGGCTCTCCGGCGGCAAGCCGGCCAGCGTCTCCGACAAGGGCAAAGAAACGACCTACGAATTCGCCGCCAAACAGACCGTCGATCGCGAAGCGCACTACCGTGCCGCCTTCGACCTCGCCTGGCGGGCCATGCGCGACAACTTCTACGACGAGCGACTCGGCAACCGCAACTGGGACGCCATCCGGCGCAAATACGCCGATGTCGCCGCCGGGGCCCCGGACGCCGACGCCTTTGCCATCGCTGTGAACCTGATGCTGGGCGAGCTGAACGCCTCGCACCTGGGCTTCTATCCGAACCGTCGCGGCAGATCCGACCGGCCCGACTGGAACATCACGACCGCCCACCTCGGCGTCCGCTTCGATCCCGACCACAAAGGCCCCGGCCTGAAGGTCAAGGACGTCCTGCCCAACGGCCCGGCCGACCGCGAAGTCAGCAAGATCGAACCGGGCGAGATCATCGTCAGCATCGACAACGTCAACGTCGATCCCGAAATGGACCTGACCGAGGTGCTCAACGGCCCCCTGGACAGGGACATCCAGCTCAGCGTTCGCGGTGATGACGACGAGACCCGCGAACTGACCCTGCGCCCAATCTCGTATGGCAGCGTTCGTAGTCTGCTCTACGAGAAATGGCTGCGCGATAACCGCCAGGCGGTGGCGGAGCTGTCCGACGGCACGCTGGGCTACGCCCACATCCAGGGCATGAACTGGCCCAGCTTCCAGAAGCTCGAGCGCGAGCTCTACGCCCAGGGTGCCGGCAAGGACGGCCTGGTCATCGACGTCCGCAACAACGGCGGCGGCTTCACCGCCGACCACGTCCTGACCCTCCTCTGCCAGCCGGCCCACGCCATCACCGTCCCCCGCGGAGGCGGCCCGGGCTACCCCGAGGACCGCCGCGTCTACGCCACCTGGACCAAGCCCATCGTCCTGCTCTGCAACCAGAACAGCTTCAGCAACGCCGAGATCATCAGCCACGCCGTCAAGACCCTCAAGCGGGGCAAGCTCGTCGGTGTCACCACCGCAGGCGGCGTCATCTCCACCGGCGGAACCGGCATCATGGACGTAGGCTTCATCAGGCTGCCCTTCCGCGGCTGGTACGTCCTGCCCACCGGCGAGGACATGGAGCTCTACGGCGCCGTGCCCGACGTCATCCTCTGGCCCCAGCCGGGCGAAATGCCCCGCGGAAAAGACATCCAGCTCGAAAAAGCCGTCGAAGTCCTCCTCCAAGACGTCCAGGAGTGGAAAGCCCGCCCCCAGCCACCCCTCCGCAAAGCCAGCGAACGGCCACGCTAAGCGGCGGGCCAGGGCGTCAGCGATAAGTGGGAATCTGCGCCGAAATGACGTGACTCTCGTCGCGTCGGATGCCTCTAACGTGAGGAGGCCGAGCGCGGACACACTCTGTCCGCCGGGCACGACGACACGATGCGGACGCCATGGCAGGAGGAAGCACGGCGGTGAGGCCAGGCAGTTATCTCTCAATTGCCCTGACTCTCGCGCTTCTCGTCACGGGCTGCAAAAAGAGACCGAGACGGGCAAGGCGACCTGCCTACCCGCTCCACAACGCCGCTTCGAGAGGCGATTTGGAGGAACTCGAGCGCCAACTTGCCCGTGGCGCATACGTCAATGCGAAGGACTCTTCGGGCAACACACCACTGCACCGTGCCGCCTATCAAGGTCACTTGTTGACAGCACAAGTGCTTGTCGCCTGCCATGCTGACGTGAACACCTTCAACAATAATGGCAGTACGCCGCTCTTCGAAGCAGTAAGTGAAGATCAGACGAGAATTGTGCAGTTTCTCATTGAGGTCGGTGCCTCTGTCGATGTCAGAGCCAAACAAAAGCATCGCGATACAGTGGAAACGCCCCTGCATATCGCGGCCGGACGCGGACACAGAGAGCTCGTTCAGCTTCTTATCGACAGCGGTGCGGATATCGTGGCGGCAGACGGGCACACCGTGACGCCCGTTGAGGCAGCCGCCTCCGGAGACAAGAGGGAAATCGTAGAGCTTCTTGTTGATGCCGGTGCGGAGATTACTGTGCCCGTTGCCGCTTATTTGGGCGACTTGCCGCAGATGAGGCAGGCCGTTGACCGCGGCCAGGATGTCAACAGAGCTTTGGGGTGGGGGCGGACCGCGCTACACATAGCTGTCGAACGCGGTGTCAAAGAGATGGCTGCTTGGCTGCTCGATCATGGTGCTGACCCTAGCGCCCAAGTTGAGCACAGGCATGCGCCATTGCACTTGGCGGTCGAACGCGAGGATGTGCAGATGGTTGCCTTGTTACTCGATCACGGCGCAAACCTTGATGCCACGGGCGAATATGGCGACACCCCCTTGGGTTCAGCAGCTCGCCGCGGCCACGAGGCGATGGTACGCCTCCTAATAGCCCGCGGCGCGGACACGAACAGCCGAGATAGACCCCTCTCCAGTGCGATTGGGGGCGGAAATGTCGAAGTCGTCAAGCTCCTGCTGGCTGCCGGAGCCGATCCAAATCCGCAGAACAGACACGAAGGTCAGACTCCACTGCGGAGCGCCGTGGGAAGAGACGATCCAAACATCGCCCGACTCCTACTCGACAGTGGCGCCAATATCAATGCGGAAGGCGGAGCCGCCTTGTGTTTTGCCTGCCTGAATGGGAATATGCCTCTGGTACGCCTGCTCGTGGCCCGAGGCGCCGATATAAACGCCAGGCACCGCTACTACGGTGGGCCCCTACACACTGCCGTGGGATGCGGCCACATTGCCATAGCTGAGTTCCTCATCCTCGCGGGGGCGGACACCAACGCCAGACGGCTGAACGGGTATGTACCTTTACAGATGCCGCTGCTAGGATCTGAGTCGCCATATCGCTGGTTCGGAGTAGAGGTGAAGGAAGAAGACGGATTACGAGATCCGTGTTCTCAGGCAGTGCTTGCTCTACTGATTCGCAGTGACGCTGACGTCAACATCCGTGATGATCTGGGCCGTGCGTTGCTCCATAGGGTGGCTGTAGAGGGTGTCGATGATCTCGTCTCAGTGCTTATTGCCCACCGTGCTGATGTAAACGCTCAGACCCCAAGCGGAACGACGCCCCTGCACTGCGCCGTCTCGAAAGGCCACACTCACATCGCTTCCCTCTTGCTGGATGCCGAGGCCGATGTACGCATCCAGGACAACGACGGCGATACCGCTCTTCACAAAGCCGCCCTACGCGGTCTCAAGGAAATAGTCGCACTCCTGCTAGCGCACGGTGCCGATGTGGACATCAGAGATAAGTACGGAAACACCCCTCTGGACGAGGCGATCCGGCGTCGTCAGACGGAAGTCATCGAACTGCTCCGCCGGCACCGCAGCAGTCAGCCGTGATCGGACGCCCACCGCACAGTTGCCTTGCATTCCTCCGGCCCACGCGGTAGTCTCGTGCCCGGTCGGTAATCGCACACGGAATAGGAGAAAGGCGACATGGGAACGATGGCCGAAGGTGTCAAGCAGGCGGTGGAGAATTGTCTGAAGGTCAAGGCGGGCGAAAAGGCCGTCATCTTCACCGACGAGCAGACGCGCGAAATCGGCGAAGCCCTCAAGGCCGCCGTCGAGCAGATCACTGGGCCCGTCCAGTTCTTCGTGATGGAAGACTTCGGACCCCGGCCCATCGACTATCCACCTGTCATGGAAAAGGCCCTCCTGGCCGCCGACGTGAGTATCTACGCCGGCCAGGGCGCCAAAGGCGAATTGCAGACCTTTCGCAGACACATGCTCAAGACCGTCGAGGCCAACCCCAAGCTGCGCCACGCCCACATGATCGGCATCACGCCCGAGATCATGTGCGACGGCATGTGCAGCGATTACGTCGAGATCCAGCGTGTCAGCCGCCTGGTTTACGAGAGAGTTAAGGATGCCAGACAGATCCGCGTCACAACCGAAAGGGGATGCGATTTCACCGCTGAGTTCAGCCCGCAGCTCAAATGGCTCGTCGAAGATGGCAACATCCAGCCCGGAGACTGGAGGAACCTCCCCGATGGCGAGGTCTGCACCGCTCCCGTAACCGTCAACGGCAAGGCGGTCATCGACGGTTGTCTTGGCGAGTTCTTCTCCGAACGATACGGCTCGCTCGAGCAGACGCCCGTCATCGTCCAGATCCGCGACGCTCGCGCCGTCCGCGAAACCTTCACCTGCGACAACGCCCAGTTGCGAGACGAGCTGGCCGCCTACATCTTCGAAACCGACGCCAACAGCAGCCGCATCGGCGAGTTCGCCATCGGCACCAACACCGGACTGACCAAACTCATCTACAACCTCCTCCAGGACGAGAAATTCCCCAGCGTCCACATCGCCTTCGGCAGCCCCGTACCGGGCAAAACCGGAGCCGACTGGGATAGCACTGCCCACGTCGATGGTGGCATACTCGCCCCGACCATCACCGTCGACGGCCAAACACTCATGGACAAGGGCCAATTCACCTTCGACTAAGACCTATTTCAGACCCGCGCGCGGGAACGGAAGGAAAAAGCCTACCCTCCCCAGGCGTTACGCGGTACGCTTGGTGCCCGACAGAAAACGAACGCGTCGCCATCCTTCTAGCTGGAGGAGTCTTCTTGAGTACATCCGCCAAGAGTTTAGGCCCGGACCCGTCGGAATCAAAGGTCTTGGGATACGAATATGCCTACTACGACGCGCGAAACCCGGCGCTGATGGTTGATGTCGTCGAGGGCCTCTTGGAAGGTAGGCGCATCTTCCTCTCCGGAGGCGCCGGCACAGGCAAGACCACCATGGTCCGCAAGATCGCCAACGAAATCGCCGGCCGGGGCAAAGAGGTGATCCTCGCCGCCTCCACCGGCATCGCCGCCTGCCAGCTCCGCGACGAGACCGGCCTGCACGATTCCCATTACATACGAGGCCCGGCCACCCTGCACTCGGCCGCCCATCTGCCCCGCGCCGAGATGCCCGACTCCGAACGCCGCATCGAGTTCGGCAAGCGTAAGCTCCGCAAGGCCGCCGTCGTCATCGTCGACGAAATCAGCATGGTCGACCGCATCACCTTCGAGCGCTTCCTCACGCGTGTCAAACAGGGAACGGGCGTCCTGGCCGTCGGCGACTTCTTCCAGCTACCCCCCGTCCCCAAGAACGAAGAGGGCCAGCCCGACTTCGCCTTCGACAGTCCCGAATTCGCCCAGTTCGAGCTGATCGATCTGGAGACCGTCCTCCGCCAGGCTGAGCCCCACTTCATCGATTTCCTCAAGGACCTCCGCCACGGACAGGTCGACAGCGCCGTCCTGACCGGCGCCGAGCGCCCCTTCGATCTCGATTTCCCCGTCCTCTTCGGCACCAATCGCCAGGCCGACTGGCACAATCGCCGCTGCATCAACGCCATCGAATCCCCGTCGGTCTTCAGCACGTGCCAGGTCAAGAAGGGCGATCCGGACGACGCCACCCGCTGGCTCGAAACCCAGACCCGCGCCAAGGCCCAACTCGAAGTCAAGAAGCACATGCGCGTCCTGTGCATCCAGAACCACGACGAGCTGGTCAATGGCGACCTCGGCACGGTCACAGACATCTGCGCCCAGTCCGAGCCCCAGACGGAACTGCCCTGTTGGATCGACGTGAAGTTCGACCGAAAAGCGGTCGGCACCCGCAGGCTCTTCGTCTACGATTTCGAAGGCCGCGTCTGGAACGCACGCAAGAACAAAGAAGACGTCAAGTTCGCCGTGCGCCAATACCCCATCGTCCCGGCTTACGCCCTGACCGTACACAAGGCACAGGGCCTGACCCTTGACGTCGTCAACGTCGACGGTTCCCACGTCAACTTCGTCCCCGGCCACGTCTACGTCGCCCTCTCCCGCGCCCGCACCCTCGACGGCGTCCACCTCAAGAACACCAAAGGCTTCGACGCCTTCTACGACCCCAACGTCCTGCTCTACTACAACCGCGCCGACCGCTTCCCCGAACCCGAACGTTGACCCGCGTCGCCTGCCGCCGCGGTCTCGCTCGATCTCAGCCGAAGCGATGCGCAAAAAATAGGACACGCGAAGGTGTCCTATTTTGATCCCGCGCATTGCCCGGGACCCGATAAACGCCGGAATCGCTGGCGCCTCAAATTGTCTCAGATGGCCGTTGCCTCTCAAGTATGAACTCAAGGTCTCCGACCTGCCTTAGTTCCCGCCGCTCGGGGCACGCTCGATCGTGATCCGTGCCACCACAGCGTGCGGAAGCGTGAAGTCACCGCCAACGGGGTCCACCACGGTGCCGGCCGCCGTCGTGCCGCCCAGGACGAGGGGATCGCTGCCCGGGTTGCCGTAGGAGCCCAGGAAGCCCGGATGCGGAAGCACAGGACACGGCGTCGCTTCGCCCGTATTCGGCCCCGTCTGGTTGATGAAGGCCGCATCCATCTCGGTGTTCAGCTCCGTGCCTGCATCCCAGACCATCGAGCCGAGAATCGTGATGACCTGCTTGCCCTTGAACGCCCCGGCTGCATCGAACAGCTCAATCGCCCAGGGATTGTGGTTGCCGATGAAGGCATCGTTCGACGGAATGATCATACTGGCGTAGCTTAGGTAGCGATGATCGGCCGCCGTCAGCGTAAACTCAGCCTTGCTGCTCTCTCCCGGCTCAAAAATCGGAGCGCCTTCGAAGCCGCCCGGCGCCGTGATCAGGCCGTCCGCGCCACCGGCCGCACCCGTCGCCTCGGCAAACGCGGCCTGGGCCACGGAGGCGTCGCCGTCCTCGGCAAGCCGCTCGAGCGCTTCACTGGCCAGCCCGCCCGAATCGAACAGGTCAAAGCGGCCGTCATGAAATCCCACCCATAGCGGCGTGAAATAGACGCCCCCCGCCGGAGCCAGGTTCTCAACCGTGATCACAACCTCGGCGATGTGGTGATCGGCCTGAGCCGATGAGCCCAGAACCAGCGCCAGCGATGCGACAAACACAAATATCGAAGTCCTTGCATTCATAGCCTTACCTTCCTTTCCCCGTAACGGGAATCAGTATCTCTCTTGTCGTTGCTTCGTCACGGCTCCAGATCCGTCCGCCATCTGGTAGCCCCGCGGGGCGGGCAACCCCAACTTGCCTCGCTCGTACGAGTGCTTGCTTCTGCCCTTTCGCGACATTGGTCGAGGGCCGGCCGGATACCTTACAAGAAAATCTATCGGAATTCTTGGGATTGCGCCCGCGTCAACGTCGTGAGGATGCGGGCCCGCTGATCCGCAGCAAGCGCAACGGCCGGACCGCCGCCCGCCAGGCACTGTTCGGTCATGCGGACCATCAGCTCTCGCAGCACACGCAGATTGTTGCGGAACCGGCGACACCGACGGCACAGCACCAGGTGGATCTGCAACGCCACCCGTTCCGAACGCGACAGCGCACGGACCAGATCGTCCGAGAGCAGCCGGGCCGACTCCCGGCAAGTCAAACTCATCGGCGCTCTTGAGCCGCTTGATACACGCATGACAGGCCACCAGTGGGGTGCGCTGGGCACGCTTCGTCCAGCAATTGCCTGTGATCACGCTAACGGCCATCACCACAGGCACTTGGATCGTCCGCGCACGCACCTCGGCGCGCGCTCGTGCCATTGGTCGCTAAGAGGGCGGCTTCCTTACAGGTAAACCGGTCAAGAATCCTCGGACTGAGCCCGTGCGATCGCCTCGCGGATGCGGGCTTGGCCCTCGGCCGATAGGGGAGGAAGGAATTCTTCACCGGCCAGCGCGCGGGCATTCAGACGCTGCGCCATCGTCCGCAGGTGTTGCAGACTGCGTCGGAATCCCCGACAACGGCGGCAAAGCAAAAGGTGGACGCGCAGCGCCAGCCGTTCCGTCCGCGACAGCGGTCGCTCAAGTTCGTCAGAGAGCAAGCGCGACGACTTGTCGCAGGACAGCGATAGGATCATCTTGATGTCGTGCAGAATGCTCATGGGCTCCTCACTTGGAGTGCACCCTAAACCAGTGCTTCTCCAGGCACTCCTTAAGTAGAATGCGGGCCCGGTGCAGCCGGACCCACAGATTTGATTCGGATATCGCCAGATCGGTACAGACCTCAGACGCCTGTCGCCCCTCCAGTTCGTGCAACACAAAAGTGTCCGCCAGACCACGCGGCAGCCCGGAAAAGCACTTCTCAAACACCGTCCAAAAATCTCGCTTCTCCAGCAGCGCCGCCGGGTCCGAGCCCCAGTCGCTCGCCCTGTTCTTCCAGTGCCCGTTCTTCTCGAAGAACGCTTCGAGGGACATATCCTCCGCTTGTTCCTGCCGTTGAGAGCGAGCCTTACTGGCCTTGCGGATGTGGTCGACCACCTTGTGACGCAGGATGCCGACGAGCCAGGTTCTCTCTGAAGACCGGCCCGCGAAATCCTGATAGGCCCGCAGGGCCGCCAGAAAAGTCTCCTGGACCAGTTCCTCCGCCACGTCGCGCCGACGGACCCGCTGCAAGGCGTACCGGAACAGAACGTCCGCGTGTTCGTCAACCCAATGGCTGACGTCAGGCCTCTCTGGAGGGTCTCTTGTCTCCGGTGCGCCCACCTTCACAGTCCCGTCCGGCCGTCCGGCCGCTAGTCATATCGCTCCGGGAGCGAGCTTCAATTGCCCCTGCTCTTGCTCCCATTCTAACGCCCCCGGACCTCAGCGCCAACGCCGTCAGAGCCGCGCGCGACGAAGCATGAGAACACCAAGAGCGAAAAACGCCGCGCCGATGCCGAGCAGAACCGCGCACGGAACCAACAGCTCGCCAACACTGAAGCCACGCCAGATAGCCCCTTCCATCGCCAGAATGCCCCACTTCACCGGACTGAAATGACTGATCTTCGCCATCCACGAAGGCATGAAAGCCAGCGGCATCATCGCCCCGCCGAACATCGCCATAATCATTAGGATCGCCCAGCCGGCCCCGCCCACGCTCTGTTCGGTCTGCCCCAGCGTCGAGACAAACATCATCAGGCCAACGAAACACAGAACCGTGCAGGCACTCGCCACGACGAACAGGGCTGGACTGCCGACGGGAACCTTGAAGATCAGCCGACCGCCAATCGTCAGCATACCGATCACCAACGCACACGTCGCCCCGCAAGCCAATCCCTTGCCGGCCAGAATATCCGCCTGCGAGATCGGCCCGATGCACAGACGCTGAAAGGTCCCGGTGGTTCGCTCTCTCACGATGGATACCGCAAACGTCGCCGCACAACTGATAATCGCGAAGATAATCGCCTGCGGGAAGATGATCTGAAACGACGCCTGCGGGCCCTCCGCCTCGCGATCGATATCCACCGTCGGGATGTTCAGCATCCCCTCCCCCAAACCACCCTCAAGAGTCGACTCGTTGACATCGTTCAGGAACGTGTCCGTCGCGTCGAAGTAGCGCAGCAGCACCTCCGCCTCGTCAGGGTCCATATCGCTCGCTTGCCTCACCTCCCCTCGCCACGTCTCCATCTGGCCCCGCAGCCATTGCCGGTCCTGAAACTGCTCGCCCAACACCTCGAACTGAGCCCTGGCCAGCAGACCCTTCAGATACGCTCCCTCCATCTTCCGGCTAGGGTCCAGCGCCATCTCCAGCTTCGCCTCATCGGCATCGAAGACGCTGTCGAGCCCCTCGCCGAAACCCGGCTTGATGATCACAGCCGCCGCCTGCTGGCCCTTGCGCACCTGAGCAATGGCCTCCTCACGCGCCAATCGCGAGACATCCAGAGCGTTCTGGTCCTCAAGATGCGAGATGTAAACCTGCGAGAATGCGCTGCGGTCCTCGTCGACGACCGCAAGCTTCATGCTCGACGGTCCCTGCCCCGCCCCCGAGTGAATGGCCCCGAAAAGCAACGCGAATAGCGCCGGAAAGCCGAACACCCAGAACACGTTGCCGCGGTCCGTGATCAGCACACGCATATCTTTGCAGGCCAGCGCCAGCACCTTCTGCACCACGCTCGTCAATGCACGTCCCTTCGTCTTGATCGAATCACAGCCGGGCCCGCCGCAGCATCAGCACACCCAAACCGAAGAACGCCGCGCCTAAAGCCAGAAGGATGCCGCAGGGCATCAACATCTCAACAACGCTGAAGTGGCGCCAGATTGCCCCTTCCATCGCCAAGATCCCCCATTTCACCGGGCTGAAATGACTGATGCGCTGCATCCAGGTCGGCATGATGAACAGCGGCAGCATCGCCCCGCCGAACATGGCCATCAGCATGATAATCGCCATGCCCGCCCCCGTGACGCTCTCTTCGGTCTTGCCCAGCGTGCTGATCAACATCATCAGACCCACGAAGCACGCGGCCGTGCACGTCACCGCTACGCCAAACAGCGCCACGCTATGGATCGGTACCTTGAAGATCAATCGCCCGCCTGTGAACAGCATGACGATCACGAAACCGCACGTCACGAGGCAGGCCAGTCCCTTGCCTGCCAAAATATGCCGCTGATGGAGCGGCCCGATGCACAACCGCGCAAACGTCCCGCTCAAACGCTCCTTCACGATCGAAACCGCAAAGCAGATTACAGACATCAGAATCCCCCACAGAATCGTCTGCGGAAACGTGATCTGAAATCCCTCCCGCGGATGTTCGCCTGTCTCCTCTTTGTAGACCTCAAGCGAACCGATGTTCAACATATCGCCGCCCACGCCGGACGTGTAGACCGTGTCGTTCACGTCCGTGAAGAACGTGTCCATTGCGTCGAAGAAATCCAGAAACACCTTGGCCTGGCTGAACCCGAGATCGTTCCCATCGGCCATCTCCGATCGCCACGTGCGCATCTGCCCGCGCATCCAGTCCCGATCCTGCATCCGCTCGCCCATCGTCTCGAACTGCGCCTGTGCCAGCAGCCCCTTCAGATACGCGCCCTGCATCTGTCCCCCCGGATCGGAGGCGATTTGCAGCGTCGGATCGCTCGTGTCGAACCAGTTGCTAAATCCCTCGCCGAAGCCCTTGCCAATGATCACCGCTGCCGCGACCTTCCCCTTGCGAATGCGCTCCAGCGCATCGGCTCGCTCGATCGGCTCAGCCGGTGCGTTCGGCTCCTCACGAGGCAGCACCCGCAGTGCCTCGTTCGAACG
>Ga0272442_10002019_pt1 | contig 29935 bp, 27 predicted proteins | sample SSMForm2O_FD_200262 | JGI IMG/M metagenome (GOLD analysis project Ga0272442, IMG submission 200262) | Marine sediment archaeal communities from Little Sippewissett salt marsh, Falmouth, MA, United States - SSM-Form-2O | ecosystem: Environmental > Aquatic > Marine > Wetlands > Sediment ...
CCGCCAGCGGGGCGAACATCTCCGAGTCCGGGGGAATGACCGTCCTGGAAGCGACGGTGCCCAAGACCACCGGTATCCAGATCTCCTGGTGGGTCCCCGGCCAGGAACGGGCGCTGATCACCGCCGCAGACTACAGCGGCACGCTGCGCAAGGACGTGGTGGCCTGGCAGGCCGAGGTGGACGTCAAGGTGCTCACCGCCGACCCGGTTTCGGTTCCGCTGCTGTCCAACAGCGTGGCGCTGGCCGGCGTCACGGTGAACGGGCGCCGGGCGGTTGTCGAGGAGGACGACGGTAAGCTCTCCATCCAGCTGCGCGGCGTGGGAACCCACCAGGTCAAGCTCAGCTTCGAGACCCCGGTGCGCGAAGAGGGCGGCCCCACCGCCACCAGCCTGTGGCTGCCCCGCCCGCCGGTGTCCTCGTTCACCCTGAGCATGTCCGGCAAGAAGGAGGTCAGCGTCACCCCCCAGGCCGGCGTGCAGATCCGCCGCAAGGGCAACCAGACCGTGGCGGTCATCCACCTGCCGCCCACCGACCAGGCCACCTTTTCCTGGTCCGAGGCGCTGCCCGAGGTTGCCAGGGAGAAGCTGCGGGCCAACGCCGAGGTCTATCACGTGGTGCGCGCCGACGAGGGCGTGGTTCAGATCCGCGCCCTGGTGGCCTTCCAGACCACCCGGGGCGCCACCAACGTTCTCGAGGCCGCGCTGCCCGCCGGAGTGGTGGTCAACCAGGTCTCCGGCGAGGGGGTAACCGACTGGCGGGTGGCCAGGAAGCAGAACCGCCAGCTGCTCACCGTCTACCTCGACCGCGACCTTAAGGGCGACTACCGCTACCGCATCGACTACGAGCTGCTGGTCGGCGCCGAGAGCGGGGAGAAGACCCCGGTGGAGATCCCCCTGGTGGTTCCCGGCCAGGTTCACCGCCAGCGGGGCATGCTGGCCTTGATCTCGGGGACCGAACTGTCCATGCAGCCCAAAGAGGACGCGGGAATGACCAAGGTCGGCGAGAACCAGCTGCCCGCCTGGGTGCGCCAGGAGATCAGCCAGACCGTGGCCCACACCTACAAATACGTGGAGAAGGACGCCAAGCTGGCGGTCAAGCTGGCGCCGCCCGAGCGCAAGCGCGGCAAGTTCGACGCGGTGGTGGATACGCTGTTCTCGGTGGGCGACGGGGTGATGAAGGCCTCGGCCACCGTGGAGATCGCCATCAAGTCCGGCAAGCTGATGGACCTGGACATGAACCTGCCCAAGGAGATCAACCTGATCAGCGTCACCGCGCCGTCGCTGCGCGATCACAAGGTTATCGGCGACGAAGGGGAGGGCCAGCTTCTCAGGCTGATGTTCACCCAGGAGATGGAGGGCACCCTGCGGGTGGAGATCGCCTACGAGCGCGTCCTGCAGGGCGGTCAGGAGCAGGTGACCGTCCCGGCCATCCACGTCAACGAGGCCGACATGGAGCAGGGCCGCCTGGCGGTCGAGGCCCTCACCGCCGTCGAGGTGCAGACCGCCGAGGCCGAGCGGGTGCTGCCCCTGGACGTCCAGGAGCTGCCCCGCCAGCTGACCCTGCGCACCACCAACCCGATCCTGCTGGCCTACAAGTACGTCCATGCGGAACCGCCCTTCGATCTGGTCCTGGAGGTCAAGCACCATGCCGAGATGAAGGTCCAGGTGGCGGCCATCGACCAGGCCGACTACCAGACCCTCTACACCGAGCACGGCCTGGCGCTTTCCCGGGTGGTCTACCACGTGCGCAACCGCCGCAAGCAGTTCCTCAAGGTCGAGCTGCCCCGGGGATCGGAGCTGTGGTCGGCGATGCTCTCCGGACACCCGGTCAAGCCCGCCCGGGGCGAGAAGGACGAGGTCGTGCTGGTCCCGCTGCTCAAGTCCGCCGCCCCCTTCCAGGTGGAGATCGTCTATGCCACCAGCGTGCCCGCGCTCGGCTTCGCCGGCTCGCTGGAAGGCGTCCTCTCGATCCCCGACATCGTCGAGACCCGCAGCACCTGGGACGTCTTCCTGCCCGAGCGCCTGTCCTACGGCGGGGTGGACTCCAACATGACCGTTCTGGAGATGGGCAACGGCGCCCGGGACCTCAACGGGCTGATGGACGCCTCGCTGCAGCAGGCCGCCGAGGAGCGTGCGGGCAAGTCCCTGTCCGGCGCCTCCGCCGGTCCCAGCGGCGTCCTGCCGCTTCGCATTCACGTCCCCCAGCAGGGCATCCACTACCGTTTCGAGAAGCTGTTCGCCAACCGCGGCGAGGAGCGCGCCCGCTTCGAGATCAACTACACCACCGGCGGCGCCAAGACCTTCGGCGGCCTGTTGATGATCCTCTCGGTCCTGGTCCTGGCCGGGTTAATCGCCGGCCGCTTCGGCTTGACCCCCAGGCTTACCAGCGGCCCCTCCGCCGTCCTGGGTATAGGCGCCCTGGGAACCCTGGTGGTTTCGGTGACCCTGCTGGGCGCCGATCTTACCTGGGCAATCGTGGCCGTCGTCCTGGGCGCTGCCCTGGTCGCCGCCCAGACGCTCTTGCGCCGGCGGGCAGCGCCTACCAGGGATTCTTAGTGCACTCGTGGTTTGAGCAGCTGCCGAAGCCCTTGCAGTCCGAGCTGAAGTTGCAGTAGCCGCACTTGTGGTCATGGCAGATTCCGTAACCCTTGCAGTCCGAATTGAAATTGCAGGCCCCGCACTTGTGATCCTTGCAGATCCCGTGGCTGCAGTCGGAGTTGAAGTTGCACTTGCCCCCGGTGATCCGGCTGTCTCCCATGGCCATGAACGAGAACACGGCGACGCAGGTAAGGACGACAACGGCGATCAACAGTACTTTTTTCATGACGCCTCCCATATGGAAAGATTACGAAACTATACGGAAGCGTTTTTTATTCTGCAAGGAAACCCCGCTGCCCCCCCGGTTGACTGTTCTGGCCGCAGGACTCTATGTTATTGAGCATGCACCGGATCCTGACCGTGATTTTGGCATTGGGTTTGGTGGCGTTGGCTTCCTGCGAGGCCCAGACGCCGGGCGAGACGGCCGGGCTGCGGAATCCCATCATGGGCGGGCAGCCGGACACCCGTCCGGAGCACCAGGCGATTGTCTACCTGATGTTCGAGGACCTGATGATGCGGGCCTACTGCACCGGGACGCTGATCACCGGGCGGGTGGTTTTGACCGCCGCTCACTGCTGCGAGGTGATAACCCCGGCCACCACCACCGGCGTGGGATTCGGCGACCGGATTGATACGATCTCCTGGATACCAATATCCGGCTACGTGATCCATCCGCAGTTCGGGGAGATAGATCGCAACGACAACGACATCTGCCTGATCCTGCTGAGGCGTAATCCTCCCCCGGATGTTGTTCCGATCCCCTACCTGCCCCACGATCTGGGAATCACCCCGGACGATATCGGCAGCCAATTGGAGTTCGTCGGGTACGGGAGGGACGACAACGAGGTCAGCGGGGTGCGCCGCAGCATGAACAACCAGGTCGATTACCTGTGCACCGAGAAGCTGGGCTGCCTGTTCGGTCCCGAGCAGTATTACGGGTCCTACGCCACCCTGTGCCACGACCAGGATCCCGGGGCACAATGCCCCGGCGACAGCGGCGGACCGGCCCTGATCGTCCGCGACGGGCAGGAGTACGTGGCCGGGGTGGCCTCCTACATGGCCTACCAGTGCCCGGACAGCACCCTGGCTTGCTCGGCCAAGGTGGACGAGTACCAGGAGTTCATCGACCGCTACGTCCAGCAGGGCCAGGGCATGCTGTGCGCCTCCGACCAGGACTGCGGCGATCTTTACTGCGTCGACGGAGTCTGCTGCGAGTCCGCCTGTGAGGATCCCTGCATGGTCTGCAACCTTCCCGGCCAGGCCGGTTTCTGCGTGGTGGCCCCCGACGGGACCTACTGCGACGACGACGATGCCTGCAACGGCCGGGAGGCCTGCCAGGCCGGGATCTGCCAACCGGGCGTTCCCCTGGATTGCGATGACTTCAACGTCTGCACCGAAGACTACTGCGACCCGGTGACCATCTGCCGCCACCGCCCGGCCAACGAAGGCGATCCCTGCGGAGTGGCTGGCGCCACGTGCCGGTCGGGAAAATGCGTTGAACCTCCGGAAGATAGCGGATGCGGCAGCACCGGCGAAGGCCTGCTCCTGGTGATTCCATTGATGCTCTTTTTGCTTTGGCGGGTGCCGGAAGAGTTGACAGATCCCGCCGGGGGGCACTAACGTGTCGGGCATGCGCAGGGTCGTGATCATTGTGGTTGCTTCGATGTCGATTGGCGCGTTGGTGCTGGCGGCGACGGCTCTGAACCAGGAGTTCGTGGGGGCGCGGACTTGCGGGAAGTGTCATCCTTCGGCTTTCGAGGTCTGGAAGCAGTCGCCGCACTCGCGGGCGCACGCGGCGCTGCCCAAGGAGAACATTCAGGATCCCCGCTGCATGCGCTGCCACGGGGACGGGGACGCCGACCGCGGGGCGGTGCAGTGCGAGTCCTGCCACGGGGCGGGCAGATACTATGCCAAGCGCCACGTGATGAAGGACCGGGAGCTCTCTCGCATCGTGGGGTTGGAAGACGTGAACGAAGAAGTCTGCCGGCGCTGCCATACCGAGGGCGCGCCCAGCGTCCAGCCGTTCGATCGGGAGCGCATGTGGGGGCACATCTCCCACGGCCGCGAGCCGAAGACCTCCGAATAAAACGCCTTCAGAAATGCAGTCCGTGCACCCATTCCATTTCGGCGCCGCTTTTCATGGTGACCTTGACCGGGATGTCGAAGGTTCCCCAGGCGGCAAACGAAAGTGAGAAGTTGGGATCCGCATCCGGCCGGCAGACTTTCCGGCGGGGATCGTCGAAGGTTTCGTGCAGCGTGTACTCCACGCATTCGATCCGGTCGAGAACCACGGCGGGGCCCGACAGGAAAACCATGCAGTCGTAGTACTTCTCGTCCCGTCGCGAGGCGGCGTTGTATGAGCGGATCGGGGTCGAAGGCAGGATCTGGCCCTTGGTGAATACCGCGTAGGTTTTCCGGGGAGCGACCTTGTCCGGTGTCGCGGCGGACTCCAGGATCGCCTGGGCGTCGAAATCGGACCAGCGCAGCAGGTCGCCGCGGCGCAGGCTGTTTTTCAGCGGCAGGCCGGCGATGAACTCGGCGACTTCCTCACCGATAAGATCGCCCAGCATCAGCTCGTGGCGCACGGTGGTTACGCTCAGCATGTCCGGCTCCAGAACGGCGCCGGAGTCGACCTTCCGGTTCACCACGATCACCGCGGCCCCGCCCCGGGAACGGGTAAAAACTTTCCGCGGCCGGGCCGGGCGCATCAGCAGGCCGGCCGCCAGTGCGCCGACCAGCAAGCCGAGGACGGTCATCAGCACGGTTATCTTTCTCATGGTGATACTATAGCATACTTGATTTTTAACGCCTTTCTGCGTAGTTTGCCCGGGATGCGCACCTACTCCGCCAGGCTGCTGACCGTCGCGCCCAATCCCGCGGTGTTTCCCCCGCCGGGGCCGCCCGAGGTGGCGGTGGTGGGGCGGTCCAACTCGGGCAAGTCGACCCTGATCAACACGTTGATGGGCCAAAAAAAGCTGGCGCGGGTCTCGCAGCGTCCGGGCAAGACCCGGGCGGTGGTCTTCTTCGAGGTCGAGGAGCGGTTTCTCTTAGCGGATCTGCCCGGCTACGGTTATGCCCGGGCGCCGAAAAATGAGCAGCGGGCCTGGGCGGGGCTTATCGACGGCTACCTGGGTGGTGAAAGGCCCATAGTGGGGGTGATCACCCTCTTCGACATACGCCGCGATCCCGATGAACTGGATTTCATGCTTATTGAAATGCTGAACCGCTACGACCGGGACTGGCAGGCGGTGTGGACCAAGGCTGACAAGCTGAAGAAGCGCCAGGTGGCCGGCCGCGCTCACCAGCTGGACCGCCTGCTTGCAACCCCTGCTCCTGGCATGGCTTTTTCCTCCAGGACCCGCCTGGGTCGCGACACCTTGCTTTCGTGGATGGAAGCAGAGATCGCCGGCTGAATCCATACGGACTTATTTTCAGCTTCATGACCGGATCATGACACGGGTCCCTTAGCCTGCAGGGAAGGGCGAACAACACAGGAGACGGTCATGAAGGTCAAGAAGCTGGTGATGGTGGAGCCCAAGGCTCCCGGAAATCATGTTTTCTCGCTGGTGCGCCTGCCGCGGCTGGGGCTGCCGATCCTGGGCACGCTGGCCAGCCGGCGGGGGATCGACGTGCGCATCTTCATCGAGGAGATGACCCCGGTGGACTTCGCCCAGGTGGCGGAGGCCGACCTGCTGTGCATCTCCACCATCACCTCCACCGCGCCGGGCGCCTACCGGCTGGCCGACCGGGCGCGCGCCGCGGGGGTTCCGGTGGTGATCGGCGGGCCCCACGTGACTTTCCTTCCCGACGAAGCCCTGGAGCACGCCGACTGGGTGCTGCGCGGTGAGACCGAATACAGCTTCATGCTGTTCCTGGACATGCTGGAACAGGACTCCGGGCCGGAAGGAGTCCCCGGCTTGAGCTACCTTACAGACGGGGAGTGCCGGCACAATCCGTTGGCCTCCGAGCCGGTGCAGATGGAAGATGTTCCCATCCCCGACTTCTCATTACTGGCCGGCGGCGGGAAGGTCCGCTTCGACCGCGGAGTGATTCCGATCCAGACCTCGCGGGGCTGTCCCCATCACTGCCGCTTTTGCTCGGTGACCCCCATGTTCGGTCACCGGATGCGCTTTTGCAGCAACGAGCACGTGGCCGAGGAACTCGAGCGCCGCCGGGGAACCGGCGACGGGGTGTTCTTCTACGACGATAACTTCTGCGGTTCGCCCCGGCGGGCCAAGTCGCTGCTCGACCATCTGCTGACCAAAAACGTTTTCATGCCGGACTGGCTCGCGCAGGTTTCCGTGCGCGCCGCCAGGGACCTGGAACTGCTCAAACTGATGCGCCGCGCCGGCTGCCACACCGTTTTCGTCGGCTTCGAGTCCATCGAGCCCGGTTCCCTGGAGTTGTACCGCAAACAGCAGAGCGTCGAGGATATCCGCCTGGCCATCCGCCGCTTCAAGGAGCACGGCATCTGGGTGCACGGCATGTTCATGACCGGATCCGACGCCGAGGACATCGAAACCATCCGGGCCACCTCACTCTTCGCCGTGAAGGAGGACATAGACACCATCCAGTTTTTGGTGCTGACCCCCTTGCCCGGTACCGAGTTTTTCCAGGAGATGGAGGAGCAGGGACGCCTGATCACCCGGGACTGGTCGCAGTACGACGCCCACCACGCCGTGTTCCAGCCGGCCAAGATGTCGCCCTACGAGCTCACCTGGGAGAGCATGAAGGGCATGGGCCGGGTGTATTCGCCTGGAAGAATCCTGGGGCTGATCGCCCGGGGTAAGTTACGCCGTCTCGTGTTCAGCCTGTACGCCAACCGGCAAGTGCGCCGCTGGCAACGAGAGAACCGCCGGCGGCTGAAGGCCGACCGGCAGGAGTCGGCATTACCGGGCCCGGCCAAAGAGCCCAGCCTGGGTATCCAAGCCTGACCGCCCGGCTTGCCTATTGAACCCGCCTGGGTTCATACTGCCAGGGATGGAGTCCAAGACGACAGCCAGAATCAAGCGCCGGGGCCGAAGCCTGAGCCTCACCGGGGTGATAATAGCGCTTTCGGTGGGGGTGCTCCTTCCAGTCATGCTGTCCACCGCGGTGGGCATCGTTACCCTGGCCCTGGGGGAGAGCACCAACTGGATCGTCGTGGGAGTTCTGGTGATTTCATTCGCCGCGGCCGCCATCGGCAGCGCGATAACCGCCACGGTTCTCTTGAGCCAGAAAGCCCAAACCGCCCGCCTGCAGGCCGATTTGCTGGTCAACGTAACCCATGATCTGCGCACCCCGCTCACTGCCATCCGCATGTACGCCCAGACCCTGCAAGGCGGGTTGATGCAAAAGGATCCCCGGCGGGCGGAAGATGGTCTGGAGACGATCGTTCGCGAAACCGAATGGCTGGAAACCATGATCGACCGGATTCTGACCTGGCGGGCTGCGACCAAGGACCGCAACAACCTCCAGATGCAGGTCCGGCCGCTGCGCGAGGCGGTGGAGGTGGCCGTCGGAAGGTTTACCCGGATGCTGGCGCCCGGGGAGGTGGATCTTGCCGTCAAGGTCGACTGCGCTACCCCGGTTAACCATGATCAAAACGCGATCAGCACGGTGGTGTTGAACCTGCTGATCAACGCCTACAAGTATACCAAGCAGGACAAGCAGATCTCCGTCGAGGTTGGAGATCGGGACGGCCAGGTGGCCGTCTCGATCAGTGACAACGGGATCGGGATCGCCGGGAAGGAAGTGCGGCGCATCTTCGATCCATTTTACCGGATTGATACGCGGTTGAGGGGGGAGTCGACCGGCGCGGGCCTGGGGCTGGCCATCGTCCGGCATCTGATACAAACGCACAAGGGAGAGGTGCTGGTGGAATCCCGGGAGGGGCAGGGCAGTAGTTTCACCGTCCTGCTGCCCCGGGCCAAGGCTTCATGAGTGGCGGCAGCGAAAAGGACGCAAAAGAGCGTACCGAGACCATCCTGGTGATCGAGGACGATCGGTCCTTGCGCGAGGGTCTGGCGCTCAACTTCAAGCTCAAGGGTTACCACGTTCTCACGGCCGTGGACGGGGAGGAGGGTATGCAGAAAGCCTTCGACGTCCGGCCGGATCTGATCGTCCTGGATATCATGCTGCCCGGGTACAGCGGCCTGGAGATCCTCCAGGAGCTGCGCGAGAAGCACCAGGATGTGCCGGTATTGATCCTCTCGGCCCGCGACAAGCTGGACAACAAAGTCGAGGGGCTCGGGCTGGGCGCCGACGATTACCTGACCAAGCCGTTTGAGCTCGAGGAACTGCTGGCCCGGACGGAGGCCATGCTGCGCCGGCGACGGATAAACCGGCTGGCCGAGCCGAAAATAACTTTCGGCGCGGTGGTGATCGATCCGGGCGGGCGCACCGTCGCCGTGGAGGGCGAAAAGGTGGCCCTGTCTGCCAGGGAATTCGATCTCTTGTGCCTGCTGGCCCGCGCGCCGGGCCGGGCGTTCTCCCGGGCGGAGATCCTCGAGCGGGTCTGGGGCTGGGGCTTCGAGGGCACCGCCCGGACGGTGGACAACTTCATCCTGGTCCTGCGCCAGAAAATCGAGGCGGATCCGGGCCAGCCCCGGCACATAAAGACCGTGCGCCAGGTGGGTTACCGTCTGGATTTATGAGCTCTACCGATTGAACTTCTTCAAAACGTTGTAGGTCTTGCCTTCCTCGATGATCACGACGATCCCCTCGTCGATCTGGTAGCCTTCGTTGATCAGGCGCACTTCGTGTTCGCCGATAGAAAGCTTCAGTTTCAACACCGGAGTGAAGCCCACGTCGCGATCGTCGACGTAGACTTCGGTCCAGGGGGTGGAGTTTACCTGCAAAAAGCCGTAGCGGGTCGGGGCGTGTCTGGGTTTGTGGTGGCGGGGATGGGGGCTGGGTTGGGGCGTTGGGGTGCTCGCCTCGGGCACCGGCTCCGGTTGCGGTTCAGGTTGTGGTTCAGGTTTTGGTTCGCTTTCTGGGGGAGGTGGTTTGGTTGCCGGTTTTGGCGGGATTGGTTTTTGGTCGACCGAGGGTACCGATGAGTAGAGTTCGAGGCCGTGGGTGCGGATGAAGAAGAAGGTGGCCAGGGCGGCGCCCAGCAGCAGGAGCAGGAAGAACATCCGGGCGGCCGGGTGGCGCTTCTTCCTGGGGCTCTTGGGGTAGAGGGTGATGGGGCGCTGGTCTTCGGCGGCCAGCTCCTCCAGCAGGACGTCCTCGAACCTCAGCCGGTCGGTGGCCACGTCCAGCTCGTCCTTTTCGCCGGTGCGCACGCCGAGCACGAACTGCTCCGGGTCCAGGGGCTCGATCTTTTTCTTGGTCTTCTTCTTCACCAGGAGGAACTCCTGGGTGGGCACGTCGAGTTCCTCGGTCCAACTCATGCCGAAGAGTTCCTCAGCCGGAGGTTCGGGGGGAGGTTCCTTTTCAGGCGGGGCGGCGGGCTCCGCCGCGGCGTGGGGTGCCTCCTTGGTGACCTCGATGAAAGCCTGCTCCCGGACCGCCTCGTCCTCCGGGGACTCGAACTCCTCCAGCATGCGCCGGCGGCCCGCTTCGTGTTCGGGCAGCACCGCGGAGAGGAACGACTGGATGTCGGCCTTGAAATCCGGCGCCTTGGTTTTCTTGAGGTACTTGCGGATGGCCGCGCCCATGTGCCGGGCGGTCTGGTAGCGGTCCTCGGGATCCTTCTCCAGGGCTTTCATGACGATGGTGCTCAGCGCGGACTTGACCTCCTGGTTGTAAGTGCGCACCGGTACGGGCTCGTCGGTCACGATGGACTTCAAGGTGTCGATCTCCGACTTGCGCTTGAACAGGTGACGGCAGGCCAGCACCTCCCAGAAGACGATCCCCAAAGAGAAGACGTCCGAGCGGGCGTCGAGGTGCTTGCCGTAGCACTGCTCCGGGGACATGTAGGAAACCTTGCCCTTCATCATCCCGGTGGCGGTCTTGTGCACCCGGTCCTCCGCCCGCGCCACCCCGAAGTCCACCAGCTTCACCTCCCCGGAAAACAGCACGATGATGTTGGGGGGGCTGACGTCCCGGTGAACGATGTTCATCGGCTTGCCGGATTCGTCTTTCATGGTGTGGGCGTACTCCAACGCGTCGGACACCGCGGCCATGATGCCGGCGATCAGCCGGGGGGGGACGTGGATTTTCCGGTCCAGCGCCGCGTTGATCAGATGGCCCAGGCTGACCCCGTCCAGGTACTCCATCACCAGGAACTGATCGCCCTTGTAGGTGCCCACCTCGCGCACCTTGACGATGTTGGGATGGTCGAGCCCCGAGGAGATGCGTGCCTCGTCCAGGAACATGTCCCGGTACTTCTTCTCGTCGCGCAGGTAGGGATGCAGCCGCTTGACCACCACGTGACCGGCGTCGGTCCCGTCGGCCTTGCGCGCCAGCCAGATCTCCGCCATCCCCCCGCGCGCCAGCAGCTTCAACAGCATGTACCGGCCCTTACCGCCGATGATCTCCGTCGACTCCATTCGCACTCCCCGGCGTTGCCTACCCGGTCATGTCCATCGGCTCGATGGAGGCCAGCACCTTTGCGTTCCTGCTCGCCTCCTCCTCGAGATCGTAGTCCTCCTGCAGTCCCATCCAGAACTTCGCTGTGGTGCCGAAATACTTGGCCAGCCGCAACGCGGTATCGGCAGTGATCCCGCGCCGACCCTTGCAGATCTCAGCGATCCGCGTCAACGGCACATCGATGTCCTTGGCCAGCCGGTAGCGGCTGACGTCGAGCGGCTTGAGGAATTCCTCCTCGAGCACTTCACCCGGATGTATGTTTTTCAATTTCTTCTTGCCCATAACAAATACCTCGCTCAGTGATAATCCACAATCTCAACATCCAACGCGTCACCATCAGACCAGCGAAAACACACTCTCCATTGATCATTTATGCGGATACTGTGTTGCCCCTTGCGATCGCCTTTCAGGGCTTCGAGTCGATTGCCCGGTGGTACGCGCAGATCGGTCAGATTCTGTGAATTGTTCAACATCCTCAGTTTCCGCCTGGCAACGTTCTGCATGTTCCTTGGAAACCGGCGCGACACCTCTCCGAGCCAAACCCGCTCGGTTTCCTTGTCTGCAAATGATCGAATCATTCTTCTTATATGGTACCGCTTAGCGTTAGTAACGTCAAGCGTTACTAACGCGTCACGTTACCATGCGGGAAATCCAAGGACGGAGGTTGGATAACTGACTGATATACTGAGGATTACATGCGCTTGAGGGCTTTTTTGTAAAGTGAAGCTAGCAAGCCGTCTTTCTGGTCCGAAGTTTTGTCTTCAGACCGCGATTTGGATGGTTTCTTCCGGGCCGGTTTTTGTTTGGCTTTTTTCTCCTTGATGGCGGCGGCCTGGAGCTTGGCGCGGGTGGCGGACAGGTTGGCGCTGGTTTTCTGGGTGCGGATCATGGTGGTCAGTTGTTTGCGGACGTAGATCTCGATGCTGGCGGCTACCCGGGATTCCAGCGAGTGGAAGCGGACGCCCCAGACGAAGCCGTCGGCGGCGTCCAGGGTCTTGCCGTCGTTTCCGCCGTCGGTCGAGCCGCCTCCATAGCCGCATCCAGCGACAAACAACAGGATCAGCGCCATGAATGGGATCAGTTTCATTGAGATCCTCCCAGTACCATTCTCGGCGACAACCGCTGAAAATGCAATCAGCCTTCGTAGCGGTAGCCGGCGCCGTGAACTGTCTGGATGATTTTGGGATTCTTGGGATCGGGCTCGATGCGCTTGCGCAGCTTGGAGATGTGCTGGTCGAGGGTGCGGGAGGAGGGGAGGTAGTTTACGCCCCAGCAGGCGTTGAAGATGGTGTTGCGGTCGAGGACCTTGCCGGGGTTTTTTGAGAAGAGATCGAGGAGCCTGGTTTCCCGCAGGCTCAGCTCGATGGTCTCGTCGCCGCGGCGGGCGCGCAGCTCGGCGGGGAAGACTTCCAGGTCGCCGAGCATGAACGAGGCCGCGGCGGGATCTTTCTTCTGAGCCAGGCAGCGGCGGGTGATGGCGCGGATGCGGGCCACCACCTCCTTGACCCCGAAGGGCTTGACGATGAAGTCGTCGGCGCCCAGCTCGAGGCCCAGCACCTTGTCGATCTCCTCCGATTTGGCGCTGATGAAGATCAGCGGCACGCTTGCGTCCACCGCGCGGATCTGCTTGCACACGTCGTAGCCGGACGCGCCGGGCATCATGATATCCAGGCAGATGAAGTCCGGCCGCTCCTGCTCGAACAGCTCCACGGCTTCCTTCCCGTCCCGGGCGGTGATGGCCTGGTAGCCCTCGGCCTCGAGGATCTCCACCAGGCCGTTGCGGGTGTGCTCGTCGTCTTCGGCAACCAGTACTCTCATGACTGCTCCGGTTTGGTGGTTATAGTCACCCGGAAGGTCGCGCCGGTTTCTGAGGATTCCAGTACGAGGTCGCCCCCGTGCAGGCGGGCCAGCTCCCGGGCGATGGACAAGCCAATTCCGGTGCCGGCCACCCCGTCGGACACCTTGGAGCTCAGCCGCACGAACGGCTCGAAGATTTTCTCGCGCTCCGCCGCGGGAATTCCGGGCCCCCGGTCGGTCACGGTTATGATGGTCCGGTCGTCTTCACGCCGGCTGCGCACCCGGGCCTCGCCGGATTCCGGGGCGTACTTCTCAACGTTGCCCAAAAGGTTCGCGACGATCTGTCGGAGGACATCGGCATCCAGGAGAACCCGATCGGAGGCTCCGGCTTGAAAAGTCACCTTTACTCCCTTGCTTTCCAAAGACGGCCGGAAGCTTTCCAGCACCGAGTCGATGGTTTCGTCGACCACGCCGCCGGACAGGCGTAGCTTCAATGCCTTGCGCTGCTGGCGTCCGAAGGTCAGCACGTTGTCGATCAGCCTTGAGAGCCGCTGGCTCTCCGAGACCACCACGTCCAGGTAACGTGTCGATTTGTCGTCTTTTTCGTCGCCGGTCATCTGGAGCAGCTCGGCGTACATGCGGATGTTGGTCAAAGGCGTCTTCAGCTCGTGGGAGACGTGGTTGACGAAGGAGACCCGCTGCTCGGCCCGGCGCAGCTCGCGGGAGCTCTCGCGGTAGAAGTACACCGCCAGGCCGGAAAGCGCCAGCGCCACGGCGATCAGCGCGCCGATCAGCCCGAAAACAGCGCCGGAACCGACCGAGCCGGCCGGACCTTTGCCTGCGGTGAAGGCGGCCAGCTTCCAGGGATTCAACGGGGCGCCCAGCGTGCGGCTGACCAGCGGCTGCTCCTGCTCCTGCGGCTGGTAGTCGCCCCATTGGTAGATGGTCTCGCCCTTCGAGTCCAACAGCGCCACCGCGCCGGAGGGCTGGTCGGGCGCGGTCAGCTTCGACTGCGGCAGCTCGGCGATGATGTCGGCGATCAGCCGGTAGCGGTCCAGATCGAAGCCGATCACCCGGCCGTCGGCTTGCCGTTGCCAGAAGATGAAGTTCACCCCTTCGCCCCAGTACCAGCTGTGCCATCCCTGACGCGAAACCTCGGCGCTCTCCCCGGAAGTCTGCTGGAAGATGCCCGGGTCCTTGAAGACCTGCGACGCGCGGGTGAGAAACTCTTCCTCGGAGCGGTTCAGGCGTGTCTGGATGTCGGGGTGGATCAGCTTGCCGTCCTTGGAAAGCACGAAGATCTGGCATATCTCCGGGTTGTCCCGTACCGCTTCCCGCACCGCGCCGGGCTCAGGTGTCAGGCTGTCGGTAAGGGCCAACAACTTGCGCTCGCGTTCGCCGGCGACTTTCTGGATGCCCGTTTCCAGGTCGGCAAGTTTGTCGAGGTGCAGTTGGCGGAAGGACTCTTCGACCGCGGCGCGCTCGCTGCCGGCCACCCGCAGGCCCAGCCAGGCCATAAGGCCCAGGGGCAGCAGGACGATGAAGATCAGGACTATGGCGAGCTTGGGTTTCACGAAAGGGGAGGTACCTCCGCACGATCAGTGCATCATTTCAAACTGCATGTCACGCATCACCTTGCGGCGCTTCTTCCATTTCCCCGGGTCCAGGTTGTCTAGGTCGTCTCTCTGGGTTTTGCCGTACTTCTTCAGCTTCTTGGACCTCCAGCGGTTGGCGTTGTCGTTCAGGTATTTCTCGTTGGAGATCAAAACCTTGCGGGCCGCGCCGATCTTGCCCTGGTCGCGCAGCACCATGGCGCGCACGTTGTTGTCCGCGGCGATCTGTTCCACCGCCGCCACCATGACATCCCGGTTGGTGTGGTTCTTGACCACCGTGGCCGACTCGGAGAAGGCCACCATCGCCGAGCCGGACAACTCATCGGCGCGCTTCGAGGCCACGTCCTGGTACCTGACCGCCACCTCGGCCGCCTGGAGCCGGGCCTCGGCGGATATCTTGCCCACCTCGACTTCCAGCAGGATGTATTTTTCCTGCTTGCCGTACAGTTGGTTGAGCTTGGAGGTGACCGTTTGGCCGCTGATGTCGGCGGCGCGGCCCAGCACGCGCACCGGGCGGATGCCCTCGGCGCAGGTGATCTCGACCTCCACCTCGTTGGCCACCACCGAGAGCAGGTCGCCGAACTCGCGGGTGAAGATCCGCGCCAGGTGGGAGGAGCTCTCCACGAAGACGTGGTTGCCCTCGCTGGCGTGGGCCAGCTTGAACATCAGGTCCTCGTTGTAGCCCATTCCCAGCCCGATGGTGGTTACCGAGATGCCCTCCTTGATCAGCGAGGCCCCCAGGGCCTCCAGCGCCCGGGGCGAGGAGGGGCCAACGTTGGCCAGGCCGTCGGAGACCAGGATCACCCGGTTGACCCGGTCCTCGGAGAGGAACTTGCGCACCTCGTGCGCGCCCTTGCTGACCCCGGCGAACAGGGCGGTGGTGCCGCCGGCGTGCAGGCGGTTGATGGCCGAGTAGATGGTGTGCTTGTCGGAGACCTTGGTGGCCGGGACCAGGACGGTGACGCTGTGGTTGTATGCCACCACCGAAACGATGTCTTCGGGGCTCAGCTGGTGGATGGCCAGGATGGCCGCCTCCTTGGCCTTGCGGATCTTGTCTCCGCTCATCGACCCGGAGCGGTCCAGCACCAGGGCCACGTTGATCGGCGCGCGCTCCTCCGCCGCCGCCAGGGGCACTCCGGTGAGGCCCACCTTCAAGTAGGCGGTCTGCTTCTGCCCGGCCAGCAGCACCGGGTGGCTCACCGCCACCTTCAGTTCGACCTGCCCGGCCTGCGCGCCGCCCGCGACCAGCAGGACGCCGACCGCCATTATCATTGACCTGAACACGCTCATGATTTTCTCCTTTCTTATTTACTCCTTTTCTCATCTAAGCGCCAATCGGGCCGGCGGTGGTCGCCTGGCGGTAAATTGTCTGTAAAAGAGTTGTAAAAGCGCCGGCGGTCGTGGAAAATCGCCGATATGAGATTCCGGGCGGCAATTGCGGTGGTTTTATTTCTGGCTGGATGCGCCGAACAGGATACCGATGTCCGGGTAACCGGATGGCCCATCATAGGCGGGGAACCCGACACCAACCCGGCGCACATGGCCACCGTGGGCCTGACCCGCGGGGGGGACGTCACTCGCGCGCACTGCTCCGGCACGCTGATCGCCGACTCGGTGGTGCTGACCGCCGGCCACTGCGCTGAGGGTTACGATATCCAGGACTTCCGGGTGTTGTTCGGGCCCACGCTGGTGGGCGCCACCGACTACCGGCTGGTGGTCGACGGCCACGTGCATCCGGGCTACAACGGCAGCGCCATCCTAAACGACATCGCCCTGCTCCGGCTGGATTCGCCGGCGGATGACGTTACCGCTCCCATTCCCCATCTTCCCGCCGAGCTGGGCCTGAACCAGGCCGACGAAGGGGCGACCACCGTCGACTTCAGCGGCTTCGGGCGGGACGACGCCGACAACTACGGAGTCAAGCTGCACGTCGAGAACCTCATCAACGTGGTCTGCGACGGCCCGGAAGTCTGCGAGCGTTACTTCAATCCCCTGACCATGGGTTACGACCACGATCCCGGCGGGCCTTGCTTCGGAGACAGCGGGGGGCCGGCCTATGTCATGCGCGGCAGCGACGAGTATGTTGCCGGGATCTCGTCCTACGTCATCGGGGGATGCTACGACGATGCGGCCAGCACCATGGCCGACCGCTTCTCCGACTGGATCGACGCCTACATCATCCCCGAGGACTGCGCCAACGGCGTCGACGACGACTTCGACGCCCTGACCGACTGCGGCGACCCGGAGTGCGACGGGGATCCCGCTTGTCCCGAGGACTGCGCCAACGGGATCGACGACGAGCCCGACGGCGACACCGACTGCGACGACGCCGACTGCGCCCTGCACCCCCTGTGCCTGCCGGACGCCTGCGAGGATGCGGAAGTCATCAACTGCGGCGATACGGCCATCGCCAACACCCGCCAGGGCACCCAGCGGTTCTACAGCTACGGCTGCATGACCACGGGGACCGAGGACGGGCCCGAGCTGGCCTACCGCCTGGACGCCCCCGAGGCCACCCCGGTCACCGTGATCCTCGAACACACCCTGGGTAGCGACCTGGACCTGTTCGTCCTGCCGGCGGCGGCGGCGAGCTGCGACACCGCCACCTGCCTGGACAGTTCCCTGGAAGGCAGGCCTCCCGAGCGGCTCGACTTCATCATGCCCGCCGACGGGGCCTACCTGGTGGTGGAGACTTACGACGTGCCCAACAGCTTCGAGCTGTCGGTGGAGTGCGGCAACCCGGTCGAGTTGTGCGGGGACGGCCTGGACAACGACGGGGACGGGGACACCGACTGCGACGACGAGGACTGCAAAACCGACCTGGCCTGCCTGGGCCCGGCCAACCTGACCGTGGAGCCGACGGCGCTGGACATTACCGCCGCCCAGAACGCCGGCGACCCGGTGCCGGAAATCACCCTGGACAACTCCGGGGGTCCGGCGGTCTTTTCAATCGCCGCCTCCCAGGCCTGGCTCGACCCGCTGCCGGCGGGCGGCACCCTCAAGCAACTGACCAGCCGGGTGATCCAGGTGCGGATGGACATCGCCTCGCTGGGTCTGGGCGTCCACCAGGGCAGTCTCGAAATCACCGCCGAGGGAGCGATTGGCAGCCCGGTCACCGTCCCGGTAAGCCTGGAGGTGGTCGCCGACCGCCCGGTCCCCCCGGTGACCGATCTGCAGATCCAGCCCAGCGACCAGGCCCTGAACGTCACCTGGACCACTCCATCCGATCCGATAGTCCACCGGGTGATAGTCCGCCGCGCCCCCGGCACCCCCCCGGCGGCGCCCGACGTGGGCGAGGAGGTCTACGAAGGCCTGGGCCAGGAACTCTTGGACGGCGACTTGCAGAACGGCACCACCTACTGCTACAGCGCCTTCGCCGCCGACGCCGCCAACCGCTATGCCGACCCGGCCAGCGCCTGCGCCATGCCCGGCGAAAACCGCCCGCCCCCGGTGCCCGAGCTACTCTCGCCCACCGACGGCGCCTCGCTGACCGGCGCGCCCACCCTGGTGGCCTCCACGGTGGCCGATCCCGAAGGCGACGCGGTGACCTACACCTTCCAGCTGCTCGCCAACAACGCCACCAGCGTGGTCGACACCGGCGAAGGCACGGTCTCCGGCAACCGGGTGGAATGGGTTCCCACCTACGATTTGCAACCCGAAACCGTCTACCACTGGCAAGTCGAGGCGGTCGATTCCCAGGACGAGCACTCCGGTTTCGCCGACCCGCGTTCGTTTTCAATCCGCGCCCCCCAGCCCGACGCCGGCGTCGACGGCGGCACACCGCCCGAGGATCCCGATTCCGGCTGCGGCTGCAATTCGACCGGGGCTGCATCCAACCCGTTCATTTTCGCAATCTTGTTCCTGTTGGCGATGATCATATGCAACCGAAGGTAGGAAAGCCGGAGCCGGGGGAGCAGCGCAGGAGAATACTGCGCTGGTTGTATTTGCCCTGGACCTGGCTGGTGTTTATCCCCTACCTGGCGGTAAGCACCATCATCTTCGGCACCCTGGCGTTTCTAACCAGCCTGGTAAGCAAGAAACTGTCCTTTCACTGCGGGACGGCCTGGGCCTGGCTGCTGTGCCGGATGAACTTCAACTGGGTCCAGGTGAAAGGACGCCAACACGTGAAAAAAGGCCAGTCCTACATCATCATGAGCAACCACCAGAGCCATTTCGACATCCTGGCCTTCTACGGCCATTGGGGATGGCAGTTCCGCTGGGTGATGAAGCAGGAGCTGCGCAAGGTCCCCGGCTTGGGCTACGGCTGCGCCAGCGTGGGCCACATCTTCATCGACCGCTCCAACCGCGAAAAGGCCATCGCCAGTCTCAGGGCGGCCAAGCCGCTCCTGGCCGGCGGCATCTCGGTCATGTTCTTCCCCGAAGGCACCCGCAGCCGCGACGGCCGTATGCGCGCATTCAAGAAGGGCGGGTTCATGATGGCCCTGGACCTCAACCTCCCCATCCTCCCGGTCACCATCCGCGGCTCCCGCCACGTCCTACCCGGCAAGAAACTGAAACTGCTCCCCGGCCTGATCCGCATCCATATCCACGAACCCATCGACGTCTCAACCTACGGCCATGAAAAAAGAGACGAGCTGATACAGGACGTCAGAACCGTCATCGCCTCGAAGCTCAGCCCCTGGGAGCGTGGTGAGGAATGAGCATCGGATTAGGCGTCCTCATGATTCTCCACGGGCTCATTCACCTGATGGGCTTCGTCAAGGCCTTCGAGGTTGCCGAGATAACCCAACTGACCCTGGATATTTCCCGGCCGGCTGGCCTGCTGTGGCTGACCACAGCAGTGCTGTTCACCGGAGCAGCTATCATACTATTAACAGGAAGAAGCTGGTGGTGGTTGATCGCCGCCGCGGCGCTGGTGCTTTCCCAGGTTCTGGTAATCACGTTCTGGAAAGATGCCCGGTTCGGGACCATAGCCAATGTGATTGTCCTGTTCGGGGTCATCCTTGGATACGGAGCCTGGAGCTTCGGCCTGCAGGCGGCGGAGAATCGCCGGGCTCTGCTGGAGTCGGCTCCGCCGGAGGGGAAGACAATCACCCCGGAGACGGCTGCCGGTCTGCCGCCGTCGGTGCAAACCTGGGTCGGCAAGTCCGGCGTCATCGGTAAAAAATCCGCCCGGATAGTCCGTTTGAAACAACAAGGCGAAATGCGCACCGAACCGGACGGAAAATGGATGCCCTTCACCGCCGCCCAGTGGTTCACCACCCGGAGTCCCGGCTTCGTCTGGCAGGCGGACGTCGAAGCCCCCTTCGGAATCCACTTGGCCGGGCTGGACACGTACCGGGAAGGCAAGGGGCACATGCTGATCAAGCTGCTCTCCCTGGTCCCGGTGGTCGACGCCCGCGGCGATGAAATCGATCAGGGCGCCATGGTTCGTTACCTGGCGGAAATAATCTGGTTCCCCTCGGCCGCACTGTCCGACTGCATAAAATGGGAACAAGTCGACCCGACCACCGCCAGAGCCACAATAACCGCCGGCGAAACCTCCGCCACCGGCACTTTCCACTTCACCCCCCAGGGCGACGTGGTGAAATTCACCGCCAAGAGATTCTACAGCCGCAAGAACCAGACCACCCTGGAAGACTGGATAATCACGAACGACCCGGATTCATACGCATCCTTCTCCGGCGTAAGAATCCCCACCAGGTCGACCGTGACCTGGAAGCTGAAAGATGGCGATTTCACCTGGCTGAAACTGAAAATCACAAAAATCCAGCACGAACGTTAGGTGCAGAACAGGGACAGGGTAGGTTGTAAATGTCTGAAATTATTGATAACGGTGTGCCTATGCCCCCTGGGGGTTGACAACCCATAATTATGGGTTTATGGTTATATGTATGAAGACCACGGTTGAGTTGCCGGACGAATTGTTGATCGAGGCCAAGAAGCGGGCGGCGGAGTTGAGGGTGCCTTTGCGGCAGCTTTTGGAGGAGGGGCTGCGGGCGCGGTTGAGCAAAAAGAAGGGGCCCCGCCGGGCCAAGAAGCGCCATATCCACTGGATCACCGTCCCGGGCGGCCTGCCCCCGGGCCTGGACGCCTCCGATCGCGAGAAGGTCCACGAGTTTCTTTCAGGGGGCGAGGATTGATAGCCGTCGACACCAACCTCTTGATTTACGCCCACCGCTCGCAGACCCCGGAGCACGCGGCCGCCAGGGAGGCGCTCGAGCGGGCGGCGGCGGATCCGGGGGGATGGGGGATACCGCTTCCCTGCATCGCCGAGTTCTGGGCGGTGGTAACCCATCCCAAAGCGACCGGCAGACCGTCGACTCCCGAAGAAGCGGCCGGTTTCCTCCGCGCCCTGATCCAGGGTGGCGGAGCCTCCGTCTGGGAGCCGCTGCCCGGTTTCAATTCGCGCCTGCTGCTCGCCGCGGAGCAGACCGGCGTGTCGGGCGCCCGGGTGTTCGACCTGCAGATCGCACTGATTGCCTCCGAAGCCGGAGCCGCGCAGATCTGGTCGCACGACCGCAATTTCCTCCTGGTGCCGGGATTAAAACTCCACGACCCGATTGGATAACAACCACTTCAGGGCTGCAGGGCGAAGGGGGCGCCGGTGTCGTATTTGAGCAGGATGGCGTCGCCGGGGGCCAGTTCTATGTCGAGGTAGCCGGTGGTGGCGGTGCTCGATGTCAGGGGGAGGGGGTCTACCTGGCCGGTTAGCTTGTTCAGGGTCTGCAGGGCGGTGCGGTTGGTGGATTGGGGGGCGGTGGTGAAGTCGAAGGACAGGCGGAAGGTTTCGGTGCCGACTATGTTGTTGGGCCAGGAGCCGCTGTCGTGGGAGACGTTCTGGAGCATGAAGTATATCTCGCCGGCGTCGTCTTTGAAGAAGCCGATCAGGATTTCCATCCACTGGCTGGTGGTGCATTCGACGGCGGTCAGGTAGGGGTCGTCGCCGGCGCCCGGGGTCCAGTCTTCGGTTTCGGGGGGCTGCAGCCAGGTGTTGTAGGGGATGTAGCGGACGTCGGTGCTGATCAGCTGGGTTATGGCGCGGCCCAGGTGGCGCATTTCCACATTAATCTGGGCGGCGGCGTCCCAGAGCTCGGTGGGGTTGGCGTTGAAGTCGTTTTCGGCGTCGAAGAGCACCGGGTCGAGATCGTTGTTGGTTTCGATTGTGTAGAGGAACCAGGTGTGGCCGGTGTAGCCGTAGACCAGGCCGGCCATGGCGTCCCAGCGCATGTCGATGGGCGTGGAGGCGTTGTCTTCGCCCTGGTGCACGAAGGATCGCAGGTAGCGCCAGTAGGGCTTCTCGGCGGCCAGGCCGGCGTCGCGGAAGACTTCCAGGGCCTCGTAGGCGTCCTTGTCGCGGGCGTAGCGGTCGTACTGGATCAGGTCGCCGTCTACGTTCTGGGTGTAGTAGGCCAGCAGGTCGTCGATGTAGTCGCTCATGTAGAAGTTGACGAAGATCAGCGCGTCGGGGTCGACGGCCCGCACCGCGTTGAGCCCGGCCTCCATCACGTACAGGGAATCCAGCGCGCACTGGGCGTCGTCGCAGCCCAGGCCGGGCTCGTCGCCGATCTGGTAGCCGATCCGCCCCGCCGGCGACCCCGCGTACCCCCCGGCGACCTGCCCGTTGGCGACGCTGCACCCGTTGTTGGCCGTCCAGGAGACAAACCGGAAATCGGATCTTCCCGGCGCCGCCCACCCGTTAACCTCGTCCATCAGCCCGTCGGCCCAGAGGTGGGTGGCGTTGGCATGAAAGTCGTCGTAGTAGGCATTGACAAACGCCGCCGGCGGCGCCCCCATCGAAACCGTGAGCGCACTGACAAACATGGGGTTGTCGCGAACCCATTGCATGCCCCGGGTCAATTCGATCGGTTCCCGATCACCCCCGTCATCACCCCCGCCACCGTCATCACCGCCACCACCTTCGTCTCCTCCGCCAGCATCATCCCCACCACCGGCATCGTCCCCTCCACCTGCGTCATCCCCTCCAGCACCGGCATCATCTCCTCCGCCAGCATCGTCTCCGCCAACACCGGCGTCATCCCCACTGGAATCAGCATCGTAAGCATCATCTACTTCGGGCCGATCGGGAGAGGTCTGCGAATCCGAACATGCACAGAGCAGCAAACAGAACAGTATCGCCAACCATCTCATTTCTTATCCTCGACATTGAAGTGCAGAAACGTCTCCACCTTGGCGCGAATCGAAGAAGTCAGCGTCCCGTCCATGTCGACGTAGAGTCCGTTGTGCCGGGCGGCCAGGTTCTTGGCCAGGATGTTCTTGTGGCAGAAGGCCTGGGAGAAGAATACCGTGGGGACGTCGGGGTCCACCGCCAGCTCCAGGGATGCGTTTGCGGGGGTGCGGTTTTCCAGGCAGCGGAACCAGCCGATCAGCCGGGTGCCGTCGGGGAAGAGCTTGTAGAGGTCGAAGTCGGAGGCGGGAACGCCCCACAGGGCCGCGGGGGGGGCGACGGGCTCCAGGTCGGGCGGGGGCTTGGTGTCGGTCAGGCCGTCCAAGATCTTTTCGGCTTTTTCAAGAAGCGGCAGGCCGCTGTCGCACAGCGGGGTGCCGCGGCCCTCCAGGTTGTCATTCCGGGTCCTGATGACCGGGATGTCCAAGCGGTTTTCGAGCATGCCGGCCACCGCGCGGGCGTTGTCGCATTTTCCGTAGCCCTCGTCGAAGAGAATGGCCTCCAAGTCGAAGGAGAGGGAGTTGTCGACGATGCGCTTGATTATCGAGCAGACGTTGGCGGGCAGCAGCTCGGCGGAGTGGCGGGCGGACTGCTTGTGGTGGTTGTCCAGATCGATCCACTCGATGCTCCCGAACCGCTTTCGTACGGCCTCGAAGCCCAGCTCGGAGGGGCAGCCGACGAAGCCCACTTTCACCGCTTTGCCCATTTTCGCTCCCGGAAGTGCACCTTAGCGCCGAATCTCCTTGTTTGGCAAGCGCTTAAGCGGTTATAATCCCGCGGAATTATGGGCGCATTGGCACTACAGCTGGTTATGTTGCTGGCCCCCGGCAACGAGGTCCTGGTCGACGACGTGGTGGCGGTGGTCAACCGGCACGTGATTACCCGTTCGGAGGTCCGCCAGGAGGCCTCACTGGTGCTGGTGGAACAGCGCGGCGACCGCGGGCTGGATCGCGAGATAACTCCGGAGTTTCTGGTCAAGGTGATGGAACTGCTGATAAACCAGCGGGTCCTGCTGGACGAGGCGCAGAAGATGGGAGTCCCGCCGGTGTCCGCCGAGGAGCGCGAGCGGCTGCTTTTGGGATTCCGCCGGCGTTTTTCCGACCCGGAGATATTCACGCGGTTTCTGTACACCCACGATATCTCCGAAGCCGAGATCGGCGACATCCTGGTACGGCACTACCGGGTGGAGCGCCTGAAGGAGCGCAAGCTGCGGTTGATGCCCGAGGTCACCCGCGAAGAGGTGCGCCAGTACTACGACAAGCACCGCATCGAGCTGGGCAGCGCCTCGTTCGAGCTGGTGGCCGAAGCCATCCGCCTGAAGCTGCTGACCCGCCAGCGGGAGAAGGAGCTGGCCCGCTGGATCTGGGACCTGCGCAAGCGCGCCGAGGTGAAGGTGCTGGTGGATCTCAACGAGAAGAAGGCCGGGCAATGAAACGGCGGATAGCAACCATGCGGCCCGAGTACCTCGGGCAGGTGCTCGGCATCGAGCAGGCCAGCTTCAAGAATCCCTGGCCGCCCGCCGCGTTCGCCGCCGAGATCCAGCACCCCTGGTCGTGGTTCCGGGTCATCGGTCCCGCGAAGAAGACCGACGGGATCAGCAGGGTGGACGGGTTCATCATCTGCTGGGTGATTCTCTCCGACATGCACGTGCTCAACCTGGCGGTCTTGCCCGAATGCCGCCGGAAGTCGTTGGGGAGCGCGTTGCTGCAGGACTCCCTGGCCGACTTCTCCCGGCAGGGCGGCGGGTACGTCAGCCTGGAGGTGCGTCCCTCCAACCTGGCGGCCCAGGAGCTCTATCGCGCTTTCGGGTTCGAAGTCGTTGGTCGCCGCAAGCAATATTACCGCAGCGACAACGAGGACGCCCTGATCATGGCCCTGGAGGTGGAGGAGGAGCAGATGCGGGGCCGCAAGGACACTGGGAACTGAGATGGAAGCGGTGCACACCCAGGCCGAGGTCGTCCGCCGGGAGACCGTGGCGCGGTCCACCCTGCTGCTCGAGTTGCGCGCTTCAGAATTGTTCTCCGCCGGAGGTCCGGCCCCCGGGCAATTCGTCATGCTGGGGCCGCTCAAGCAGGATTCGACCGATCCCTTTTTGAACCGGCCGTTTTCCATTCACCGCGTATCCGGCCCCGACCGGCTGGAGCTGTTGATCGCCGTAGTGGGGCAGGGGACCCGGATCATCAGTTCCATGGAGCCCGGCCGGCGCCTGGGTCTCCTGGGCCCGCTGGGCAACGGCTTCACACTGCCCGATCCATCGCGGCCGGCGGTCCTGGTGGCCGGGGGCCTGGGAGTGGCGCCGCTGTTCTTCCTGGCCGAGGAGCTTTGCGCCCGCGGCGCAAGGCCCAAGCTGCTCTACGGCGCCGGTTCGGTCGGCCAGTTGGTGTCCACCGACGGGCTGCGGGCCAAAGGAGTCGCGGTGAAGCTGGCCACCGACGACGGTTCAGCCGGTTTTAACGGCTTCGTGTCGGGGTTAATGAAACAGGAACCGGCGGAGCCGGACGCCTACCTGGCCGCCTGCGGCCCGATGGAAATGCTCGAGGCGGTGGCCGGGGTGGCCAATAAACGCGGGCTGGAGCTGGAAGTTTCGCTGGAATCGCGCATGGCCTGCGGACTGGGGGCCTGCCTGGGCTGCACGGTTTTCCTTCCCGGCGGCGCCGGACGGCGGGTATGCTGCGACGGGCCGGTTTTTTCGGCCCGGGAGGTGTTCGGCCCATGAGCACGGTCGACCTGGCGGTTAGCATCGGGCGCCTGAAGCTGGACAATCCGGTGATGGCGGCCTCGGGGACCTTCGGCTACGGGAGCGAGTACGCCGGGTTCATCGACGTCGACGCGCTGGGCGCGGTGGTCACCAAGGGCATCTCGCTTCAGCCCACCCCGGGCAATCCCGCTCCGCGCACGGTGGAGACGCCCTCGGGAATGCTCAACGCCATCGGGCTGCAGAATCCCGGGTTGGATATCTTCGTAAAGGAGAAGATGCCCTACCTGCGCAAGCTGCGCGCCCGGACAATCGTGAATTTCTTCGGATCGACCGTGAAGGACTACGCCGAGCTGGCCGGCCGCCTGGACCAGGTCGACGGCGTCGACGCCCTGGAGGTCAACATCTCCTGCCCCAATATCAAGCAGGGGGGCCTGGCCTTCGGCAGCGATCCCGGGACCGCCGCCCGGGTGGCCGCGGAGGTCCGCAGCCGGACCGGAAAACCGGTTCTGGTGAAGCTGAGCCCCAACGTGACCGACATCGTGGCCATCGCCCGGGCGGTGGCCGGGACCGGGGTGGACGGGCTGACCCTGATCAACACGCTGCGGGGCATGGCGCTGGACTACCGCACCGGCCGGGCGCTTCTGGGCAACATAATCGGCGGCCTTTCGGGCCCGGCCATCCGCCCGGTGGCGGTGCGGGCGGTCTACGAGGTGGCCCAGGCGGTGGACATCCCCATCGTGGGCTGCGGCGGCATTATCGCGTGGACGGACGCGGTGGAGTTCCTGCGCGCGGGGGCTTGTGCCCTGCAGGTGGGATCGGCTACATTCAGGAATCCCGCCGCGGCCCTGGAGGTCTTGCGGGGGTTGGAGGCATTCCTGAAGGAGGCCGGACACCAGTCGGTAGGCGAGCTGGTTTCAACGGTGAAAGCACAGTGACCGAGGACAAACAACCGATCATAGGGCTTCCCGCCCGCTTCGGAAAATACCTGCTGGTGGAGCTGATCGCCCACGGGGGGATGGCCGAGATCTTCAAGGCCAAGTCCTACGGGGTCAGCGGTTTCGAGAAGACCATCGTGATCAAGCGCATCCTGCCCACCTACTCGGAAGACCGCGAGTTCATCGACATGCTCATCGACGAGGCCAAGATCTGCGCCTCGCTGCAGCACGCCAACATCGTGCAGATCTACGACTTGGGTCGCCTGGAGGGGCGCTACTACATCGCCATGGAGTACGTGCGCGGGATCGATCTCATCCGGGTGCTCTCGCGCCTGCGCAAGGCCAAGCGCCAGCTGCCCCTGGAGCTGGTGTGCTTCGTGCTGTCCGAGGCCCTCAAGGGCCTGGATTACGCCCACCGCGCCACGGACCCCGAAGGCGAGGATCTGAACATCATTCACCGGGACTTCAACCCCTCCAACATCCTGCTGTCATACCAGGGCGAGGTGAAGGTGGCCGATTTCGGGATCGCCAAGGCCGCGGTGCGGGACTCCAAGACCTCCTCCGGTGGGCTCAAGGGCAAGATGGGCTACCTGTCCCCCGAGCAGGTGGCCGGCCGGGAGCTGGATCCGCGCTCGGACATCTTCACCGCCGGGATAACCATGTGGGAAATGCTCACCAGCCGCCGGATGTACGCCGGCGGGACCGAGCTGGACGTACTTCTGAAGATCCGCGACGCCATCATTCCGCAGGTCACCGATTTCGCCCCGGACGTCCCCGGGGGGCTGGTGAGCATGATGCAGCGCGCGCTGGCAAAGGATCCCGCCGAGCGCTTCCGCAGCGCCGGGGAGTTCAAGGAGGCGCTGGAAGACTACCTGTTCGACCGCGGGGTCAAGGTGGATTCCAGCCACCTGGAGGGCTACCTCAAGCACCTGTTCGCCGACCGCATCGAGGAGGAGAAGCTGCGCACCAAGACCGGCAAGGTCGAGGTGACCCTGGAGCGCCCGCCCCGCTACTGGGTGCGTAAGCCCGGCGAGCAACCCCGCGGCCCCATGGAGCTGGAGGCCCTCTCCAGCCGGGTCATCGCCGGCGAAGTGTCCCATAAGTCCGAAGTGCTGCGCGAGGGCGGCACTTGGCTGTCGATTCTCGAGGTTCCCGAGCTGGCGGTGCATTTGTCCAAGCTGCCCACCCCCGAGGAGTCCGATCCGGACGCGGTGGCCGACTACCAGGGGATGATCGCCGAGGTGAGCTTCCCCAAGCTGTTCTACCGGCTGGCCATCGCCAGGGAGAACGGCCGGCTGGTCTTGAACCGCGCCAAGCTGAAGAAGGAGATCTACGTCCGTCAGGGCATGCCCGAATTCGTCAAGTCCAACCTGCCCAACGAGCGGTTGGGCGAGTACCTGATCGCCGCCGGCGCCATAACCGGGAAACAGCGCGACGAAGCCGTGAGGGCCATGAAGGGCTACTCGGGCCGCCTGGGCGACACTCTGATCGGGCTGGGCATGCTGCTGCCCCACGAGCTTTTCGAGCACCTGCAGAAGCAGGTCAAGGAGAAGGTGCTGGAGGTGTTCGCCTGGACGGCGGGCACCTACCGGTTCTTCTCCGGCCAGGCTTACACCGGCGAGGTGATGCCCCTGAAGGTGGGCAGCTACGCCCTGATCGTCGAGGGAGTGCGCCGGTACACCTCGACCGAGGTGCTCAAGAACAAGCTGCGGCCGCACATGGATCAGCGGGTGGACCGGATGGTCAATCCCTACCTCTCACCGGAGAAGCTGGAGCTCAAAGCACGGGAGCAGCGGGTAGTGGACTGCATCGACGGCACCCGCACCGCGCGCGACCTCTTCACCCTGGGAGGATCGGATCGCCGGGACTTCGAGGGGGCGGTCTACCGGATGTTGTATATCCTCGAGGAACTGGAGATGATCCGGTTCGTCGCCGGCAAGTAAGGAGAACGCCAGTTGGCTGACTTCATCGAGAACCACCCCCGGACCCACGGCTGCGGAGAGTTGCGGGCGTCCGATGACGGCCGGGAAGTGGTGTTGTACGGATGGGTGGCCACCCGCAGGAACCTGGGCGGATTTATCTTCGTGGACCTGCGCGACAGACAGGGCCTGACCCAGGTGGTTTTCGATCCCGGGCATTCACGCGAGGCCTTCGATCATGCCGAGAAAATCAGACCCGAGTGGGTTGTGGGAATCAAGGGCCGGGTGCGCTCCAGGGGCGAAAATGTAAACAAGAAAATGCTCACCGGCGAGATCGAGGTGCTGGCCAGCAAACTGGAAGTACTCAACCAATCACCCACTCCACCATTCGAGATAGTCGAAGAGGTCAACGCCCACGAAGAGCTGCGCCTGGAGTACCGCTACCTGGACCTGCGGCGCCCGGAGATGGCCCGGCGGTTGCAGATGCGCCACCGCATAACCCAGCGGGTGCGCGGCTACTTTGCCCGGGAGGGTTTCCTGGAGTTGGAAACCCCGATGATGATCAAGAACACCCCCGGCGGCGCGCGCAACTTCCTGGTCCCCAGCCGTCTGAGCGCGGGCAGCTTCTACGCCCTGGCCGAGTCGCCCCAGATCTTCAAGCAGCTGTTCATGATCGCCGGGTACGACCGCTACTTCCAGGTCGTGCGCTGCTTCCGCGACGAGGACCTGCGCGGCGACCGCCAGCCCGAGTTCACCCAGATCGACGCCGAGATGAGCTTTGTGTCGCCGCCGGACGTCTACACGGCCGTCGAGGGGATGATGCAAGCGGTGTTCGACGAGGCCCTGGGGGTGAAGGTGGATACGCCTTTCCCGATCATGTCCTACGCGGAGGCCATGGCCCGCTTCGGCACCGACAAACCCGACGTGCGCTACGGCCTGGAGCTGTGCGATCTGACCGCGGTAGTCGAGGAGCACCAGGGCGGCGGGATCGATCTCTTGAAGAAGGCGGTGGACGCCGGCGACGTGGTCAAGTGCCTGGCGCTGGGCCCGGACACCCCCATGAGCCGCGCGGACGCAGACAAGCTGGAGGCCAAGGTCAAGGAGATGGGCGGCAAGGGGTTGATGCGCGCCAAGGTTACCGAAGACGGCGGCTGGAGCCAGACGCCCCTGGCCAGGAAGGTCACGCCGGAGATGCGCGCGGCCATCCACCAGGCCGCCGGTGCCGGGCCCGGGTCGATGCTGTTGTTCCAGATCGGTCCCGCCGGCCGGGTCAACACCATACTGGGCGGTCTGCGGGTGCACCTGGCCGGGAAGCTGGGGCTGATTCCTTCCGGCAAATGGGAGTGCCTGTGGGTGGTGGACTTTCCGATGTTAGAAATTTCCGAGGAGACCGGCGAGATCCAGGCCTGCCATCACCCCTTCACCTCGCCGCACCCCGACGACCTGGACCTGCTGGAGAAAGACCCGCTCAAATGCCGCGCCCGGGCCTACGATCTGGTGCTCAACGGCGTGGAGGTCGGCGGCGGCTCCATCCGCATTCACGATTCTGCGGTCCAGGCCCGGGTTTTCAAGGCGCTGGGAATCGGTGACGACGAAGCCGGGCGGAAATTCGGCTTTTTGCTGAAGGCTCTGAAGTACGGCGCGCCGCCCCACGGAGGGGTGGCCCTGGGCCTCGACCGGCTGGTCATGCTGCTTTGCGGCGGCACCTCG
>Ga0272442_10002020_pt1 | contig 29924 bp, 51 predicted proteins | sample SSMForm2O_FD_200262 | JGI IMG/M metagenome (GOLD analysis project Ga0272442, IMG submission 200262) | Marine sediment archaeal communities from Little Sippewissett salt marsh, Falmouth, MA, United States - SSM-Form-2O | ecosystem: Environmental > Aquatic > Marine > Wetlands > Sediment ...
GGTGATAGATATATGTTAACTTTAAAAGATTTAACATTAATTGTTGTTGCTGTTTTATGTTTCATAGTTTCTTATTTGATACTTCCTCTTGGTGGACAGTATGAAGGTGCAAGTGGCTATATTTATGAACATGGCTGGTTATATGCAATTGGTAATGTTGTGTTGATGATAATCGGTTTCTTTTTATTTACAAAAGTTATTATAGATAATTATGAAATAAGAAATTAAAAGGAGGTGAAAAAGAAATGGTAAAATATAGAGCAAGAGGTACTCATAAAAAAACAAATCGTGAAGCTTGGGTAACTACAGTTTGGAGAACTAATTATAAAGATGCTGAAGATGATAAAAGAATGTTTGGGCATCATTATAAAAAAGGTTCTATTAAAATTAAAAAGAAATAAAACTGAGGAAAAATAATAGATAAAAACCTTGAACTTAGGTGATAACTGTGGAAAAACCAATAATGGAACATCAGACATTGTGGGTAAACTATGCAGGGAAACCAAAATATGTTGATATTGTTTTAGTATTGAGCATCTTGCGTGAATTACCACAAGATAAAACAATTAGAGAATGTTACGAACATTTAGCCAAAAAAAGTTTAGATGAGATAAGAAACCTTGTAGTCAGGTGATATGTTTTATTCGTTAATGCTTATTTTTGTACATTAATGTAAAAAAGTATTTATATTATTAATGTGATTACTTTATCCCAGGTACCTTTATGATCTGGGAGCTTGTTCTAGAACAGTGTTCCTTAGTTTTTTTAGAGGAGAGTAGGTTTGGTGTGGAGTCGTCAAACAGTCACACCTTGCCTAGTTCTCCCTTATAGGGTATCTTTTAGGTCATATAAAAATGGAGTCGTCATAATTATGCAAAAAAGGTATAGTGTTATTTTTCGTGTGTTTGGAGCTGTTGTATTGGTCTTTGCCTTGTTGGTTGGTAATCTTAGTGCTGGTACTATAAAGATTGGTACTGACCCTGATACTAATACTCGTTATGCTTATCTTGGTAGTGAATACATCCGCATAAGTGGAAGTAGTAAACTTTATAACACTACTGAGGCAGACCTTCAACTTGCTATTTGGGATTTGAACACATCAGGTGGTGGTAATATTTATCTACCAAGTTGTACAATTTCTTTAACATCTGAAATAAGAATCCCAAATAATGTTATAATCCGAGGTGATAGCGGTAATAGTACTATCCTTGATTGGGGTGGTAATGCTGTTACTTGTTTGAATATTTCTAATTCTGGTAATCGTGGTGGTGGAATATATGATGTTAAAATCAATGACGGTGGAGTAGGTATCTATGTAGGTAACGTTCCAGAGTTTTGTATATCCAATGTTTGGGTGAACAATATGGATACTTATTGTATTCATACCGCAGGGAGCAGTTATCATACATATATTGAAAACTGTCGTATAACATGGTTTGGTGTTGCAGGTATCCACCTTGACGGTAACGGTGCTGATGTTGTTAACTGTAATTTCAATGGGGAATCAAATGCTGTAGGCATCAATGTAAGCACTGCAGGTGGCAGTCATATTGAGGGTAACTGGTTTGAATTAGGAGCAGGTTATGGAAATTCTAATACTTATCATATGGTAGTTTGTGGTGCTTGTTGTATAGAAAACAACGAGTTTGGTTCTATTGCTGATGGGAATACTAAAATCAAAGTTATCAGTAGTGCTGATAATGTTAGGATTTCAAATAATCGTTTTGAAGGAAAAAATAATACCTGTATTCATTTTGATGGCGCAGGTGATTTCCATACAGTAGATAGTAATACTTTTTCTAATTTTTATGAGTATGCTATTAATATTGAAAATTGTGTGGGTGCAAAAAACTATGTTATTTCTAATAATATTTTCGCTAGTGAAACTGCTCGTACTCCTTCTGGTTTTATTATTTCTGATAGTGTTTCAAATGATGTAAGCGTTGTTGGTAACAGGTTTTATATGGACAGTGCATATGATATTTATGCTGTTCAGCAAGTTAATATTTTTGAAGGAAACAGTGTTGAAAACTGTAATGGTGCATATAAATGTCAAGCTGTAACTGGTAACTGGTTGAATGGTGGGGACAAATCAACTTCTACTAGGGGTGTAGATTCTACATATAACATAGTTGAGGGTAATGTTATCTATAATTATGCTGTTGGTATTGAAACTGAAGAACCTAACAATATCATTAACGATAATGTTATTGGTGCTGATATTGGTAGTACTGGTATCAACATCAAGGATTATGGGACTCAAGTAGTTGGTAACCGTATCGATTGTACTTGTAATAATATCATTCTTTCTGCTGATGCTAATTATTGTTTGATTACTAATAATAACCTGAGTGGTGCGATTAGCAACAGTGGTTCTGATAATTATATCGCTAGTAATCTTGGTGCTTTGTCTAGTACTAATCGTGATGAAACCTTGGAGTTAATTCGTAATAGTAACGGGAAAGCCTGGTCTGCGAGTGGTTCTAATATCCAGGTTGCTGTTAATGATTGTGATAGTGGTGGCTGGGTTGAGATACCTGGTAATGTTACTCTTGAGATTAGTACAAAGATTACTCCAAAAAATAATGTTACGCTTCGTGGTGCTGACCGTAAAACTAGTATTATTAGGGTTGCTGATAATGCTAATATCACTGGTATGGTTGAATGGAGTCGTACTTCAACTACATATCTTGAAAACTTTACTCTTGCTCATCTTACTCTTGATGGTAACTGTATGAATAACCCTAAGTATATTACTATGTGGAAATGGAAGAACAACCATATAGTTAATCTTAGCAGGGCGAAAGGTTTTGTTATGCATGATTGTCTACTTACTAATGCTACTGCTAGTTGTGTATGGTGGCAGGATGTTAATGAAAGTCAGATTTATGATTGTGAGATGAGTTTCGCAGGTCGGGTTTTTGAGGGTGAATATGAACATCTTGGTAGTATTTGCCGTAGTCTTTATAGTTGGAGTTGTAGCAATATAACTATTGATAACGTGGTATGTCATGATAACTATGGTGGGGGTATTGCTCCTGAGTCTTATAATGTAGGTGAAAAATATTACAGTCAGAACTGGGTTATTAATGGTTGCGAGTTTTATAACATGCATAATGGTGTCTATGTCGAGGGTGCAAAGGATATTATTGTGAGTAATTGTTTTGCTCATAACAACCATAAAGAGGAAGCATATAAGACAGAAGAGCCATCAGGTTTTTGTGTGAGTAGTAACTGTAACAACATTACTTTTAATGGTTGCAGAGCTAAAGACATTGGGAATACTAGTAGTAACGGCGGTAGCGGTTTTGTTTCATTTGCAAATACTGAAGATATTTATTTTGTTGATTGTCATACATCTGGTATTCTTGGCCGTGGTTTTTATGTCCAGTCTGAGAATAGTACAGTTGATGGTTGCAGTAGTACTAATGATGGTGATGATGGTTTTTATTTTGCTGGTTGTGGTTTTATTTGTTCTGATTCTAGAGTCAGGAATAATGGTCAGACTGATGCTAGTGGTGTTGGTATTTTAGCAGGTGCTAATAAAGGAAACACAGGTAGTGTAATTTCAGGTTGTGTTGTTTCTCATAGTTCTGATTATGGTATACAGGTTAGTTGCCCGTTTGTTAATGTAGTTAGTAATTCTGTTTTTAGTTCGACAGATCATAATATTTATGTTAGTGTTTATTCTGATACTGCTTATGTTACTGTTTCAAATAATATTTGTAAGGATGGTGGTTCTGATGGTATACATCTTGTCAGTAGTGGTAATTCAACAGTGAATGGTAATATTTGTACTGGTAATGCGGGTGATGGTATTGATGATTCAGGTGCTAAAGCTAATTATACTATTTACATAGGTAATAGTTTACTTGGTAATACTGGTTCTAACATGGCTGTTAGTGGTGGTGGTAATGTAATTGCTAACAACCTTGATTCTTTATAGAGGGGTTGTTTTTGTTTAGAACCTTGTTGGTTGTTGTTAAAAGTTCAGGGGTATTGATATTATGAAAGAAAAAAAATATAGTTATAAGAAGGCTGGTGTTTTTTCTGGTTTTGTGATCGCGTTTGTTGTTGGTTTGTTTCTTTTCAGCAACATGAATAGTGTTATTACTCAGGAGAAAGATGTTAGGAGTTGGCATGTGGTCGCTGAGTGGACCCCTGTTGATCCTTTGTTTGCGGAGGCTGATCCTGGTGCTGGTAATGGTGGTATTCTTGAGATTTATTATATGAATAGTACTGGTACTGATGATGATGCTCGTGATGAGAATACTACTGGTACTATTGAGGGTTGGTGTGATGCTAACAACCTGGGTTATTGTAGTGCGGATGATACTGAGACTGATATTGCTCATAGTACGAATTTTGAGTTATGGGTTCGTGTCCGTGGTAATTCGGATCAGTGTAAGCGTGATGCTACTTGGTGGGATAGTGATCTGCGTGTGAGGGTTACGTCTGCTGATTTGTCGATTTCTGCTGATACTAGTATGACTGGTCATGTTTCTGCTAATAATAGTGATTATACTTTTTTGTATGTTAATTTTGTTTTGGAGGGTCCGTATAGTCTTACTAAGGGTGAGACTAATGAGATTACTGCGATTAAGTTTGAGGCGTATTATTGAAAGGTGTTGATGAAGTTCAGGGGTTTGTTGATGGTTTAGGTTCTGAACCTGATGTTACTGTTAGGTCTAAAACCCCGTTGGTTGATAAGTGTAAGTTTAAGAAAAGGAAACAAGTGTTTAAGGTGTTCTTGGTTAGTTTGAGTGTTAGTTTTCTGGTGGGTACTTTGGTGGTGTTTCCTTTTTTTGATGACCGTCGTGGTGTTTTTATCCCTCGTTCTGGTGTTGATATAGCGGAAAAGGATATTGTTCAGGGTGTTGGTGATGACCCACCTGTTGAGCCTGAAGCATATATTTATGAGCATTTTATCCCACCCGATAATAGTTTTGGTTTGGGTGAGACTACTTTTAAAACTGTGAACTGGTCTTATTTCTGGCAGTTGTTTAGAAACCATAGTCTCTGGCAGTTGGAAGCCTGGCATCCTGTTCAGGAGGTATGGGTTGATAACTGGGAGGGTACTAATCTTAACCAGTGGCTTAACATTACACGTGTTCGTAGTCCTGATAATAGTAGTGAGAAGGTTACTTTGAATGTTACTAATATGCATCCGTCTCAGGATTTGTTTTTCCGTTTCACGTTTGGTATTGACTTACGGGTGAAACAATATGTCAACAAATCATCTTGGTATGAGTATGAACTGGTTTTTCCAGCTAATGAGACTGAAGATTATACTGTGTTTTTTAACTTCTCTGATGTTAAGCCTCTCATACAGGATGGTGTGGTTATCCCCAAGCATGGTGTTAAGAATGTTGGTGGTAAGGATGTTTTCTGGTTTAGGCTTACGCAGAATATGAGCCGTAACCCTTTACCTAGTGGTAACTGTTTTGAGATTGACCCAGATTTTGGTAACGCCGCAGTTCCTTCTACAAGTAGCTACATATATTCAGATACTTCTTCTGGACGGATGTATATGCGGGGAATTAAATCTTCCCCTGGCTCAAGTGGTACTGCGGATAATATAACTGTGAAAGCATGGTTATGGTTTAATGCAGCAGATGCCCAATGTGCTTTATACGAGTACGTTGATGATACTGATTTAGCTGGTGATTTAGTAGCTAAAACTGAAACCAAAGAGATACCTTACACTATAAATGGTTATGTAGAATTTTCGTTTAGTAATCCAAAACCTACGCTAGTGAGTGGAACAAATTATTATATTTGTATTCAAGCAGCAGAGGATTTGGATGTGGATAATTCAATAGGTACAACCACTGGTGGTGGCCATATAGAAAAGGTAGTCTATGAGAACTACGAAGATATGTTCAACGACCCTATGACAGGAGAAACAAGCGAATCTAATACCATAGTTATTTATTGTTCTTATACTGAAAGTGGTGGTGGTTCTAACAGTAATCCTGACGAAGCATCTGGTGAAGTCCCTACTAACAGCTCAACCAGTATAAGCCTTAACCCTACCTTGTTTGGTGTTGTCACAGACCCTGATGGTGACACTATGAATGTTAGCTGGTATAGCAACAGTAGCGGTAGTTGGGTTTTGTTCGCTACTAATACAAGTGTTGCTAATAATACAAATATCACCCAGGCGACTGTTAACTTCAGCAGTTACAGTACTAAGTACTGGTGGAGTATGAACATATCTGACGGGGAGGAAGGTTACAAAAACAGTACTTTTAGTTTTACTACGTTGTCTGCTAGTTGGAACGAGATCGCTGATTGGAACACAACTGTTAGTAATAACACGTTCCTGTGGAATAGTATTCAGGATTGGAACACCACTATAAGTAATACTACTTTTAGTTGGAATGAGGTTAATAATTGGAACACTACTGTGAGTAATGGTACGTTTTTGTGGAATGAGTTAGCTGATTGGAATACTACTATATCGAATACTTCTTTTGCTTGGAATGAGATTGTTGATTGGAATTCTACGGTGAGTAATCAGTCTGTAGTTTGGAATAGTATTGGTGAGTTTAATGTGACTGTTAGTAATAGTACTTTTTCATGGAATGAGATAGCTAACTGGAACACAACGGTTTCTAATGGGACTTTCTTATGGGGTGAGGTTAACAACTGGAATTCTACTGTTAGTAATTCTAGTTTTAGTTGGAACTCGGTTAATGATTATAATCTTACTGTTAGTAATTTGTCTATTTGGAATAGTATACAAGATTTTAATCTGACTATTAGTAATACATCTGTTTGGAATGAGATTCAGGACTGGAATGTTACCATTAGTAACAATACTTTTAGTTGGAATAGTATTGCGGATTGGAACTTGACGGTTAGTAATTCTTCTGTTTGGAATGAGATTCAGAATTGGAACGCTACGGTTAGTAATGTTACGTTTTCTTGGATTGAAATAAATGATTATAATGTGACGGTGAGTAATTCTAGTTTTAGTTTTAAAGAAATTAGTAACTGGAATTCTACTGTTAGTAATTCTAGTTTTAGTTGGAATAGTATTGCGGATTGGAATTCTACGGTGAGTAATCAGTCTGTGGTTTGGAATAGTATTGGTGAGTTTAATCTTACTGTTAGTAATTTGTCTAGTTGGGTATCTGTTGCTGATTGGAATGTGACGGTTAGTAATTCTTCATCTAGTTGGAATGTTATCAATGATTATAATGTCACAGTTTCAAATAGTACGTTTTTGTGGAATCAGATAAATGATTATAATGTAACTGTTAGTAATCAGTCTGTGGTTTGGAATCAGGTCCAGGATTGGAACGCTACGGTTAGTAATACTACTTTTAGTTGGGTTGAGATTGTGGATTATAATTTTACTGTTAGTAATAGTAGTAGTTGGGTTGTAATCGAGAACTGGAATACGACTGTTGTTAACAACTCTTTTAGTTTTAAAGAAATTAGTAACTGGAATTCTACTATTGTTAATAATTCTTTTATCTGGGTCCAGGTTCAGAACTGGAACTTGACGGTGAGTAATTCTAGTTTTAGTTGGAATAGTATTGCGGATTGGAATTCTACGGTGAGTAATCAGTCTAGTGGTTGGAATAGTATTGCGGATTGGAATTCTACGGTTAGTAATTCTTCTGTTTGGAATAGTATAAAGAATTGGAACTTGACGGTTAGTAATAGTTCAACTCCTGATTCTGATTTTATTGTTGTTAGTGGTAACTATCCTGGTAATGCTAGTAATAATATTCCGTTGCAGGTGAACTTGTATGCTACTTTTAATCATACTAATGGTGAGACTATGAATGTTTCTTGGTACTGGGGAACAACTGAGGGAGATGAGAATACATTGATTGGTTCTGATTCTGGTTTTGTGAATAGTACACAGTCTGAGTTGTTTTTTGCTTCTACTGGTCGTAGGACTGTTTATTACTGGCGTGTCATGGTTGATGATGGTTCTTATTATGAGAATAATACTTTTAATTTTACTACTGCAAGTGTAGGCGGTGGTGGTGTGAGTGTTAGGGATAGTACTGCTCTTGGTATCGCGTGTGGTGCTTTGATGCTTGGTAGTTTGGGTTTGTTTGGTTTTGTTCGTAGGAGGCGTAAACATTGAAGATTAAAACATCTTCTCATCTGGTAGTTTATGTTTTGTCATTGAGTTATCTTATTGGTATTACGTTTACGTTTATGTTGACTTTTTTGTATGCTTATTTATCTCCTGTTAAAAAAATAACTATTAACATTAATCGGTATGGTGAGGCTAATTTTGAGTTAATGTTTTTTAGTATGTGTTCTTTGTTTTGTGTTTTTTTGTTGTATGATTTTGTCAAAAAAATATTGTATAGTAGGGGTGTAAAACTTGAAGTTTAAAGAAGTTATGCAAAGGAAAGCTGATGGTTTTAAACATTGGTTTGAAAGTATTGATAGTAAGGTCTGTGAGGAGGTTCTTATTCTTGGTGTTTTTATTTTTGTTTTAGTTGTTTTTCTTTTGTCTCAGCTTAATGGTATTTATACTTTGAGGGATATGTATATTCTTCTTGGTGCTAGTGGTTGTTTTCTTGTTATTCCTTTTGTTTGTATTTTTCATATAAGGAGGTTGGATGAGGATGCCTAATCGTTATCCTTGGGATAAGTATAAGGAGATGAAGGAGGATGTTAGCCCTGACCCTTTGCCTCCTGTTCCTGAGAAACGTGAGGAGCCTGTGATCCCTAAGCCTAAGCCTAAGGCTCCGTCTCCTTGGCCTCCTTCTCCTAGTACCCCGCCTCCTAGTAGTCCACCTTCTCAGCCTCCGCCTCCTGCTAGTAGTCCTCCGCCTGGTCCTCCAGTGGTTGATCGTAGTAGCCCTGAAGAAAAGTTTGAGGATTTCGCTAGTTCAAGGCCTGTGGTCGAAGAACAACTAAGAGCGGTTGATAAACCTCCTGAGCCTAGACCAGATGAAAAAAAAGAAGAATATGAATCTAGGGTTATGGAACATTATAGAACCAAATACCGTGAGCATGGTTATATCCCGTATAAGGTCCGTGAGCAGATACGTGAGAATGTCCCTGGTGTTGTTAAGGATATGGGTTTGTATCCTCATTATACCCGTGCTGTTTATGAACAGAGTCTTGGTGTGGATGAGGGTGCTAAAAAGGTTTTTGAACATAAGTTCAGGACTGAGTATGAGAAACGTCAGACTTTGTCTTGGGCTAAAAAGAACCTTGTCTTTAAGGACCCTGACACTGGTGAGGATGTTTCTTGGTCTGAGCTTAAACGTAAAGAGTCTGCTTTGTATCTTAAAAAAACTAGTCGTGGTTTTGAGGTTGTTTATGATCCTGTTCGTTGGCAACGTGAGGAGGATAAACGGCATGAGGGTGATCTGGGTTATCATATAGTTAAGGGTATTGGTAGTGTTTTTAGTCCTGAACGTGCTACGATTGCTAGTGAGCAGTTGTTTGGCACGGGTGAGGTTACTTCTCAGGAGGGTATGGTTACTTATTATGGTAAACGTAAGGAGCGTTATCTTGCTGAGTCTCAGTATCGTTATCATAAGTTAGCTGAGGAGGGTGATACTCTTGGTATTGTCTTACGTGGTATTAGTAGCCCTGTTGGTAGTACTTTTGTTGCTATGGGTTTAGGTGCTGGTTTCGGTTTTTTCAGTCAGACAAGTATCGGTTCGGCACAACTCGCAACTGTTAGAGGTGTTGCTGTTACTCCTTCTACTGCTGTTGGTATTGGTGCTGGTTCTTATTTTGTTGGTAGTACTGCTTTGAAACTTAAAGATGTTTATGATAAACAAGGTATGCAGGGTCTTAGGAATAGTATCAGGGATATGGGTGTGACTCTTCCTTTCCAGTTTATGGGTTTTAAAGCTGGTCATCAGGCAGGTGTCTCTAGTTATCCAAAGTTCAAAAATGTGTATAGTGGTATGGATGAGGCTTATCGGTCAAAAGTTGTTTCTAGGCTTCCTGGTAAATCTTTTGTTGATAAACAGGTTTGGATGTATAAAGCTAAAAACCCAGCTAATGCTTTCATGTTTAAAGAACGTCTTGGTTTTAATGTTCGCAGATGGTTCCCTAAGTATCCTATGGTTCGTCAAAAAATTGGTTCGAACATTGTTTTAAAAAGTATGTCTAAGTATAAGATAAAACTTGGTTATAGACCAAGTGAACTTAGGAATATTTATCGTGGACCTAAAATGTGGAAAAGACCTGAAGCAATAGCTATAATGCCAAAGGAAATAGTTAAAACTGAAACTTTTGTTTTTCATACTCCTAAACATGGTATCAAGTTTGTTACGAAAGCTGTTGACAATAGTTATGTTTCTTATGGGACTTTAAAACCAATTGGTAAAAATATCGGAGCTAGGGTTTTAAGAGGTAGTACTAAAGGCGGGGGAAAAATAGTTGATGTTTCTCCTTCTATTGGTAAAGATGTTAAGTTTATGGTTAGTGGTAAATCTTATTATAAATATTATACAAGTCCTTTTGAGGGTGCAAGGCAGTCGCTTGGGACTAGGCTTTATTATGGTATTATTTCGAGTAAAGATGTTATGAGTGGCCATACTGATTTTACGGTTACTAGGTCTACTGGTAGTTTTTTTAGTTCATCCCAGCCTTTTACAAAAGCGTTGACAGTTTATAAACCAAGGCCTTTTAGTTTTGGTGGGCGTTTGTTTAATGAGTCTTTTTATTCTGAAAGTATTTCTTATTCAAAACAGTTTGGAGGTTCTATAAGTATTCCTGGTAAGTATGGTTTACAAACTATTGAAACGCCTGATTTTACTTTTTCTAAAACTTTTGGTGTGGTTGATGGTTTTAAAAAGTTTAGGGATGTTAGTATCAGTAGGATAGTTAAACCTGATTTTAAAAACATTAGACTTTCTGATAGTTTTACAAGTGGGGAAAAGGTAACTATCTCTAAACAAGATTTGTTTACTCCTGGTGGTTTAGGTATTAAGATTGAAGGAAAACCAAGTATTAGTATGCTTAAAACTATTCCTTCTCTTTATCCAAAAACTTCTTTTAGGATTCCTAGTGGTTGGGCTTTAGCTACTGGTGGAGTCAGTATAGGTTTTCTTGAGTTTCTTGAAGAAGGTGTTGGTGGGTCACGTGATTATTGGAAAGGTAGATCACCTAAAATAAAAGAAGGTAATTTACTTGAACCAGTTAAAACACCTGTTGTTAAACCTGTGAGTATTGTTTCAACAAAACAAAAACTTGGTACTAAAAACCTTTTGCAACCTGTTCAGAACATTATGTCTAGGGTTGATACTAGGTCTTTAACTAAGACTTCTCAAAGTCAAATTACATCGTCTAGTAATCTTACAAGAACACAACTTAAACAATCATCTCAACTTAAATCTGCTACGCTTATGAAAACAATTCAACTTACTAAAACAGTTACTCCTCTTGTAGTTGTTCCTCCTGTTTATCCTAATATAAATATAAATGAACAAATATCTTATCCACCTTCGTCACCAAAGGTCCCAAAGATACCTGTAATGCCAAAAGGTGAGGAAGATTTATTGTTAGGAGAAAAAGATAAAAATGTTTATAATGTGTTGGTGAAGGATCGTTATATTGTTCGTGGTAAGAAGAAGTATCAAGAAAAGTTTATTAAGGTTAACAAAAAACCTTTGTCTCGTAGGGATGCTCTCCGTCTGGGTGGTACGGTTGTGGATCGTAGTGCTTCTCGTAGTTTTAAGATTACTCCTACGTCTGGTAAGCCTGGTAGGCCTAGTATTAATACTGGTTTTTGGCCTATGCTTAGTTATAAGTTCCGTGGTGGTAAAAAAGGTAAACCGTTTGTTGAACGTACCAGTTTTGCTATTGATAGCCCGGGGGAGATAAATGAGATTAGTGCTAGGGGTTGGTTGGCTCAGCAGAGGCGTATGACTCCTAAAAGGATGGATGTTATTGATAAAAAAGATATTAGGAATATTGTTCGTGGAGGTAGGTTGTTTTGACTAAGTTTATTGTGTTGGTTAGTGTAGGCCTTGGTCTTATCGTTGGTGGTTTGTATTTCCATGTTTGGGATGATGCTACTGAGTATCTGGATGATTTTATGCGTGATAACTCTCGTAATGATGCGGTCCAGTTGTTATGGGATATTATACCTGTGGTGTTGTTGCTGGTGGGTATTATTTGTCTTATCATGGGTGGTAGGTCCCGTGGTGTGGAGGTGTCTGGATGAGGTTTCCTGTGGGTGCTTTGATTATGCTTATGATCGCTGGTATTTGTTTTTTCCTCTGGGTTAGTTTTGATTATACTTTTCTTGGTGAGGGTGGTCTTAAGGAGAATCTTTGGAAGAGTGCTAATAAGACTCTTGATGGTGCTGTTAAGTCTCGTTTTGATGATAACATGGTCCAGTTTGACACTTTTTTTGGTATCTTTGGTTTTTTCTGTCTGGGTATTGCTATTCTTATTTTTGTTGTGGATGTGTTGCGTAAACCACCGGGGGATATGTACTAATGAAAAAACTATCTTTTTATCTTAGGTTGTTTAGTATCGGCTTTGTTTTTGGTACTAGTCTTACTACAGTTATTTGTTTTTTGTTAGCTTATTTTAATCCTAGACGGGCGGTCTTGTTGGATATTAATATTTTCGGTGAAGCTAATCTTGAGTTCGTGATGATACTGGTGGGTATTCCTTGTTTGTTCTGGTTTTTAAAAGATGCTATAAGTAATTTAGGTAAGGAGGAGGGTTGTGTTTGTTGCTGAAGCGTTTTGTTTTTCTGTTTTTTCTAGTTTTGTTATGCGGTAATGCTTTAGGTAGTGTTACTTTTTATTGTGACGTTGATTTTTATGGTGATGAACTTACTGTGAATTTTGTTTGTAGTGGTGTTACTCTTTCTTATTTTGAAGTAGGTGATAACTATTGTGTTTTTGATAGTATTAATTTGAGTGTTGACACTACTGTTATTGTTAATGTTAGCCAGGTGAATAGTAACCCTTACGGTTCTGTTAATGCTGGTGATACTGTTTTGCGTTTCAATGCAACTACTAGTGGCAGTAATGTTATTTTTAATTTTAATGGTAATATTACTAATGGTGTTTATAATGAATATCAAGATAGTGTTATTGATAAGAGTAGTCAGGATGATGGTTTTACTTTCACTGTGAGTAGTTGGAGTTCAGTTGATGTTGAGGTTCGTTTTTCTCAGGTTTCATGGAGTACTAACCCTATTGTTACTACTAATGCTTCTAGTAGTATTACTTTTGGTGGTGCTACGCTTAATGGTTATGTGGTGAATACTACTGGCGAGGCGACTTGTGCTGTACGTTTTGAGTATGGTACGACTACTGGTTATGGTACAAATACTAGTGATCAGAATATTGCGGAGGGTAACACGTTTTCTGCTGTTCTGTCTGAACTTGAAGCCAGTACTACTTATCATTATCGTGCTTATATTGAGAATAGTAGTGGTGCTAATAGTGTCGGTGAGGATATGACTTTTACAACTTTATCTGATTTAATTATTTTAAGACCTGAATATTGGCCTTTTACAAGTTTTGATAGACATGGTGATACAGAAAATTATAAATGTGTAGATGAAATAGATACTGATGAAAATACTACATATGTTTATCATAATGGAACAAGTGAAAGTGAACAGTATAATCTTGAAAATAAACCAAGTAATATAAGTTCATTAAGTCCAATAATAAAAGTTAGTTTTTGTGCAAGAGGTATTAATACATGGCAAATTGGGAAAATTGTTTTGGGTTTTGTAGGAAATGGGGGGATTGCTTTAAGCGACATTTTATCTCTTCCTTTTACATATTCTAATGTTTATTATAATCTTAGTAGTAATCCACGAACAGGTAATAATTGGACATGGACAGATATTAATAACATGCGTATATATTTAGGTATAATAGGTAAACAACATCAAGATACAGAAGTTAGAGTGACTCAATATTTTGTGACTGTTTATTATTTAGATAGCCCTAGTGTTACAACTAATATAAGTACAGGTATTCAAGAAAACAATGTTACTCTTAATGGTTATCTTTTAAATACCACAAATCGTTTTAATACATGTAACGTATTTTTTCAGTATGGAGAAACCACAAGTTATGGAACAAATACAGCACAACAAGTTTTATCTGACAATACAGAATTTGAACACAACTTAACAGGTATCAACCCTGGGACACTTTATCATTACCGTGCAGTAGCTAATACCACAGACCAAGTATTTGATTATGGTGATGATATGACAGTTCAAACTAAACCTGAAGGCCCTGTAGGTTTAACTCTTACTGAAAAAAATGAGGGGACTATCCATAATTTTAGTTGGACTAAAGGGGATGGTGCTTTAAGAACTGTAATACTTCATAAAACAGGTAGTTATCCTATTACTCAAACAGATGGTACAGTTATTTATAATGATACTGGGACTGCTTTTGATTATGATGGTTTTAGTTTTGGTTATTATAATTATTATCGTAGTTGGAGTTTTAGCAATACAACCTTTAGCGATAATTATACAAGTAGTACCACAACTAGTTTTCCAGCTCCACCCGCTAACGCAAGTAGTGACTATAACATTAACACACGTGTTCTTAATCTTTCTTGGGATCGTGGTACAGGTAGTGACCGTGAAATAGTTGTAAGACAGAACAATAGTTATAGCAGTAGTATTAGTGATGGTGTGATTGTTTATAATTATACAGATACTTTTTATAATTTTACTACTTATGATTCTTATTATTATACTGTTTTCAGCTTTAATTCTACTACTCATTATTTCAGCCCGACAGGTCTTTCGTTGCCTTGGGGTGCTGTCAACATCTCGGTTTATAATGAGACAAGTCCTTGGGAAAAGATTACTAACTTTGGTCTTTTGATTAGCAACCAGGAGGGTACTAGTTCTTATCAGAATAAAACCTGTGATAACCCGCATGTTCTTGATCTGCATGATATTCCTTATGGTGATGATACTGTTATTGTGATTAACGCTACTAATTATCTTACTCGTACGTATTATAAGGATTTGAACAATAACTCGTTTTATAACCTTAGTTTTTATCTCCCGCCTATTGAGGTTTCTGTTGACCCTGGGTCTGGTGATCCTGGTGGTAGTGGTGATAATTATACTACGACTAGGACTTATTTTATTACTGTGGTCGATGGTTTTACTTTTCCGTTGTCTGATGTTAAAGTCGTGATTAGCAGGTTTATGAACAACACTGGCAACTATGAGGAGATAGAGAGTGATATTACTGATGGTAATGGTGAGGCTCAGTTCAAGCTGATTCCTAATGTTAAATACCGTGTTGTTCTTACTAAGTCTGGTTATGCTCAGGTGGGTGACAAGTTTTGGTTCCCTGACCCTGATTATTATGGCATTTATTATCCTAAAAAGTTCGTGATGGAGATTGACCCTTCTGAAACTGAGAATAATAGTTTCTGGGATGTTTGCAGTTTCACAGCTAACATGTATGATAATAGTACGCTTCATGTTGATTTTCTTGATAGTGATTCTGCTACTGATGATTTTGTTTTTTATGTTTATGAAGTGTTTAATGATACTGCTACTTTGTTGACTACTAAGACAGGTAGTCTTAGTGATTATGATTTCTGGGTGACAAACGTGAACACTAGCAGGAGTCATAGGGTTGTTTTGTTTTTGAATCATACATCTTTCGATAGTTTTAGTATGACCATCATGGTAGCTCCGTTGCATACTCCGGATAAGGATACTGAGGAGATGGAGTCTGATCTTACTGATACTCTTGGTGATAACCCGCTTGGTTGGGTTAACATGTTGTTTTTGTTTGTCCCTATCCTGGTTTTACTTGTTGTTTTCGCTCCGTATAACGCTGGTGTAGGTGTTATCGGGAGTGGTCTTTATGTCGGGTTTGCTAGTATCTTTATCACGGTCCCTGTTAACCTCACGGTTCTTGTACCGTTTGTTATCGCTATGGGTGTTATTCTTATTTTTGTTAAAAAAAGGAGAGAGAACATATGAAGTTGATGTATAAGATTATGCTGTTTATGATTGCTTTCCAGTTCACTATACTTATCCTTAATGCTACTAATGTTTTCCCTGAAGATGGTCAGTTTTATAGTGATACAGATATAGATGTTAATGTCCGTGATAGTGATACTGCGATTGATTCTTTTGGTTATATTTTTGTACCTGATGGCAACCATCTGGGTTTAACTGCTGATGATAACGGTATGATAACTATTTCTGCTGTGATTACTGTGTTTCTAGCTGTTGGTGCTATTGGTGCTTGGGTGACTCATAGTTTTGTCCCTGTGGTTGTGGTTTTTATGGGTTACATGTTTTTTGTTATGATTACTCGTAGTATGTCTTTTTTCCAGAAACTATTTACTAACTGGGATAACCAGATAATGCTTTATCTTAGTATCTGTCTGGGTGTTGCGATTTTCTTTATTGTGCTTATTACTATTGTGGAGACACCTACGCATGGGAGGAGTGGATAAAAAATGGTTGATATTTGGTCTAACTTTAGTGATATGCCTACTTATATGATTGATGCTTTCGGTGCGGTTGATCCTTGGTTTTGGCCTCTTATATTTATAGGTGTTATCGGTTTTTTGTATACTGCTAGTGATAGTGTCACGGTCGCTGTGGTTGGTATCCTGGTTACTTTCGGTCTTTTCGGTGCGACTAGTGTTTTTGAGGGTGTTTCTGAGTTTAGCATGTTTTTGTATATTGTTGCTTTAGTTGGTATTAGTTTGTTGATTGTTACTGCTTTTACTAAGTGGAGGGATTAAAAGTTGAAGATTATTGATAATAACAAAAAACTCCGTAAAGCTGGTATAGGTGACTGGTTGAAGTTGCAGGGGAACCGTGACCGTCTTGTTAAAAAACCTGTGGAACGTCTCAGTAGAAAACATGGTGATGTTATTTATGGCCGTCATGCTGTTAACAAACTTCTTGGCCCTGGTTATCATCGTGATACTTATGATTATGATGTTTATAGTAAGAACCCTCGGAGTCATGCTGTTATGGTAGAGAACCGTATCGACCGTGGTACTAAAAGCAACCTTGCCTATGTTGAACCTGCTCGTATTGACATGTATGGTAAGACTAAGACTGTGTATCGTGTGAAGGTTAGGCCTTATGATACTGGCGAGGTGGATTTTAACCGTATGCCTAGTGATGTGAGATATGTTAAAAAAAATGGTGTAAGGTATGAGACTATTGGTAAGGCTCATAAAAAGTATTCTAAAATGATTGATACAGGTCAGACTCATCGTATGCCTAAAGCGTTCTGGGATAAAGCTGATATTGATAATCATCGGTTTTTTAAAAAAAGGAGGATATAATCTATGGAGTTTCTTCTTGATTATCACATTATTTTTTTAGTGATGACTTTTATTATTTTTATCATTAGTATTTTGCTTCTCTTCAGTGATGATATTACTTTGGTCAGGGCTGTGGGTGCTAATGTCCTTATTTTTTTTAACATGATACTTAACCTTATTGTTAGTCAGGGTTTTGGTGCGATTGATGTCTATGGTTATGATAGTGATGGTTTGTTGGTTCATAATGTGACTGCTAGTATGCACCCGTTTGTTTATATCTACTGGCTTTTGTTTTATGTTAACTTGTTTTTGTTGTTTTATTGTGTCTATTTTTATTATAAAAAACCGTGGGAGGAGCATGTTGCCTTAAGTAGAAATAAAGGCTGGGATGATTTTTGATGAAGAAACCTAACAAAAGGCCTTCTAAAAACATGTTTGAGATTTTTGTCCCTAAAGATGATAAGTATTTCCGTTTTTATCATGATCTTCATAAGGACCGTTGTAGTTATATTGAGAAGAAAGGTCCTGAGCTTGGTGGTATTAGTAGAGGTATTGGTATTAGGTTTAAGCCTTTGATTAAAAACGATTTTATTACTCCTCCTCTTGGTAGGACTAATGGTGGTAATATTTCTGGTTTTATGCTTAAGAGGGATGTTCAGGTTAAAACACAAAAAAAAGGGAATGGTAAAATCTTTAAATTCTTTAGGTTGTAATATTTTATATTATGTTTTTTATAGGAGAGATGTTATTTTATCTTATCGGTAAGTCTTTATATACTTTTTAGGAGAATATTAGTTTTTATGAAAAAATTAAATGAGGCTGGTTATACAAACCTTGTACCTATGGTCCTGGCTATAGTGATTGTTTTTGCTCTTCTCTTTGTTGGCGGGTATGTTAATGGCATGATGCACACAGAGCTTGAGGATGCAACAAGTAATAGCGACAGTGAAAACACTATGAATAATATCTCAGGGAATTGGGATTCAAGTCTGGATATTCTTCAAATTGTGGTAATAATTACTCTTTTAGCTACAGCGATCGGAGCGATTTTCTTGTTTACTAAGTTTAGGTGATAGAAACATGAAACAAATGGATGATAAAGGTTATTCTAATCTAGTTCCTTTGGTCCTAGCCGTAGTAATCACGTTTGCTCTTCTCTTTGTTGGAGCTTACGTGAATGGCGTGATGCATGATGAACTAAACGATAGTTTCGGTGATACTGCTACTGGTTCTTCTGAAGCTGATGCTATGTCCTCTATGAACAATACAAGTAAGAACTGGGACTCGGCAATTGATATTTTGCAAATCGTAATCATCATAACTCTGTTAGCTACTGCGATTGGAGCGATTTTCTTATTTACACGGTTCAGGTGATGACCTAATGCAAAAGATAGATGATAAGGGTTATACTCAGTTAGTCCCAATGGTCCTAGCGGTGATAATTGTTTTTGCGATTTTGTTCGTAGGTGCTTTTGTCAACGGCGAGCTTAACCAAAGCTTAGAAGAAAGTATGCCTGCATCTGCTAGTAGGTCTGTTTTGCAGAACGGTACACTTAGCACAATGACAAACATTAGTAACAACTGGGATAGCGGTATAGACATCGTTCAGATAGTAATCATCATAACCCTGTTGGCTATGGCGATTGGTGCAATCTTCTTATTTACTAGGTATAGATAACCAAAATAAAAATTGTTATTTTTAAATAAAAAAAATAACTCTCTTTCTTTTTCTTTTTTTTAGTTTAACTTATCGGTAAAGACTTAAATACTTTTTATGTAAATATATACTTTTTAATATGGTTGAAGCTGTTAGTTTTACGACTACTAAAAGCCGTATAGAAAAAATGGATGGGTACATTAAAAACAAGAACGCTCCTCACCGTAGTGCTTTTATCAATAACGCTATTGATTCTTATTTCAGACAGATCGAAACACATGGTCTTTTTGATTTTATGTATTTTATTGGTCTACCTTTTTTTATTTTTCTTATAAGTATTGGTACTACTATTATTGTTAATAGTTTGTTTTTTTATCTTGTATCTGCTTTGTTTGGTTTTTATCTTATGATTTTTGGTTTTTTGTATTATGCTAAATATAAGGGTGTTAAAAAATGAGTATTACTGTTAGTGAAAGGCCTGATGTCGCTGGTTTTAAGGGTGCTTGGGCTGATATGGTTGAGGCGATTGAGCCTGATGTTGATAGTCTACCTGAGCCTTGGAAGAATGTTTTTTCTGGTCCTTTGAAGCTTATCATTGGTAGTAAGCTTAGTCTGGGTATTATTCCTCCTCGTCAGATGTGGCCTATTAATGAGAAGATTAGTTATATTGTGAGTCTTTTAAAGTACCCTGATTTTGTTAATTATGATTTGGTTTATATTGCTGGTGAATTATCTGAGTTGTTTGGTATTATTAGTACTAGTCTTAGCCTTAACGGTAGTTTTGTTTTGGAAGGGCCGATGAGCAGGCATTTCAGCAGTCAGACTCAGAAAATAGTAGGTGTTGACAAAAAAGGTAAAGAGTTTGATATGATGTATGGGGGTCAGCCTTATCGTCAATAAGTTCCGTGTCGGTCATCCTGAGATCAGTATCGTGATATGGATTGTTAGTGTTACTCCTCTTGCTATTATTCTTTTTATGGAGCCTCCTTTGATGGTGACGATTCTTATTTTCCTTAGTATTTTTATCGGGGTTTTTGCTATTACCTGGTTACCTTATTATGTTAGTAAGTTTCATCTTAGACCAGCTATTGATAAATGTAAATCTGATGAGACTACTTGGTTACGTATCACTAAGGACCGTATCATTCTCCCTCAGTTTGTTGATAAGGGTCCGTATGGTCAGACTAAGGGTGTGACTAATGGTGAGAAAGCTGATGTTATTGATGATGGTAGTTTTCCTTGTAATTGGCAGAATGGTAGTCGTGTAAAGATTATGTATGATTTGATGAACACTAACGCTGATCTTAACAAGAGCGTAGCTCGTAATATTATGAAAAAAAAGTTTAAGGTACGTAGTGGTGTCGAGGCTTATAAGCTTGCTAAAAAAAACAAGATGAGGGTTTTAGATGAGTAATAAGAAAAAAGTTAATGATGATGAGGATGATGTTAGTTTTGATGATGTAACTCATAATGTTGATAAGCTTATTGATGAGATTAGTAAAGAAGAGAAGAAACAGAAGATTTCTGGTATGGACCGTATTAATTTCGCTAATGATATTCGTAATAATCCTCCTAAGCCTGGTTTTATGAAGGTTGATGTCCCACCTGGTATTTATAGTATTGATCTTAACACTGATGCTCATTGGTGGTTTGGTACTAGTTGTACGGTTTTTCCTTTGTTGTTGGATCAGGCGAAGCGTACTCATATGGATTTGAAGGATAGTTTCAAACCTGAGAAGAGGTATCCTGATTTTAATTTTATGTGGGTGGTTCTTATTATTGTTGGTTTGGTTGGTATTTTTGCAGGTACTAAGTTTATGGGGTTATGGTGATATGTTTTATGGATGATAATGTTAAGTACTATCTTGATTGGTTGAAGCAGATACTTGCTAGTAGTGGTGTTGATAAGATGGATCCGTTGCAGGTGTATGAGGTGTTGGACCAGTTTGGTCTGAGTGTTTATGATTATGCTTTGTCTCGTAATAATCTTAAGTTGTGTGAGATGATTAGATTTTTTCGTGATAAACAAGTGGAGTTGTTTAAAAAGCGTTATGAGCTAGACATGGAGATGAGTAAGAACAACCAGGATTTTTTTGATAGGTTTATGAAGCTGTAAAAAAGGGAGGATTTATGTTAGATGAGGAAGCTATTTATGCCTCCTATAAAGATAAACTTGATTGGAAATATGCAATTATGAGGTCTTTGGAGAACGCTAATAATTGTAAAAACAAATATTTGTTTTCTGATTTTGTTGAAAGTTGTGTCAAAAATATAGCTAATACTTATCCTGGTTGGGATGCTAGAGAAGATGTTAACCGAGTTATTCAGGTTTTAAGAAAAAAATATTTAATACTTAAAGAACTCTGGTATAAAAAAAATAACACTAAAAGATGGACTCAGAAATATAAGTTTGAGTTTGAAGTGGATTATATGTTTAATAAAGATATTCTTGAGTATTTGAATAATTATTGTGGTAAAAGACGTATGCTTTTGATAGGTAACCCTGACACTTCTGGTATTGATTATACAGATTGATAATATGAGTCTTAAGACTAAAAGTGTGGAGATTGCTGAACGTAGGAAACTTCGTGATCCTGCGATTGGTGGTTATGCTTCTCTTTGTGTTGGTCCTCCTGGTACTGGTAAAACTAGTTTGTTGTTGCATGAGGCTAAACTTTTTATGAAACTTTATCCTGAAGAGCTTTTATTTTGGCGTGATAGTCCTGATAGTATTGCTCAGTATAATAGGATTGGGAAGAATTGGCAGGTGCTTGTTGAGAAAGGTATTGATATTCGTTTCCATAATCTTAGTGAGGGTGGGTTTTTGAAAATACCTTATAAGACTTTTAAGACTATTGATGATATTGTCGATCAAGATACTAGGAAAGGTCTTGTTAGGAAAGGTATGATTAATGTTATTTATTTCAAAAATGAATATGATTGGATTGATTTGTTATGTCATTTACGTCATACTGTTGGTTGGCAGTCTGTTTTTATTGATGAAGTTGAAGATATTATTCCTTTGAATCCTAGTAAGCGTGAGGGTGAACAAAAGAACTTTCGTATGGAAAAGAACTTACAGTTTTCTAATTCAGCGAAACAGATCCGTAAAGGTCTTGTAAATTTAATTAGTGATACTCAGGCTTATTATGAAATTGATTGGAGGTTTAAAAGCAAACTAACTTTTATGTGTTATTTACGTGGGAGTAAAGTAGATAATGAAAGTAGGATTAACCAAGGTGCTATTGATAAACTTTTATTAGGAGATGCTTTTGTGGATATGGAGCATAGAATTTATGGTAAGCTTAAGTTTCCTGGTTTCCCTCCTAGGTATCCTTTGTTTGAGCCTATTATATCTTATTAGTTCTTTTGTGATCTTGGTTGTATGATTTGGATTATATAGTGTAGAGATGTGGAAAAATGTTGAACAGAATTGTATTTAATTATTGATAGAGGGGGGAGGGGGGTATTATGGGAAATTCTTGGTGGGATCGGAACAGGATATTAGTAATTGCTTACGTTATTATGTTCTTTATGATTGTGGTTGCTATTGATAAGTTTACTTTACTTGAGAGATGTTAATGCTGTTATACTTTTAGTAACCCTTTCCTGTTTTATATAACGGTTGTTGCATAATGTTTATTAAGGGTTGTTAATTACCTGTTGTTTAGAGGATGAAGAAAGGAACTGGGTGGAATGGATATGTTTCACATTATTCCTAGTCTAGTTTAGATATGTATTTGTTTGTCATCCCTTCCTTTTTTTATTCTCGTTTTTAGTATTGTTGTTTGTGTATTTGGTCGTAGGCTCGTATCATTTGTACTATCATGTTGCTCATGCTTCTGTTTTCTTTTTTTGAGTGTCTTTCTAGTATTTGTCTGGTTTCTTTGTCCATGCATATGTTAACATAAAACTTTGTGTAATTATTCATGTTTATCACATTATTCCTAGTTGTTATATTTTTTTGCCGTATAAATATTTTATTATTTAACAATTGTGAATATGTTTTGTTGTATTTCGTTGAATAAAACACAAACTTTATATGTATATGTTGAATACATAGTTTTAATGTGGAAAAAATGATGGGAACTCAACGGGAATCGAAAACGATTTATATTAAAAGAATTACTAATATATAAACACATATATATAAATCGGACTACCGAAGTTGACAAAAGGTTTAAATACTATGACTTCCCCCGCTATCCTAAAGCGGTCAACTATCCGTTGATTTCCATCTTTTTTCTATATAAGAACATATTAATATTGAGGAAAGGAAAATGAAGGAAAACGGAAATGGTGGGATCACACGTAATATTTATTTCACTAAAGAACAGGATAAGCTTATTCAGGATTACTGCCGTGAAACAGGTAATAATGTTAGTAATTTTGTGAGAGACTTGGTTTATAATTTTTTTAAAAACAGGAAGGGGTCTAAATAAATGAGATTGAAAAAATGGGAATTATTTGTTTTTGACTTGGAGGAGCTTGTTAATGGATAAGATCAGGATTGGTTTTATTTTTGATACGGTTGATGAGGCTCAAGTTTTTTTAGATTTAGTTAAAAATGCACAGACAAACTCTACCACCCCTAGGGATGTACCCTCAGGTGATTCTGGTCTGGACCTTGCTACTCCTAAACAGAAAGCGTTGATGGATAAGCATGGTATCAAATATGATAGTTTCACGACTAAAGCAGATGCTACTGAACGTATTGGTAAATATTTTGATACTAAGAGGAAATAAAACATGGATAGTCTTTTAGAAGAAGCTTTGGAGCAGGAGGCTCGTATGACTTTACGTCTTTATCATAACTGTTTCGGGGATGGTGATTAGTTTGACTTGTTACGAGTATCTTTTCAACAGGGGTCAAATAAATGTCTCCTACATCTCTCGTTGTTTTTTGACCCCTGTTTCTCCTCCTATAAAGGATGGTGAGTTTTTAGTATGAGTTTTAATTCTAATTCTCGTTTTTATTTTTTTGAATGTAGGACTTGTATGCATCGTTGGTCTATACCTCGTGGTGAACTGTCTCGTTTGGATTGTTGCCCGAGTTGTAGTAGTGTTAATATTTCTGAGATTGATCGTAAAAGCTATGTCAACCGTCAAGCGGTTGATAAGTACAGTCTTAAATGGGTTGAGAAAAACTATGATTTTTTGATTGATGAGTTTCCTAATTTTAGCCCGACTTTTAGCACGGGTTGTTTCGACAGTCTAGGTTGGGCTAGAACTGTTTATTATTATTTGGAGTTGGTGAGGAGAGATAAAAATGCAGAAAATGTTAGGGGATTATGTAAGTAGAGAAGCTTATGAAATTAAAAAACCTGAAATCGAAATAGACCGTGACCGTGTTTATCAAGAGATAGTTAACAACGGCGAGATCACTTGTAAAGAACTAGCTAAAAAATGGCATTGTAACCCAAACGATATTAGCGGTCGTTTCACAGAACTAGCATCTGAAGGTTTTATTGTAAGCGTTGGTAAAAAATATCTTGCGAATTATAAAGGCCGTATGTACCCCAATACTATTTGGAGTGCAAAAATATGAAAAATTCTGAGAGTGAACACCAGGGAAGGGTTTTTCTTTACTCACCCCCTCCTAGTGGTAGTTTTTTTTTAGGGTGTGCATCCCATTCCTCGGAAACACCCTTCACCTGGTATCACAAAAAAATAGATCGTGGTAGAAGGGAACTAGGTGGTTTTTCTTACTTGTCTCTTTATCGAAAAAAAAATATTGCTTCCCGTTTTATTTTTCCACCTCCCCGTTTTTCATGTTTATCTTTTCCCCCCTTCTACCACCATCTCTCCCTTTTCACAATTGTTAATAATTGCAATTTTCGCTATGGGGGTTTAGCGTTTTGAGCCAAGCAAGTATCAAGATAACTAAATTCCTCAAAAAAAACCCAAGATACAGTTACAATGCTCCTACTTTAAAGAAGGAAACAGGTCTTAAAATCAACACAATCAGATCAGAACTCAGACGTTTACACGAAAAAGGTGTTTTACATAAAGAAACTCATGGTTTCTACAGGATAAAACTTGATGCTGAAACACTTTATTGCCTTGAAAACCCGCCAACACTTCTACATGGCATAATGGTCAGCATGGACCTTGTTCAAAAATTGCAAAAAGGTATACATGGTATTACTTCTCAAAAGTGCAATTTAGAAGATAATGGTTTTGTTTTTAAAAGTAACAAACGTTTTGTTAAAAGTTTTTATTTCCGAGATGATGTTGATCGTCTTGTTACTATTACTGTTCATGAGAAGGGCCGTGTTGATGTTTATTTGAATTGCAGTAATCGTCCTGTTACTTTTTTTGAGTTTCGGGAGATTCTTGTTTATGTTGAGGCTAAGATTGATTTTCTTGGTTTTTTTAGTAATCAGCGTGTGGTCCAGTTTGGTATGGCTAAGGATTTTAAGGAGATTCGTTTGGAGGGTGCTTCTTGTCTTACTTTACGTATTTTTATGGATAACTGGTTCAGGGTGTATAATAAGGAACGTCTGGGTGTTACTAGGGTTGAACAGCATGTTCGTTGTAATGTTGGTGTTGATACTTTTGTGAGTTTGTTTGAGCGTGTGTTTTTACCTACGGTTAATGGTCATAGGGAGGATAGTTTTGATGACGTTGTCTAAGGTTATGGATTGGAAATGGTTTTTTGGTAGTTTGGTGCTGGTGGGTCTTTTGTCTTTGATGGGTAATTTTTTGTTTCCTTTGATAGGAGGTTTTTTGTTTGTTAGAAAATAGTTTTAATATTTGGATTGGTCAGTTTCCTAGTAATGGTGTTAAGAATTCTAATGGTAGTAAAAGGTTTTGGGAGCTTAGCCCTATGAATAAGCGGGGGCGTTCTGGGTTGTTGAATCATAATTATGGTGATAATAAGTATAAGCGTTGTATTGTTAGGGAGGGTTGGGTTATGTTTTGTTTGGATGATTTCCGTAGTCGTGTTCATAATTTTAATGTGGATCAGGCTCGTAAGTGTCTGTCTAGGATGATTCAGGATAATTTTTTGTTGCAGTTTCCGAATGATGTTTTTAAGGTGGTGAGAGGTTGAGTGTGGGTCATGATGTTTGTCAGTTGTTGTTGGAGGGTTGTAAGAGTTGTGATGATTTAAATGAGGCTATGAGGATTATTAATAATTTTTACCGTGTTTATCATAATCATATGGTTTTTTATGAGGATGTTAACCGTTTTAAGGAGGAGGTGGATTTGGATGCCTTATAGTGTGTTGGAGAAGGAGCGTTGTATCCGTGGTCTTGACCGTGAGATTCATATGTCTGGTCTGCGTGTTCATCATGTTGATATTGGGCGTGGTAATTGTAGTTTCTGGGTGAACTATTTTAGTCTGGCTTGGTTTCTTCTGTTGTTAATTCCTGGTCTGGTCTGGGAGTTTTTGTGGAGGTGTAGACGATAAGTTTTTTGTTTGTGTTGTTGGTTTTTTTGTTTTTTCTTAGTTTCGGTGATTTGTTGTGTTATTGTAAAGCTAGTATTCGTCATGGTTCTGATCTTCATTATGTTGCTTTGGTTTTTGTCGGTGGTTATTTTTATTTGTATAGGACTTGGAGGTTGTGATGTTTTATGTGTAGATGTAGTTATTTTAAGAATAAGTTTTTTGAGGAGAATAAGGAAGTTTTGTTGGAGCAGGTTAAGCGTTTGAAGGATAAAGAGGATAAAAAACTATGAAGTTTTTTGATTTGTATCAGGAGGTGTCTAATCGTATTCGTGGTTATGATTACCATTTTGTGAGGACTGTTGATCGTTTTATTAAGGATTATTTTAATGGTCGGAAGCTTACTGGTATTGAGGTTAGCGTGGGTGATTATAATCATGTTAATTCTGTTATTCGTTTTTTGAATCTTGACCGTTTGTATGTGGTTAATCCTTTGTCTGTTCATGATGTTGATGCTAATCGTGTTTTGTTTAGTCGTCTTAAGGATGTTTATAAGGTGGTTTGTGTTGTGGATAGGGTTAAGGATTGGAATTTGAATCAGTTGGTTGATTTTGTTTATCTTAATGGTATTAGTCTTAAGGATGATCTTGGTTTTTTTTATCCTTTTGTCAGGCCTGGTGGTGTTTTCGGTGGTTATATTCCTAGTGTTTTGCAGGTTGATGTGTTGAAGGTTTTGTTTAGTTTTGTTGAGGAGCATGGTTTGGTTTTGGATGGGGATAAGAATAGTTGGTGGGTAATAAAAAAATAAGGTAGAAAGACAATGAAAAATAGAAAGAAAATACATGATGATTGGGAAACACCAAAAGATTTATTATATTATATTCAAACTAAATATTTTGGTGGACATAGCTTTTTTGATCCATGTCCAATAAATCCAGATTTTGATGGATTAATGATTGAATGGGAACGGTGGAATTATGTTAATCCTCCATATGATCGTGAATTAAAGGAAGCATTTATTATTAAGGCATTTTATGAGATGTTGAAAGGTAAGCATATTGTTATGTTATTGCCTGTGTCTACATCTACAAATATTTTTCATAGTATCATATTACCTTACGGTAATATAGAGTTCTTATTTAAACGGATCAAATTTAGGGGTATTAATACTAATGGAGATTTTGTAGAGGATAAAACAGGCCAGCATGATAGTATGCTTGTAGAGTTTATGATAGAAGAAGGATAAGGTAAGAAGGTAGGGAAAATGATATGTGATGTTTGTAATACTGAACAGAAAAAGTTTAAAACTATTGCTTGGGGTGGCAAGGTTTGTTTTTTTTGTTGGTTGAAAGGATGGATTAATGTTATTCAAAAAAATATGTAAGAATGAAAACATATGTTTGATAAGGTAGGAGTTCAATGAAAAAATGTTCAATATGTAATAACTTTCCTGTTATCAAAGGTAGTGGAATGTGTATTAAACATCATAATCAATTCACAAAAGAAAAAAGAAAGTTTAAAAAATTATTTATAAAAAATAAAAAGGAGGTGAAAAATAATGGTAAATAAACAACAAATGATAAACCAAAATAAAAGACGAGTTGGTGAATTACAAAAAGGTATACACTATTGTGAAAACCAAATAAAGAAAAAACCTGCAAAATGGGAAGTAAACGAATATCGTACTGTTATTTCTGGTTATAAAAAAGATATTAGAGATATTAAATCCCATAATAAAAGATTAAGAAAACTCTAAATTAAAGCTAAGGTAAGAGGACAAGGATAAAATGAGTTATGAAATAAAAGAAACATGGATTTATAGACCAAGAGGTATTATATTTCCTGAACCAATTTATAATAGAGTAGATGATTTAATTGGTTTAAAAGATAAAAAAGTATTACATCTTTTTAGTGGTAAATCAAAAGTAGGAATTACATGTGATGTAAACAATACTTTTAATCCAACATATAATATTGATTGTTCTGATATTTTACCTTTTGATGATTGCAGTATGGATAATGTAATAGCTGACCCACCATATTATGATGGTCATAGTTATGGTGTTAAACCATATAGTTTTGTGAAAGAAGCAGTTAGGGTTTTAAAGATTAACGGATTCTTTATGGTTATGCATCCTATTCGTTATATTATTCCAAAGGGTTGTATTGGTTATGCTTTGATTGGTGTTTCTACTGGTCCTAATCTTAAAGCTCGTTGGCTTAATGTTTTTAAGAAAAAAGAACATATTATTAATAAGAATGTAAAATCAAATGAGAGTATGCGTAAGATGGTTTAGTAAGGTAAAAAGTAAAGGAGGTGAATAGATGAGAGGTAAACCAAAGCGTGATGGATCAGGTAGAGGTCAAAGACTTAATCAGGGTCGTGGTGGTTGTAGTCAGACTCAGCGTAAAGGTAAAGGTAGAAACAGGAAATAACTACCTTACACTTTTGTAAGATAAGTGAATGTTATGGTAGAGAATAATAATACAAGGATTTGTGCTATTTATTGTAGAGTATCTACTTCTGAACAAAATCCTATGAAACAAGTTGATTTGTTAGAAACCTTTAGTTCTCAACAAAACTTCAAGGTTCATAAGGTTTATATAGATGAAGTTAGTGGAACTAAAAGCAGTAGGCCCTCTTTGGATTTGATGTTACAGGATATGCGTAAGGGTTTGTTTAATTGCATACTAATATACAAACTTGATCGTCTTGGTAGGAGTTTACAACATCTTATTACTATCCTTGAGGAATTGCATAATAAGAATGTTGATCTAATTGTTTCAAGTATGAACATTGATACTAAAACAGCATCAGGTAAATTGTTATTCAATATCATGGGTGCTGTTGCTGAGTTTGAACGTGAGCTTATTTCTGAAAGAACTAAGATGGGTTTAAAGAAAGCTAAGAATGTTGGTAAGCGTGGAAAAGATAAAAGGCCACGAGCTAAGTCTGGTTATTATTTACGCCATCAAAAAAAGGGGGGTATCAAAAATGCCTGATTCTTTTAACGAGAAAGATGAAAGACAAATAAAGGACCGTTTATTTAGAAACCTTACACTCAGGTGATATGGCGTGGTAAAAGAAATTAGTGTGTTAGAATTGTTAGCATCTATATTGGATGTACCAGAATTTCATGGTAGAACTTATTATTTGATTGTCTTAATGGAAGCTATAAAAAATAAAGAATTGATTGTAAAAGGTTGAAGTTAGGTGATATGGTGGAAAAAGAAAAAGATATAGTTTGTGAGATATGTAAAAAACTTGTATGGAAAGCACCAACAGAAGAATATGATGATGGTGTTGATAATTTTGTTGATGGTAGCACTTTGATTTTTAGTGATGCTAAAATTATAATAGACGTAGGTACAGAAGAATTTGAGTGGGATATTAATAAATTCGGTAAGAAAGTTTCAGATAAAGGTTTTGGTTTTTGTTCTGAGAAATGTTTTGAAAAATGGGTTAAAAACATTGTAATTAGGTGATAGATATATGTTAACTTTAAAAGATTTAACATTAATTGTTGTTGCTGTTTTATGTTTCATAGTTTCTTATTTGATACTTCCTCTTGGTGGACAGTATGAAGGTGCAAGTGGCTATATTTATTAACA